>LDZU01009444.1_pt1 | contig 14909 bp, 8 predicted proteins | sample 615531 | NCBI WGS metagenome assembly LDZU01 (sample SAMN03408293, study PRJNA278302) | terrestrial metagenome | isolation source: oil reservoir sample SB2 | place: USA: Alaska, North Slope, Schrader Bluff formation | collected 2011-09 | reverse complement strand
GGTAGTAATGGTATTGTAACTGTTGAAGAGTCTAAGGGTTTGGAGTTGGATATCGAATACAAAGAAGGCATGGAATTTGACGAAGGTTATATCTCCGCTTATTTTGTTACCAACGCCGAGACCATGGAAGCCGAAATTGAGGAGCCCTACATTATTATTACTGACCAAAAAATTTCGGCCATCTCCGATATTTTGCCTTCTCTGGAGCGGATTATTCAAACTTCTAAGAATATTGTTATTATTGCTGATGATTTAGATGGTGAAGCCTTGGCCACTTTGGTGGTTAATAAACTGCGAGGAACCTTTAATATTTTAGCGGTTAAAGCACCCGGTTTTGGTGATCGCAAAAAAGAAATGCTTTCGGATATTGCTATTTTAACTGGCGGAACAGTAATTTCTGAGGAAACCGGTCGAAAGTTAGACTCAATCAAGATTGAGGATTGCGGTCGAGCAGATAAGGTCTGGTCTGATAAAGAAAACACCAGAATTATTGGCGGCAAAGGAAAAGAAGCCGAGATTAACAAAAGAGTATCCCAAATTCGTCAAGCGATTGAAGAATCGGATTCCGATTTTGACAGAGAAAAGCTTCAAGAAAGATTAGCAAAATTAGCTGGAGGAGTGGCCCAAATTAATGTTGGAGCGGCTACTGAAGTAGAATTATCGGAGAAAAAAGAACGGGTTAAAGATGCGGTGGAGGCGACCAAGGCGGCAATTGAAGAAGGAGTAATTCCTGGTGGCGGTTCATCGTTGATTTATGCTCGTCAGGTGTTAAACACCTTAAAAACCGATAACGAAGAGGAAGCGGTAGGAGTGAAAATTCTTTATTCGGCCTTGGAACAGCCGGCTAGATGGTTAGCCAAAAACGCGGGAGCGGACGCCGGTTATGTCGTGGCCAAGACTGAGGAAAAATTAACCCAAAAGAAAGATCTAAAAGGTGATTATGGCTATGATGCTCTGGCCGGTGAATTTGTTACACTAACGAAAGCAGGGATTATTGATCCCTTGAAAGTAACCCGCTTGGCCCTGCAAAACGCCGTTTCGGTGGGAATTATGGCTCTAACCACAGAAGCAATGATTGCCGACAAGCCGGAAGAGAAAGATGAAACTTCCGCCAACCCTGGCGCCGGCGGTATGGGCGGCGGTATGCCCGGAATGGGAATGTAAAATTGGTCGCTGGTCTTTTGACGTTAGTCGTTAGTTTTCTTCTTTTCTAAGTCCAAATCCCCCTTTTACTTTTGCTATTTTAATTGGTGAGCCCTGGATAGATCCTGGATCTATCCAAGACTTTAGGGTTTAGTGGATTTCGGGTAAAACTGTCAAGGGGTTGATTTTTTGGTTTTCGTTAATAACTTCTAAGTGCAAATGGGGGCCGGTAGAAAAACCGGTGCTCCCAACGGCGCCAATGACGGTTTCTTTAGTAACTTCTTGATCTTTTTTTACCAGAATTTCGTTTAAGTGGGCATAAACCGAATAAAATTCGGCTCCATGTTTAATGACCAGGTAATTACCTAAGCCAAAATTGTTGTAGTTGGCCACAATGATTTTTCCAGCCGCAATGGGCTTTACTGGTGTCCCGATTGGGGCGGCTAAATCAATGGCCGGATGGAAAAGATGGAATCTTTGGCTCAAGGAAAAGGAGCCTTCGGGTAGGGGCAGTTGAGTGGAGGTTTCGGTATGAGTGGTGATATTAACTGGCTGATCAAGAACGGCTTGATTATGGGCGGCCTGGACCGGTCGATTATTAAGAACCGGTAGATTGGTTAATCCCCCTAAAGAAAGGCTTGCTATTAGCAAACCAGCCAGAAAACTAGCCTGGAATTTTTGGGTAACAATTCGGCCCATACGGCTTAATCGGCTGCCTTTACGGATGTTTTTGACCCGTAAAAAGCCGTTAATAAGGTTGGGGAAGATGGGATCAGAAGAATAATTTTTGCCTCGAAAAGTTGACTTTATGAATTTAATCATAAAACGGGCTATTGGCCCGGGCACTAAAAAATCTACACATAATGTGTAGATTAAGGGGAATTATAGTCTAAAGAGCCTATAATGTCAAGTTAATTTTAGGTTCAAACCATTTCTTCTCCCAAGGCGTTAAGGATTGTGAGATTTATTGCTTCTTTAGCTTTAGAAAACTGGGTTTTTAAAACAAAACAAGAGGTTCTTTTCTTTGGTTAATTAGCTTGAGTGGTGAAGGTTAGGCAGTGGATGCCTCCACCGGCCTTAGTAAATTCATCAATGTCAATCTGATGAACCCGATAGCCAAGCTGGGCCAGTTTACGGGCAAAAATTGGGGTCTTTTTTTGAATAATTACTTGGTGGTCAGTGTTGAGGCTGTTAGCCGCCAAGAACTGAGCTTCTTTTTGAGGAAGATTAATAAGATTAGGGAAAAGACGGTTTAGTTTTTTTCTTGAAGCGGAGGCAAAAGCTTTAGGGTAATAAAAAGCAGTTTTGGGATTGAGAATAAACAGGCAGGTGTCAAGATGGTAAAAACGAGGATTAATCAACTCTAGGCCGATAATGGGAGTTTTTAGCAATTTGGCAATTATGGGCAGACTTTGAGGATTAGTTCTAAAGCCATGGCCAATTATGATTTTATTACCCGCCCTTAGGGCGTCTCCGCCTTCAAAATAGAACCCCTTTGGCAAGCGAAGAGTTTGGAACCCCCTTTTTTTAAACCAATTTTGGTAAACTTTTGTTTCTGGTCGTCTTTGTTGATGGCGAAAGCAAGCCAAAACAACTAGATTATCTTTAACTAATCCCTGGTCGGCGGTAAAAACCATGTCCGGCAAGTTTACTTTAGGAGAAATTGTTTCTACCTTGATTCCTAAGTTTTGAAAAAGTGAGATTAATTTTACCCATTGAGCCTTGGCTTGAGGCTTATTAATCGGACGATCCATTCTCATCCAGGGGTTAATTTGATAACGAATTTGAAAATAATCGGGAGGACAAAGAAGAACTTTTTTTATAATTTTAGTCATTTTTTAAAAAAGGCAAAAAAAAAGAGCCTTTCGGCTCTTCATCAAACGATAATAATAGTAAAGAATCTGGTTGTTTTTTTCATTTGCTCCTTGCTCCTGAAGAAAAGGATAAAAAAATTTTCTTATTTTGTCAAGAAGATTTCTTTTTTGAAGAATTGTTAAGATATTGATAGACGCCAAGAGCGGCGATGGCTCCTTCGGCAACAGCGACGATGGCTTGCTGGCATTGCTTTTGCCAAGCGTTAACATCACCAGCGCAAAAAACCCCGGGGATATTAGTAGCCATGAGATTATTGGTAATGACAAAATTATCAGAATCGGTTTTTAGGCCGATTTTTTTGGCTAAATCGACAATGGGCGCACCGCCGATTTCGATAAAAACTCCATCGGTGCCTAATTCGTTCTTATTTTGATAAGGGCGGTCAAGGCCAACGGCAGTAACTTTTTGATTATCTCCTTTAATGCTGGTCAGATTAGTATGATAAATAATACTGATATTACTAGTTTTTTTAGCTTCGGTCACCCAAGCCGGGTCAGCTCTAAGATTTCCCTTACGATAAATAAGATAAACCTTTTTGGCAAAACGAGCCAAATGAAGGGCGCCAGAACAGGCGGAATTGGCCCCGCCGACGACGACTACTCTTTTGTTTTTATAAAAAGCAGCGTCGCAAGTAGCGCAATAAGATACTCCCTTGCCTAAATATTCTTTTTCTCCAGGGATATTCAGTTTCTTTCTTTTGGTTCCAGTGGCGATGATAATGGTTTTGGCTTGATATTTATTTTTATTGCCGGCAGTTAAAATTAAGAAGCCGTTGACTTTTTCTAAATCAATCACCTCTTGATTAATAACCTCTCCTCCCAAAGTTTTAGCGTGGTTTAGGAATTTTTGGGCCAATTCACCGCCAGGAATAGAAGGAAAGCCGGGATAGTTTTCTACCTCATGAGCCCAGGCAATAGTTCCCCCTAAACTTTGCCCCAATACTAAGTGGTCGATATTATAGCGGCTGGCATAAATTGAAGCGGCCAACCCAGCCGGTCCAGCCCCGATAATAATCAAGTCGTATTTTTTCATTATCATTATGATAACACGATTGCCTATTGTTTATTTTAAGAAAAGTAAAAAAATCGTGGGCTGTCGGTCTGCAAATGAAGCTTATTTTTTTTCCAATAAAAAATAACCGATAAGCAAAGCGGCCGACAAGAGTATTAAGGAGGCAATTGGCCAAGTAAGAAGACGGAGAATTTTTAAAAGAGGTAAAAGAAAAATAAGGCCGGCCAAGACAAGAGAGAAAGTTAAGTTTTGACCAAGAGCCTTGATGGTTGAAAAAAAACTGATAAAGATAAGACCCAAACCAATGGCAATTTGCCACCAGAGTTTTGGCGGCACAGTAAGGAAAAATCCAATTGTCAACAACCAAGCCAAAACCGGTGTTAACCATAGTTGTTTGGAAGGGTTTTTTGTTTTTCGTCCTAGAGCGAAGGGTTTTTGGGGTCGTCGGCCAAATTGTCTGTTTTTTTTGATGATCATTTAAATTAGTTTATCATTTATAAATTTTGGGATTGGCGATTGCTACGTCTTTATCTTATAATGATCTTATGACGCTTTACTTTTTAATTGGAGGCTTGTTTTTGGCGCTTTCGGTTTTGGGTTATTTTTTGATTCGGAAGCTAAATCAATTGGAAAAAGAGACCAAAGAAGACGAGTCGTTAACAGAGTGGCTTAAATCAATGCAGCAGTCGCTGGACAAAACCAACGAAAATCTTAATCAGGCGATGAGAGAGTCGAACAAAACAGTGGCCGAATCTTTGCAAAAAAGCACTCAAAGCATGAATGAGCGCTTAGATAAAGCGGCGGAGTTTATCGCTGGTGTCAAAAAAGAAGTTGGCCAAATGGCTGAGATTGGCCGGGGCATGAAGGACATTCAGGAGTTTTTAAGCTCTCCCAAATTACGCGGCAACATTGGCGAAATGGTTCTAAAAGAGCTTTTGGCCCAAATGCTGCCTAAAAAAACTTTCAGCTTGCAGTATTCTTTTAAATCTGGCGAGACGGTTGATGCGGCCATCCAAACTGAAGCTGGTTTGGTTCCGATTGACTCTAAGTTTCCAATGGAAAATTTTCGTAAAATGATGGGGGCGGAAACTGACAAGGAAAAAAAATCCGCCCAAAAAGTGTTTGTTAATGATGTTAGAAAACACATTCGCGGCATTGCCAATAAATATATTCTTCCTGATGAGGGCACGATTGATTATGCTCTAATGTATGTCCCTTCCGAGGCAGTTTATTATGAAATAGTCAATGATCCTGATCTTTTTGATTATGCTAGTCAAAAGCGGATTTTACCGGTTTCACCAACAACTTTTTATGCTTACATGAAGGCAATTTTGGCTAGTTTTGAAGGGCAAAAAGTTGAGGAACGGGCTAAACAAATTTTGGCCGCTTTAAGCTCGATCAGCAAAGATTATGAAAAAATTGCTGATAACTTAGCCACTCTGTCTCGGCACTTAACCAATGCTCACAACCAAATGAACAATGTCAACACTAGTTTTAGTCTATTGGGTCAAAAACTAACCGGAGTTAAACAGTTAGAGGAGGAGACGAAACCTTCTAATGAAGAAAACCTCGAAGATTAAGATTAAAAAACTCTTTTTGGTTAAATTTTTAAAACAATGATTAGAATAATTTTGTTAGGCCTTATTCAAGGCATAACCGAGTTTTTACCGATTTCTTCTTCGGGGCATTTAGCTCTTTTTCATCATTTATTGGGCGACTATCCACTTTTAGCTCTTGATGTTTTGGCTCATTTTGGCACTTTATTAGCTATTGTTTATTTTTTTTGGCCTAAATTGTCTCTTTTACTAAATGGTTTATTAGGAAAGATGAGCAAAAAAGAAAATCAAAAGCAGAAAAAATTATTTTTTCGATTGGTTTTTTCTAGCTTACCGATATTTTTTACTGGCTTGATTTTTGGTCAGAAAATTGTCTTAATTTTTGCTAAACCCAAGCTTTTAGCAATTGGTTTTTGGGTCACTGCTTTATTATTAATTTTGGGTCGTTTTTATTATCGGCCAATTAAAAAGGGCCGATTTTTATTGGTGGGCCTTTGTCAGGCGTTGGCGGTCATTCCTGGCATTTCTCGATCAGCCTCAACCATTGCCTCAAATAGAATTTTGGGGGCCGATAAAGAAGAAGCCTTTGAATTTTCTTTTTTATTAGGATTGATTGCTATTGCCGGTGCGGTTGTTTACGAAATTCCCCAAATTTTTCATTTTAATAGCTGGCAGGCCAAAGAGGCGGTGGTGGTGGTTTTAGTTTCTTTTTTATCGGGCCTGGCGGCTCTAAAAATTCTTCGCCGATTGTTTTTAAACAATAAAATGTGGTACTTATCTTTTTATTGCTTTTTTTTGGGATTAGTTACCTTTTTTCTTCTTTAATCTTTTTTTTCAATCTCTTGGCTCTGTTTTGCTGTTCTTTTTTTATTTCAAGATAGATAAAAACTATGGCTGTAAGCCTGGATGGAACTGAAATCAATAATTCACCCGCCGCAGGCGGGTTGAACAAGGCGAAACGGAAAGAACCACGGGTCTTACCCGTGGGAATCTATCGGGAAAATACGGTACCGTATTTTCTAAAAAAAGAATAAAAGCCTAATTTTTTCCGATATTTTGGGTTATAAATACGGTACCGTATTTATTCTAAGAAAATAAAAAAAGTACTGGCTCGAGATCGATTTTTTGGATTATAATTCTGCTTGGTCTTCTTGTTATAATTTAAGTTGTGGCAGGTAAAGAAACTAAGAAACTAAATTCAGCTCAAAAAGCGGCGGTAGAGCACTTGTCTTCCCCGTTGTTGATTGTAGCTGGGGCGGGAACGGGAAAAACCACTGTTATCACCGAAAAAATTAAGTATTTGGTGGCCGAAGGTTTAGCCAAAACCGAAGAAATTTTAGCCCTAACTTTTACCGAAAAAGCGGCTTTTGAGATGGAGGAACGGGTTGATGTGGCCCTTCCTTATGGTTATACCGATGCTTGGATTATGACCTTCCATTCTTTTTGTGATCGGCTCTTAAAAGATGAAGCCGTGGCCATTGGCTTGGATCCGGGTTTTTCTTTAATGACCCAATCGGAGACAATTCAATTTTTAACCGATCATCTATTCGATTTAGATTTAGATTATTTTCGCCCCTTGGGTAATCCCAATAAGTTTGTCGGCGGTCTTTTAAATCATTTTTCTCGCTTGCAGGATGAGGATATTAGCCCCAAACAATATCTTTCTTGGGCCGAACAATTCAAAGTTAACAACTCCCGCCCGCTAACGCCTAAAGCGCAAGCGATGGCGGGCGCAGCAAAATTAAAAGAAAAAGAAGTCGAAATAGAAAGGGAAAAATATTTAGAATTAGCCAAGGCTTATCAAACTTATGAAAAATTAAAACGGCAAGAAGGTTTGTTTGATTTTGGTGATCTTATTGGTCAAACACTGAGGTTATTCCGAAAGCGGCCCAACATTTTGGCCAATTATCAAAAAAAGTTTAAATTCTTTTTGGTTGATGAATTTCAAGATACTAATATCGCCCAGTATCAGTTAATAAAATTGCTAGCTCCTCCTAAGAGTAAGCCTAATTTGTCGGTAGTAGCTGATGATTCCCAGTCAATTTATCGCTTTCGGGGCGCGGCTGTTTCTAATGTTTTACAGTTTATGGCTGATTACAAAAAAGCCAAGTCGATAGTTTTAACTAAAAATTATCGTTCAACTCAGAATATTTTAGATTCGGCCTATCAACTAATTCAACATAATAACCCAGATACTCTGGAATCAAAACTGGGGATTGATAAAAACTTGCAAAGCGTTAATGGTTTAGGAGAAAAACCGGAGTTTATTTATACTCCCAAAGTTAATTTTGAAGCTGAGGAAGTTGTTAAAACAATCAAAGCCCTGAAGGAAAAAAATAAAAAGCTATCCTGGTCAGATTTTGCGATTTTGGTTCGGGCCAATAATCATGCCGGTCCTTTTATCAAGGCTCTATCTTGGGCAGGTGTCCCTTTCCAATTTTTAGGTCCTGGCCAACTATTTCGACGGGAAGAGATCAAAAACTTAATTGCTTATTTGTTTTTCTTAGCTGACCCGGAAGATGAAACTTCTTGTTATCGAGTTTTGGCTCATCAACCAATTAGTTTGTCTGGTCAAGATTTGGCTCTTTTGAACAGCTTGGCCAAAAAGGCCAATACTTCTTTGTTTGGAGCGGTTAAGTTAGTTTTGGGTTCCGAAAAAAAAGAAGTTGATCGAAGCAGGCTGCCCTTGCTTTCGGTTGCCAGCCAGAAAAAATTAAAGAAATTCATTAAGATGATTAATCGTCATTGGGAGCTGGCTAAAGAAAAAAGCGCCGGCCAAGTTCTTTACTATTTTTTAGAAGACTCTGGTTTATTGAAAAGGTTGACTAAGGCCAACTCTGTTGAGGAGGAAAAGCAGGTGGCCAATATTGCTAAGTTTTTTGATCGCCTCTCAGCTTATGAAATGAATCATGAGGAGGCCGGCCTTCATTCGGTGGTTAACTGGTTGAAGCTGGCTCTTGATTTAGGAGAATCGCCTTCGGTAAATAATGACGATTGGTTGCTGGAAGACAAGGTTAATATTCTTACTCTTCATTCGGCCAAGGGTTTGGAATTTGGGGTTGTTTTTTTAGTTAATTTAGTTTCCGGTCGTTTTCCTACCTATAATCGTCGGGAGCAAATTCCCCTTCCGGAAGAATTAGTCAAAGAAGTTTTGCCTCAAGGGGACTACCACCAGCAAGAAGAACGGCGGCTTTTTTATGTTGGCATGACTAGGGCCAAGGAAAAGCTATTTTTAACCGCTTCGAAATTCTATGGCGAAGGAAAACGGCCCTTGAAAATTTCCCCCTTTGTTTATGAGTCTTTGGGGGAAGAAGCGGTTAAGAAGCAGCCTTCAAAAAAAAGCAGTCAGTTGTCTTTATTAAGATTTAAGCCCACCAAGCCCCCAAAAAAAGAAACTCGTGCTGCCAAACAACCGATCGATCATTTTTCTTTTTCTCAAATTACCGCCTTTGAACATTGCCCGGCCCAATATCGATATCAATATTTACAGAAAATTCCCACTGCTCCTAGCGGCGCTCAGAATTTTGGTATTGCCATTCACCAGACCCTGCATCAATTTTTCAAAATTGCCAAAGAAAAAGAGGTGGCTCTGGCTGATTTATTGGCCCTATATCAAAACAATTGGTTGTCTTTTGGCTATTCTTCTCGTCTTCATGAAAAAAGACTTTTTAAGGAAGGAAAGAAGATGTTGTCAGGTTTTTATCAAGAGAACTTTGACCCTCAAAACCTACCCCTCTTTTTGGAAAAGAAGTTTAATTTTTTCTTAACCGACAAGATTAAAATAACTGGTGTTTTTGACCGGGTTGATAAAAATGACGAGGTTTGGGAGATTATTGATTATAAAACGGGCCAAGTGATAGAGCAGAAGAAAGCTGACAAAAGTTTGCAGATGAATCTTTATCTTTTGGCCGCGGTTGATCGGGGCATTTTAGGGGCCGACCCTGAAAATCTAATGGGAACTTTTTATTTTTTGAAAACCGGTCAAAAGGTTTCGGTAAAAAAAACTAAGCGGGAGCTGGCTCAGGCAAAAAAAGATTTAGTAAAAACTATTGAAAAAATCAACAAAAGTAATTTTGCTCCTAAGCCGGGATTTTGGTGTGATTTTTGTCCTTTTAGGATGGTTTGTGATGAGTGGAAATAGGGATAATTTTTTTCAAAATTTTTCAAAAAGAGGGTTCGGGTTTTTGTGTTTTATTTCAAGAAAGGCGAAAACCACGGGTTATATACCCGTGGATGAAGCCGATATCAATCGTTCACTCACCTAGGTGAGTGAACAGGGCGAAACAGAGAACCACGGGCTTTGCCCGTGGGTATCTATTTCAAGAAAGGCGAAAACCACGGGTTTTGCCCTGGAGTTCTATTTTGATATAGAAGTTGGCGGTTGACATGACAGGGACAATTGGTTTTTAATGATTAGTACCAAAGCCCCAGGATCAGCTCCCAACTAAAAAAGCAGGGCTGACAAGAGGTAGCCTGCCCCGGCGAAAAAGGACTTTTTTCAGATCGTTTACTCTTTATTTATTTTTTTGAAGAGGGTTTTGGGGGTTGTTGTTGATGGCCAGAAAAGCAATAAAATCAAAAATTACCAAGATAAAAAAAAGAAGCGGCCGGGTAGTTGCTTTTAGCTCTAGCAAGATTGAGCGGGCAATTAAATCTGCTTTTAAGGCGGCGGGCAAGGATGATGCTGAAGAGGTCCGTCGGTTAACCAAAGAGGTAATTTCAGAACTAGAAAAACGTTTTAATTCTTCGATCATTCCCGAAGTTGAGCAGGTTCAAGATATCGTCGAGCAAACTCTGCTTAAACATTCTCATGAAGAAGTTCATAATGCCTATACTCTTTACCGCCAGCTTCACCATAAATTAAGAAGTGTCAGCAGCTTGGTGGATGCGGATGAGTTAACGGAAAAATATTTAAACCAGGGTGATTGGCGAGTGAAGGAAAACGCCAACATGACTTATTCCCTGCAAGGTCTAAATAATCATGTGGCCAGCATAATTTCAGCTAATTTTTGGCTTAACAAAATTTACTCTCGGGAAATAAGAAAAGCTCATCGCCAGGGCGATCTACATATTCATGATTTATCTTCTTTATCAGCTTATTGCACCGGTTGGGACTTAAAAGATTTTTTGATTAGAGGTTTTGGCGGCGTTTCTGGTAAGGTCAATAGTTCTCCTCCCAAACATTTTTCTTCAGCCTTGGGTCAAATTGTTAATTTTATGTATACCATTCAAGGTGAAGTGGCCGGGGCGGTGGCCTTATCTAATTTTGACACCTATTTGGCCCCATTCGTTCGTTATGATGGTTTGACCTATAAGCAAACCAAGCAAGCGATGCAGGAATTTGTTTTTAATATGAATGTGCCTACCCGGGTCGGATTTCAATGTTTCTCGGCAGATACAGAAATATTAACAGAAGAGGGTTGGTGTTTTTATGATCAGGTTAAAAAGGGAATGAAAATAAAAACTTTTAATACTGAAGCCGGTGTTATTGAAGATAAAAGGGTGAACAGTGTTTTTAAGAAGTCCTATCAGGGCACAATGTATCGGTTGAAAAATAGAGTCCAGGATCAGCTGATTTCTCCCCAGCATCGAGTGGTGAGGAAAAAGTTTAATACCGATCGTTGGGTTTTGGAGCCGATCGAAGAAGTTAGGAAACTTAAGTCTGACATTATTATTCCGGTTGCGGCTGATAATAAAAGCAAAGACGCCGATATTAGCGATGAGCAAATCAAACTGATGGCCTGGGTTATTGGGGAGGGATCTCTAGAAAGGCCAGGTAAAAATTATCGTTCTTGTTACCGGGTCAGTATTTATCAGTCAAAAATAAAAAATAAACTTCACTATCAAGAAATAAAAAACCTTCTTGATCATTTTAATCTCGAATATTCGGAATATACCCAGCAGGGGCTCGGCGAGCCGGTTCAGAACATTCGTCTTAATGCCCAATCCTCAAGGCTGATTCATAAATGGTTTAATAAACAGTCGATTAAGTTTATGCCATCGATTTTATTAAACATGAGCCAGCGACAATCGAGGTTGTTTTTAGAAACTTATATCAAAGCTGATGGATTTGAGGAGGCTAAGATTGCCGTTTCTGATCGGAGAATTTTAGATGATTTACAGATGATTGCTGTTAATGCAGGGTTTGGTTCGACGGTTTTCGTTAGGGAACCGACCATTGGGGCAAAGCCAATTTTTGTCTTGAGATTAATTAAACACCAAGAAACTTATATTCAGTCCATTGAGAAGGTTGATTATCAGGGGGTTATTTGGTGTCCCAACACCGAGAATGAAACGGTAGTCGCTAGAAGAAACGGCAAGGTTTTTATTAGCGGCAACACCCCCTTTTCTAATATTTCCCTTGATATTCACCCAACCAAGACGGTAGGAGAGGAGACGGTTATTATCGGTGGTCAACCCACGAAAGACAAGTATAAGGATTTCCAAAAAGAAATGGATATGGTTAACCGGGCTTTTGCCGAAACCATGATGGCCGGCGATGCTCAGGGTCGAGTTTTTACTTTTCCGATTCCTACCTACTCAATTACCAAAGATTTTGATTGGGATAACAAGAACCTAGAGCCGGTTTGGGAGATGACGAGAAAATATGGTATTCCCTATTTCTGTTTAGCTAAAGATACCATTGTTCAGGAAGAACGAAAAGGAAAAATAACTATCGGGATGGTGGAGGAAGAAGATAGATTGCTAACAGAGCAAGGATATAAGAAGGTCGATCAGGTTTTTCATCAGTCTGTCAAGAAAATAATCAAAATAGAACTAGCCAATGGAGAACTTATTCAAGCTACGCCCATTCATCGTTTTCCTACCGGCGACGGAAAAATTAAAAAAACAGAAGAATTAACCCTAAAGGATAAGCTGGTTTTGAATCAGCAAAAACAAGTTGTTTTGAAATCTAAAATAGTGCTGAAAGAAGAAGACGAACCCAATTTAGTTTTTTGGGTTTTAGACGGCAATTCTTTAGAAAAGAAAAACTTAGCAGATTTGCGTGAAGGAGACGCAGTTTTTTTAGAGGCGCAAGCAAAATTTGCGGGTAAAATAGATATTAGCGATTTTTCTTTTGAAGAGTCTGTTTTTGCCAACAACACTAAAGAAATTAATATTCCTGAAAAATTGAATGGTGAATTATCGCGGCTGTTGGGTTATTTAGTTGGTGACGGTAGTTATACCGGCAAAGGTCAACAATTGCCGGTAGTTACCTTTACTAATCAAGAGGAGGCTATTTTAAAAGATTTTAAGAGAATAGTGACAGACCTTTTTGGCACTTCTTTGCAAATGCGGAAAAGAGCAGTTGGTAAAAACGGCAAAACAACGACATTAAGCATAAGTTCAGTTGTTTTGCGGGATTTTTTGCAGTTTTTGGGATTAGGCTATAAACAAGCCAGCGAAAAAAAGATTCCCCCATTGATTTTTCAAACTACTGAAGAAAATGTTGCTCAGTTTTTGCGCGGACTTTTTGATGCCGACGGCTCAGTGGATAAAAAAGGCAATATTGTTTTTGTTTCCGCTAATTTTAACTTGGTCAAAGAAGTTTGGTATCTTTTGTTTAAGCTTGGCATTTTCGCTCGTTTTGTTCGGCTGTCGAAAGCTGGAAGCGAGGGTTACGGGAAGCTTTATATTTTAGGGAAACATGCGGTTGACTTTAAAGATAAGATAGGCTTTATTTCGCCTCACAAAAAGAAAAGATTACGAGAGACTAAAACAAATAGGCCCTGCTTGGGCAGCTATTCCGGCCTGTCAAGTTTATTAAAAAAGTTTTTACCGGAGGAAAAATCGGCCCTGTCGGGAAAGATGCTAGACTTGTGGGAAAAAGTTCACTATCGACATCGGGCGAAATTGACCCGGCAAGATTTGCAGCTGATGCTGGAGAATGGGTTGGATGATGAGAAGGCGGCGAAAACAATAAAATTTATTTGCGAAAGAAACCTTTTTGGTGATGTTGTCCAAAAGCTTAAACCGAGGGAACGGGAGCCGCTGGCAATAAAAAGTCTCACCACTGTTGTTGGTAATTTTCCGGTGGTTGATGTTTCTATAGACAGTACATCTCATCTTTTTATGATAGGATCAGGTATTTTAACTCATAATTCTAATTTTGTTAATTCCGATATGAGTCCTGATGATGCCCGAAGTATGTGCCCTTTAGCCGGAAATGAAAAAGTTTTGATCCGTTCCAGCCGGGGCCTGGAATATTCGTCGATTAGGAATATTTATGAAGGCAATGCCAAGGGGAATGATTACCAAATTTATAGCGATGGTCGGTTTATCAAGGGAAAATTTAATAAATTTCCCAATCAACAAATGATGAAAGTGACGCTAGCCAATGGGCATGAAATTGAAATGAGTACAAAGCACCTTAACTTCATAATGCGCGATGGGGAAGAAGAGACTGTGATGGGCAAGAAGCTTCAAAAGGGTGATTATTTGCCCTATTCTTTAGAAAAATATGAAGGGGAGGGGGGTAACTATGATTTGGGATTTTTGGTAGGAGCCTATGCCGGAAACGGGTCGCTTGACGGCAACACTAGCATTAACTTTTCTTTAGAAGAAGAACACAAGGCAGACTTAATCGAAAAATTAAGTAAAATCGCTCAGGATTATTTTGGAGCAGGGATTAACGTTTCTCCTTGTAAAACCTCCAAGTTGGTTAGTTTGCGAGTTCATTCTCGGGCAGCAATTGGATTGTGTCGGGATTTTGTAGCCGGCAAAAAGAGAAATAAACATTACCGGGCTCGGTTATTTCAGATGAGTGAAGAGTTTCGACGAGGTGTAGTTGCCGGTCATTACGCGACTGACGGTGGTAACCGCCACCGGATTTATACTTCTTCCCCCAAAATGGTCGAAACATTAAACATGTTGGCAGCGACTCTAGGCACAACAACAAGCATTTATGAAGATGATCGCCAGGGTCGTTTGGGTGAGGAACCGAATTGGGCCGTTTTGTTTTATCAACTTAATCGCGATAACTATGGTGATTTTTGGCAAAATAAAAATGGTAAGCTTTGGGTAAAAATTAAGAAAATAGAGTTACTTGATCGCAAAGCAAATGCTTATTGTTTTGAGGTGGAAAACGGTGAGCCGATTTTCACGATTGGTACAACAGGCGTTTTAACCCACAACTGCCGACTTCGTTTGGATAATCGCCAATTGCGTCGAAGAGGCGGTCTTTTTGCCGCTAACCCTCTAACGGGATCGTTGGGGGTAGTAACGATTAATTTACCGCGAATTGGTTATTTAGCTCGAGTTGGTTCTAAAAGTGAAGGCTATGCTAAAAGAAAGTTTTTTTCTCTATTGGGTCACTTGATGGAT
>LDZU01000174.1_pt1 | contig 14920 bp, 14 predicted proteins | sample 615531 | NCBI WGS metagenome assembly LDZU01 (sample SAMN03408293, study PRJNA278302) | terrestrial metagenome | isolation source: oil reservoir sample SB2 | place: USA: Alaska, North Slope, Schrader Bluff formation | collected 2011-09 | reverse complement strand
ATTCATGAACGTATTATGACAGTCCTGGCGACATCGAAGCAACAGGGACTCGATACCCGAAAGATACTGATATCAAGTCTGGCCAGCTAAACACGTACATCTATTGTTATGTTCCGGGGATCGTTGAAGAAATCGATATCAGTGAGGAATTCGTATTCGTCCTTTATGATGACATTCTGACAGCCGGATTCGGGGTCGACTGCATTCCAGCCCTCTTTTAGAACCTCGCATACCTGAATATTTCCAGGACCGAGACCGCAGATCTGCCAGTAACCCACCCCATTTTTGAGATCGGTATACGTTATGTTAAAGGGTTCGCCATCATCGAATTCGCCGTTTTTATTATAATCAACGAATATTCTCCAGTCGTTGAGAGGCTCTCCGGTGATCGAATCATATTTGTGACCGGAAATGCAACAGTCGCGCCCGTTAACGAAGTTCAAGTCTGATCTTCCGCAATCGCCTGGAAGGGTTATCTCATGGTAGTCGGGATCAGTTGGCGATACGCGAGTCCATCCTTCCTTTAGAACCTCGCTGACCTGATATGTACCGTCATCGAGATCACAGATCTCCCAATGACCGTCATCTCCGGTGACAGCGGTCCGGATGACGTTTCCACTGCCGTCTTTTACGTTAATTGTCCAGCCTTCGAGCGGGTTATTATTGGTATCGTACTTGTAACCGCTGATGCAACAGGATCGCTCGTTAACGAAATCCAAGTCTAATCTTCCGCAATCGCCTGGAAGGGTTATCTCATGGTAGTCGGGATCAGTTGGCGATACGCAAGTCCACCCGCCCTTTAGAACCTCGCTGACCTGGTATGTACCGTCATCGAGATCACATATCTCCCAATGACCGTCATCTCCGGTGACAGCGGTCCGGATGACGTTTCCACTGCTGTCTTTTACGTTAATCATCCAGCCTTCGAGCGGGTTATTATCGGTATCGTACTTGTAACCGCTGATACAACAGGATCGCTCGTTAACGAAGTTCAAGTCGGATCTTCCGCAATCGCCTGGAAAGGTTATCTCATGGTAGTCGGGATCAGTTGGCGATATGCAAGTCCATCCGTCCTTTAGATTCTCGCTGACCTGATATGTACCGTCATCGAGATCACAGATCTCCCAATGACCGTCATCTCCGGTGACAGCGGTTCGGATGACTGCGCCACTGCTGTCTTTTACGTTAATCGTCCAGCCTTCGAGCGGGTTATTATCGGTATCGTACTTGTAACCGCTGATGCAACAGGATCGCTCGTTCACGAAATCCAAGTCGGATCTTCCGCAATCGCCTGGAAGGGTTATCTCATGGTAGTCGGGATCAGTTGGCAATACGCGAGTCCATCCGTCCTTTAGATTCTCACTGACCTGATATGTACCGAAAGCGAGACCACAGATCTCCCAATGACCGTCATCTCCGGTGACAGCGGTCCGGATGACGTTTCCACTGCCGTCTTTTACGTTAATCGTCCAGCCGTCTAGTGGGTTATTATCGGTATCGTACTTGTAGCCGGATATGCAACATGGGATCGCCAAACCATCTGTGATATTTACCGAAAAAAAGGATAAAATTAAAGCCAATATAAGAAAGGGCCCATTACTATTACCTTTCATTAATCGTCTCATTTGAGATCATCCCTGAGGTGTATCTTCGCGGGTGGTATTTCTCTGCATTTTTCTATCCTATTGATCATGATTTTAGCATTTCGTTGATGTTAGAGAAATTCTCGATCAAATCTAAGCCTTTTGGGGTCGTTTTGTAAAGGGTCATTCTATCTTCCGTCACTTGTATCAGCCCCTTTTCCTCCAAAAGATCAAGATACGGGTTAACCGTACTGAAATTCAGATTTGCTTGATAAACGATCCTGGTTTTATTCGCTCCTCTGGTGCAGGCGTTGAGGATTGAAACCATTATTTGCATTCTGTCCCTCCTTGCCATCAGTTATCATCCTCTCAGGCGTTTTCCCGATATTAGTACCTTTGCTCTAGATTAGCAATAATGCTCTGAAACATTGCAGCGTATAAATGTTCCGGTAACATGGATCTGAATCGGACTACTCATTGCTCGATACTCTTGGATCTCATCAACCATGGTGTGCCCCGTATATTGAGTTCTACATAGTTGTTTTTTAAAATCGAACTCAAATAATATGTTTGTTCTGTTTACTATTTCTTCTGCAGAAAACAGCGGTTTATGACATCTTTTTAGAGATACTGAGTGTTAAGTAATTGAAAGATAACTTCAATCAACTCTCACGAGATAGATATAATTTTCACTCCTAATACAAATTTTGGTTGTTGTCCCTCCGTGAATTAAAATCAACATCGTGTGGTCGATTTAGAATTGCTGAATAGTAGCATTGTCATTTTAGATAAGAATCGCGGGTACGGAAATACTCTCAGTATCCTCTCTTGAATGAAGGGATGTGGGTCGAAGAATCCGACGTCGTAGAGGATGGCTCTTGCAGGGCGAATTGTTTTTTTTAGAGGATGTATCTTCGACTAATTGATGCGATTTCAAATAAGAGGACGAATGAAATGTCTTCTTGCTACTTGTATCGCTCGGTAATTGAGACGGACATCTGCTGAATATGGTTCGTATCATTTCCATCTTTATGAGAAATTTCCACCCCATAAAATTTATATATGCTGTAAAAAGAACATATTGTGTCAATGATAAGAGCAAGCCCTGAAGGTCGCAATACGAAATTCTGAGAGATAACGTCAGAGGGTCCTGAGGTGAATAGTTGAACAGGCTATTGGTCCCGATTTTGATAGCTTTTATATTTTCGCATCTTGCGTGCGCTCTTAGCGAAAGCTCCATATCGGCATCAAATAACGTGCTCGATAAGCTGATAGCGGGGGACGGCCTCAGAGGCTTGGATACATCGGCAGACGAACGTTTTTCGTCCTTTGATCACTCAAATGAGTCCGATAGTAGGTCAAATAATGACGAAATTGAGTATAGGATCGCGAATTCGTATTCAACATCATATATTAGTTCGAAGTTGGACCGCCTCTGTGCAGGTGGGACGGATTTCGATGGGGTAGAAAGCAGTTATCGGATTTCGAGTTCGGACTTGGGATCTTATGCAGAAGCGAATCTGAACCGCTTGTTGTCGGAGAGAGGTACCATTGGAGAGTTCGCGGAAAACGCAGTGGAGGAGAATGACCATGGAACGTCGAGGGATGTGAACTTGAACTTGGTAGATGACGTTTACATCACATCTTATCCACCATTCAATCGGAGCTACTTGTATAAAGATGAGAAAATCTTTGCACCAAACAGTGCCAAGTCGGAGAGTATCTGTTATAGATATGAAAGTAGATCATTTGTGGACAAAAAGAGCGCCGATGTAGTACATGATATGGATTTGAGCTTCGGTTACGTCAAGATCGATCCGGAAAAAGAGGCTCTAACAAGCGATCATCCCTCCAAATGGGACCTGAGCTCATGTCAGGTAGGTCCATTGGCTACAAGTTCGAGCGAAATTAGACGCATCAAAAAGTATACGCCACCTGAAGTAAATCAAAATCTGGACGTTTTAATTCGGAATAATGGAGAATCCTACGAGCACTTCATGCCCTATCTCTTCGGTAGATGGGATGCAGAGCAGGAAAACGACAACGAAAAGAGCGAGTATCCAAAGAATTACGCGGTTGTGGTAGGAATTAACAGCTATAAGGATTGGAGTAGCCTGCAGTCGCCTGTGAATGATGCCCACGAAATCTCCAAAATATTGGATGCTTGCGGCTACGAGGTGCTCGAGCTGACCGACGAAACAGAGATGAAGCCGACCAAAGAAAACATTTTGAGGGCGGCACTAGACGATATCAAGACTAAACAAGATGATGGAAATATCATATTCTACTTCTCTGGACATGGTGTGCGCGGCGACGACGGCACCTTTTATCTCGTTCCGCAAGACGCAAAAAGTGCTGACATATCGTCCTGCATAAGCGAGCCGGAGCTGAGGGGATATCTGAGGGATTTGGATAACCTGGCGGTGATCATCGATGCCTGTCACAGCGGCGATCTGAAGATAACTGATGAGGGGCAACTTGTGCTCTCGTCCTCAAAAAAGGATGAGCCGAGCAACGAAAAGTGGTTTGGATCTCTGAGCGTATTCACCTACAACTTATGCAGAGCCATCGAGGAGGAGATGCGTTCAGATGGAAATATATCTCTGATCGAATGCTTCTATAGTGCGAGAAATGATACTGTTAGGTGGTCCAACCTGCGTTTGATCAGCCAGACGCCCGAGATAATCGATTTTACTGGTGAGAATTACTACATAAAATAGACCACTGATTCTTCGCCTTTACCTTTTAGGCCGGTTTATACCGATTATCACAAAAAGGCTGCAAAGAATTATATTAATCGAGATAACAACCATATTTAAATCATCGAAGCCTTTCTGGTGAGAGTACAATAAATATGCGATCCCATTCGCAACGAGCCCCAGGGGCGCAAGGAATAGGACGACACCGATAAGCAGCTTCAACCATCTCTCCCTGCGCTCGAGATATTTTATGAATCCGTAAGATATGTCCGTAAAAGTATCATTATTGGGCATTCTCAAGGCCTCCTCTCGCCTGACTCGAAGAGCTCTGAATTTATCCTCTTAAACCAGTTGTACCTCTCCCTTCCAAGCTCAGTCAGCTCGAGGGTGATGACGGTGCGTCCTCCCCACTTCTCCTTCGTTTCTATGATGTAACCAGCCTCTTGCAGCATGTTCAGGTACTTCTCTCCGGAGGTCGTCTTCAGGTTGGCGCACTGGATGACATGAGTCTTCAAAGCTCTATCCCTCGAATGATATCGAGCGATGCATTCAAGAATCCTCAGGATGATCTCGACCGCTGGTCGATATCTAACCACGCTATCACATCCTAATCTTCCGGCTTTCTTTTAAAGGTCTTCTATACCTTTGTTACATCGCATTTCGCTCAGCAGATTGATCCAAAACCTATATCTTTCACGGCTTATTGGCGATATCAAGGTGGCCATTATGTACTCCCTCCCCAAACAGAATTCGCTTTTCGGGACAAAACACCCTCCTACGAGGGTTTTCACCTTCAAATTACTTGTTGGTAGTCTACCGCAATCGAGTTGATCACGCCATCTCAGATCAGATGGGCAGCATGAGGGGGTCGATTGTATCCGATCGGCCCTCATGAACGCCCACCATGTTGGATAAGGTCTCATGTTGTGGTTTTTCACGCTCGACAACTCATTATAGGTAGACTACCGAATCGGGCTAAATAGAAAAAGGTCTGCACTTATATGTTCTCATTTTGGTTCATCACAGTCCTTATTACAACTACTTATGATTATTTCTTAACAAAGCTTCACATTCCTCCAACCTTATCCTGCGTTTTCCTCCCGTCTATAGACCGAGCTCATCAAGTTATCACCTTTCTCTGACTATTACTTCCGCAGATGCTCTCCTCTTCTTCGCATCGATCCGGAGACCTTGATGGCCCGCGAAGAAAACTGGTCGCATAGCAGCTAACCATCTTTAGAGACAGAGACAAAAAAATGGGCGCTATCTCAGATCGAAGCCTCGGGAGATGTCATCACGGCGAGCTTCGGGGAGAGTGCAGAAACGATGCCCACCTCTCAAGAATACATTATAAAGTATAATTCATATTCCAAAATTTTTAATAATATTTAATATTAATAAATCTTAATCGCCTGCATGGCGTTGAATCTCAATTCTGTATATTTCAATTGCGTATCTTCTGTACGTACCTATCCCACTGACCTTGGTGTCGTAATAGGCACACGTACGAAGAATCCTTAAAATAATTTCTTAATATAAATTACTACTGATTTATAACTTTGACAGTACCAATGGTAGGTCGGTGACGTAAGCCCGGGTTATCCTCGAGATTCTCGGGACCGGTCAACCCCTCGGATGAGGAGTCTTGAGGGAATAGATAGGAGGCTAAAGAATATGAGAGCTATACTCGCATTGCTGGCGGCGGTCGCAGTGATCGGATCTGCCGCAGCATGGGACATATCCGAAGAACTGCAGTATACCTACACGAAGTCCGGCTACGAGCAGGCTGGATATGGCATACTGGACCAGGTTGTAGGAACCACGAGCGGCGCATACGCCAAAGAGCCCAACGTCAATTTCGGCGATGGTTGGGAAGCAGACGCCTGGCTGCAGATCGACAACACTCTCGTCAGTGCAGGGGTTGATCGGAATAATGGTGTCAACCCAAGCTACAGCGTTGAAGAGAACGACTTCTACACCCAGCTGACTCAGGGTGGCTCTGCGACTCTGTCCACAAGTGCCAAGAACACTGAGACGTCTGATCCCGAGATCTCTGGAGAGGCAACTGCATACCAGAACCTCTGGGTAGGTGGCGAGTTCGCCAAGGCCACGGCCAGCTTCGACAGCAGGGCTATAGTCGGGTTCTCGGATATCGACGAAGCAAGCTACGAAGGACCGACAAACCCCAACAACTTCGTCGCGACTGACGTCGTCAGCGCCACCTCCACCATCGATTCGGAAGAACACGGTGCGAGCTACTTCAATAATGCGAACATGGGGGTCCAGGTAGATGCTGACATCCAGCAGAACTATGTGGGCTCCGGATGGGCGGACCCGACGTACTCCGGAGGCATCACCATGTGGGCCAACTTCGACGGCGCCTGCGATCCGCACTGCGCGAACCCGATAGTGACGACTGTCGAGGGCTCTGCGTGGACTGGATTGTTCCCCGCCAATACCCAAGAGCTCTTTGAGAACTACGGCGGTACTGGTATAGGCGACACGACCTACTGGGGATCGGCCTTCGCTACCAACCCCCAGGTCCAGGAAGAATACGACGGGTATAATAACGGGCAGTGGGCCGACGTTTTCGCCTGAGCGAAACCTACAGACTGAGACGATTGGATGAGGTGCTCGGAGATGAAACTGGCTCTGACGGTCCTGGTCCTTGTGGCCGCATTGGCCACCCAGGCGAGCGGAGTCGTTGAGACGAGCGCCTCCACCGAATCTTTTTTGGCGAGCATGAACTCTGATCAGGTAGCGATCAGGACCATATCAAAAAGCTCTGTGACGTCCCCTGAGCTGTTTTATAAGTCGGATGTTCAGGTCGATACCACCACCGACCAACCTGGCGGAGGTGCGGCGATAATTAGCCAAAGCGTCCAATCCACGGCCCAGAACTATTATGGTTCCCTGGGCGGGGGAGCCACCTTCAGCAGCAAGGTGATCGCCACCAACACGAACGGCACAAACTTGGTCATGACGGGAAAGTCTGAAGCTGTGGTCTGCTACAGCGAGGAGTACGCCATGGTAAAGAGCGAGACCTTCGGTATGGGCATCGCCAAGCCGGAGGAGGGCGAGTACATCTTCGAGGTGAAAGGTGATCAGAAGACGGTTTCTACTACGATGCCCGCGCCAGTTCTCGTGGTGATGAATAACGATGAATTCCTCAACAAAGAATTGACTGTAACATTCAGGCAAAACTCTCTGGATTTGGAGGAGCCTGCCGATTTACTGGAACAGGAGGTCAACTTCAATTACGGAACATACAACAATCAGCCGACATTTTACAACTACGACTTCACAAGCAACTTGGTCATAGATGATACCACCTGCAGCTCCTATATGAGTTTCTCACATGTTAATTAGGTAATCAATATGAAAGAAATAATAAATATATTTATAATTACTGTTGTGACGGCATCTTGCATGATCTCGGCTGAGGCGAGCGTGGACCTGCATATGGGCTACTACAACTCCAATGACGACATGTCCATGTCTCTGGAGGGATCAAACCTGAACTTTGGATCCTTCTGCGTTCTCATGCCACAATCGATAACGTACGACAACGGAGGCGGGTCCAACCAGCCGAGGACCGAGTACTCCTATTCCCTCGCTCTGAATGGGGATACCACGTACTCCAGCGCTGAAACGGACTCAGGGATGTTCTCCTTCTCCGGCGCCGTCAGAGCTGGCGGCTACAACAACGATAATCTGTTGAAGGTATCTGCTAGGAGCGGGGTCAAAGATGGCCATCTCAACACAGCTTATGGAAATGACGATTTCAGGGTCCAAGAGACGGTCGAAGCCGAGGGCTCCGTCTATCAACAGAAAGCAGAGCTCGATCCAAAGACGGTTTCCTCATCAGGATTCGGGTCAACTCTTGAGCCAGTTTTAGGATTGGCTGAAAATCTCCTGGCAAGAAGCACCGGCAAAATAGATGCTGCAACTGCTCACGCCGAAGAAGACGCGCCCTCCAACGGCCAAGATCAGGGAATACAATATTCTATCAACGTCCAGAATACCAGGTCAGGGAAGCAGGGATACGTAGACTCGAACGTCATGGGTCTGACTGAGTTGCAGCTGGCCAGCCAAGTCAAATTTGAAGATGAAAGATATCTCTTTGGTGTAAAGACGAGGGGTATAGGCTTCGCACCCATCGATGAGCTGGAAATGGAGGGCCAGGCCACGGGTCTTCCTGTTCAAACCCTGCCACCGGGCGATGTGGAGATAAGCTACGAAGATATTCCCATCACAGATGAGCCTGAGCCTTGGGACGAGTATTTTGAGCTGGTAGAAGAAGAGTCGGAGAAGTTCGATTCCGAGTATTCTGGGAAGAGCACCCCCGCCTTGTGGTACTATCTGAACAACGAATTTGTGAATGAAGTACCGGTGTATATAGAATATCCGACCGGCGATCTCCTGGAGCCTTTGGAAATATATCAGCTCGGCATGGTATACAAGGTGGAGGGCGAATGACGGCATGTGGCACGTCGGCTGAGGCCGTAAGTTCCATCAGAGTCGAATCTTTTCGGAATCGTCTATATATGCTGATGGCCTTTAGATATATACAGGTGTATAAATGAGGTTCTCGATAGCGATATTGATATGGACAATCTGCTGCCTCTCTCCGTGGCTGGGCGCCTCGGCCGCAGACGAAGATGTTAAGTCGTTCAGTTATGAGTCGGTGATGGGACAAGTCGGTACGTCTGCGGAGACGACGGAGCCGTCATCGGCTCAGACTTCAAGGGGCGGCCTCACTATTCTGATGGCCGATAGCGGAAATAATATATCGGAGATGGATCTCACTTTGTACTCCGCTGTAGAAAAATTTGGAGCGGCTGGCCTGAAAATCGGGGAGGTTGTACGATTTTCGGCCCCCTCGACGGAATGGGTGCTCAAATCATTGCAGATAGTGGGATGGAGCGGATATAACAGGAGTTCAGGCCTGTTCCCAGCCGATAGAAACTTTCTCATCGAGGTAAGAGATGTTTACGGCGAACTGCTCTACAAGTTTGCAGATACACAGAACTACTACTTTATGTCAACTGGGGGTCCTGTCATATACAAAATGGACATCCCACCTCTGCAGGTACCAAAAGACTTCGTTGTGGTATTCTACGATCGAGGTTCGATGTTTCTCTGTGCAGAGAGGGGCAACGCAACCGGCAACTCTTACCTCATCATTAACGGCCAGCTGATGCCCGCTGAGACCCTTATAGCTGAGACGAACGAGACGGTAAAAATAAACTGGCTTATAAGGGCCATAGGCGAGTGAAGTGATCATACCAGTTTAAAATCGTTGCGAACAACAAAAACTTGAGCCAAACTAACAGCTAAAAGGAGGGGATAACTAATTAGAAACAGATATCAAACTCTGCTGATCGCGCTGACCCTCAGCGTTATTTTGCCTCCCCTCTGCGATGCCGAAATAGGCTATTACGTTGATGCCCGTGTGAATTCGACCAGCTGGAGCATCGAACGTTCTACCCGAGATTTGAGCTGTCATATAACGGGCTCAGTATCTGGTTATGGGTCCTTCTCCAAGTTAACCCACATTCAGAATTTTGTTGGAATCGAATCCCGCGAGTTATCCTCTTCCTCCTCAGGAAATTTAAGCTATGATGAAATACTGATGCTTCAGAGCAGCGAGGGGCCGGTTGCAGTCGGAACGAAGCTCAAGAGCGAGTCCATTGAGTCCATCAATGACATCCTTATAGATATAGATGAGCGCTGGCCCACCCGGTTCGCCAACTACAAAAAGATATCCTACCTCGGTCCCGGGATTAGAACCCGCGAAAGTTATCTGAACAATGGGGACGTCGTAGAGACATCCATCGATTCCTGGAGGCTGACCAAGGAGAGCGCATACCAGGCCCACATCAACAGGACGGTCACCTCAGTCAACATAACGGCGGATGATGTGGGAGAATCGATATCCTCAAATAGATCGAGTCGTTACGGCCTGGCATTGGAGACTATAGGATCGTCTACCCGTCTTGACGTCATGCGGTTGGACGAGTCGGGGGAGCCCAAGCTGCGCATATCTCAGGACTACCTGGGAGAGGAGCGCATGAACCTCAACATCACTATGTGCGATTATGTTCCATCAACTGAGGAGGAAAACAATTGGCTTGAGTGCTGCAGAGCAGGTGAGGCGGGGAAGGATCTTGAGAACTCCTTGACTCCATCTCTTGGCCTCTTCATCTTCACATAATGATTCTCATCATTCCTGGGCCGTATCTGCTCTTCCTTTCTCAATATTTTATCAATGGCAGCAGCAAAAACATATTGAACAGATTCGTTAAGAACCCGGCGAAAAATATTGGTTCGATTTTGATGCATAGGAACGTGATTGAGATCATGTACACGTTTTTGTTGGGGCTGCACCAAGATATTCGCCGTTAAGGTTCGTGCAGATAATAAAAAGCATAACCGCACGGGAGTTCTTCAAGCAATATCCATAGATCAAGAAACAGCTTAAGGGAACAGAATTTTGGAGTGATGGTGGATACATCGGGACTGTTGATCGGACATAATATGCAATTATGTTGAGACATAAGGGCTCTCCGAAGAGAAGGAAGGCTACAAGAAGAGGAGTTTGTTAGAATTCAAATAGCTGATGACCAACGCGAACATGCCCCGCTGCTTGTAGCGGGGTGCGCTGTTTGACTAATTTTTATGAACAAAATCTTAGATTGGGTCTATGGGCATGACGTAGGGCCTTCCGCTGTTATCTTTTATTACCTCGGCCCTAACGCCGTAGACCTTCTCTATGTTCTCTGGGATCAGGACCGACTCTGGAGGTCCCATTTCAAAGACACTTCCATCTTTGAGCATCAAGATCCTGTCCGAGAACCTAGATGCGAGGTTTAGGTCGTGCATGGCCATGATCGCCGATATCCCTCCTCTCTGGACGAGAAGCCGGACAGTCCTCATAACCTCGAGCTGGTGTTTTATGTCTAAGTTGCTGGTGGGCTCGTCCAAGAGGAGAATCTCAGGCTCCTGAACGATCGCCCGAGCCATGGCGATCTTCTGCTTCTCCCCACCGGAGAGCTCGTCGAAGTACCTGCCGGCGAACTCCTCTATCCCCATGAACTTCAGGGTCTTGGCTACGATCCTCACGTCCCCCCGCGATACGCGCCAGCCCACGTGGGGTTTCCTTCCCATGAGGACTATGTCAAATACGGTATACGGAAATACCTCCGAGGTGCTCTGAGGGACGTACCCCATAATCTTGGAGAAGTCTTTGGATCCCATAAGGGACGCCGCCTTTCCGTCAACGAGGACCGTCCCCCTCTGAGGCCTGAGGATCCGGTCGATGCATTTGATGAGGGTGCTCTTCCCAGCGCCGTTGGGGCCCACAAGGCTCACCACCTCGCCCTTTCCTACCTCCAAGAACACGTCTTCTAGGGTGGCCTTCCCGTTGTAGCCGAAGGAGAGGTCGCTGATGGCTAGCTTCACTGCCACCACCGCCTCTTCCTTTTGATGAGCAGATAGAGGAAGAAGGGAACACCGATGAAGGAGGTGAGGATGCCCACAGGGATCTCGGTGGGCTGGACCATCGTCCTGCAGGCGGTATCGGAGATGAGGAGGACGAGGGCGCCCGCAAGCCCTGATGCCGGTATAAGGTAGCGGTGGTCGCTGCCCAACAGAAGCCTGCAGATATGGGGCGAGACGAGGCCGATGAACCCTATTATGCCGGTGAAGGCTATAACGCTCGCCGTCAGGACCGATGCCAGGGCGAGACAGACTATCCTGACCCGTTTGACGTTTATTCCGAGGCTCAATGCCACCTCTTCTCCGGCGCTCATGGCGTTCAGGTCCCAAGAATAGCGGATCAGAAGCAGGGTGAGGACGAGGACGATGGGTGCGAGAAAGAGGACGTTCTCCCATTTGGTTGCGTAGAGCCCACCCATCAGCCAGAAGACGACCTCTCTTAAAGCCTCGTTATCTGAAAAGTACTTCAAGGAGGATATGATCGCAGAGAAGAGGTAGCTCATCGCCACCCCGGCCAGGATGAGCGTCTCCACCGAAGTTCCTCTCATCCGAGATATCCCGTAGACCAGGGCCATGGTCAGAAGGCTGAAGATGAAGGCGTTGACGATGATGATGTATCGACCCTGGCCGAATACGCCGACGCCCAGGACGATCGCTATCGCCGCCCCACAAGCGGCGCCAGAAGAGAGTCCCAGGGTGTAGGGCGAAACGAGCGGGTTTCGCAGTACCCCCTGCATCACGGCGCCGGCGACTCCGAGGCTGATTCCTGTGATGATCGCCATCAAAATCCTCGGAAGCCTCAGCTGAAGGACGATCAGCTGGACGAAGGCGGAGGGCTCTTCCACCGGCAAGAACTTGGAGAGGATCGTCTCGAGAGCCTCCATCGTCCCGAAGGAAGATGCAGCTCCCATGGTGATCGCCACGATGGCCAGAGTGACCACCATCGCCAAGAGCACGAGGACTAGAAGAGCCTTCTTCCAGGACGATCTGCCGTAGCGCTCCTCCAGTTCTGTGACCGAATCGTCCTCAGCGTCGTCTCCAAAGATCTCGTCTATCAGTGGCAGATGAACACACCTTTTCTCCGTTCTCTTTCACGCGGTTTCTCCAATAAATCAATATAACTTTGGATAGCGAAAATCATTTTGGTTAATAAGGGTTGTGGAAGGACTTTTAGGATTTTAAGGCTCTCGCTATTTCATTTGGGTAAATTTAAGGGGTTGAAGATACTGTAGCCAAATCGTAGCGACTACATGATCGCCTAAGATCAGAACGCTCATGAGATCTATCGCTACCGATTCCCCTGGTGATGGGAATTATGGCGGGCATTTGCATGATTGAGTCCGCTTATCGCTATCTAGAAGTTACCCCCAGGAAATAGCGAAGAACAAAAAAGTTGTCTCCCAGATATAATGCATACAAGCTGAAACGAAAGCAGCTTTTGAGTCCTAAGACCTGGGCCTGCGGCGGTCGGACGGTGGCGATCATGGCCCTCGGCATCCTCTGAGGCGTCCTCCTTTACCAGAACGTCATCTACTGAGGCGGGGGGGAGGCGGGTATAGGGGGAAGGCGATGAGCAAGGTGGCGGGGCGCGGGCGGCGCTCTTCTTCTCCCTGCCACCGCCTTGACATCCGAAACTCCGCCTTCTCATTCTGTCATTCGCAACCCGTCATTCGCAACCGCCCAGCCGGCTCAAAGCGCCGATCCCACCGACCTCGCCTTCTCCAGGAGGTCTCTTCTCGTGAGGACCGCGTCCGGCGAGCCGCCGTTTGTCATGCGGATGATCTCGACGACATCAAAGCCCAGAAATCCCAGAACCTCGGCGAAGTCGTCGGCAGCCTTCTCCATGGCGGCAAGGTCGGGGTTTCCCTGGCTCGTGACTATGACCGCCTTCTTTCCTGGAGGGAGGCGAGATTTGAACTGTGGATCTATGAAGGAGTACATCCGGTCCTCCATCAGCTTGAATTGCCCAGAGAAGAGATTGAAGTATATAGGCGAGCCGAAGATGACGGCGTCGGCCTCCCTTATATCCTTCAAAAGCCCCGAGATGTCGTCGTCGATCTTGCACTCATCGGCGCTCTTGCAGTGGTTGCACCCCTGGCATCCGGAGTAGTTCAGCTCGTTGAGTTGGTACTTCTCGGTCAGACAGCCCGCCTCTTCGGCCCCCTCCAATACCTTTTGGACGAGCCTGTCGACGTTACCGTTCTTTCTTGGACTTCCTACGATTCCTATTGCTTTCGTGGCTTATTCCCTCCTTATTTCTTTCGCCTTACACCATCGATTATAAAGTTCTAAATGATATGCTATTTAATAATAACTATTGACGAAAAAAAATAAATCTCATGCGAGCCCATCGCGATAGCCGCCTCCGCCATCCGGGGGGACGAGCGGCGGGTGCGAATCAGCGGCCCGGTATCGGTGGCGAAAAAAGGGGGCGGACCCCATCGGCGAGAGCGAGCCCAAGGTGTTTAGGCCATGGGCTGGCGAAGAAATATGGGTTGATATATAAAATTGAATGCGTTTAAGTTTTGCTTTCGAAGCAATATCCCCTTTCTGATGGCTCATTCCAACGTTTTTATGTGTATTGAAGCAACTCGATATTGTTCAGAGGGGTCAGATTTGACCGTCCACAAAGGATTTCGAAAAACCTAATCAATGGTTAAGCGTATATATAATTATTACTATATTTAACTTCCATGAGAACCCTAATTGACTTTTCGGCTCCTCGTTATTTCCTGTGGGTAACTTCAGGATAGCGATAAGCGGACTCGATCATGCAAATAACTGTCATGAATTCCGCTCCAGAGTCAACAGGTAGCGATACATCTCATGATCAATCCAATTCCCTGCAGTCATGAAGTTATAAAGACCAGGCCACAGGATTCGAGATCACTTAAATCCACCCACACAAATCAGCGAGGAGCCGACTTTTCCATCATGCATGAATATAACAAGAACGTCCTGCCCCGTGGTGATAAGCTATTATCCATATCAGGATTGGTTGATTGGAAACGATTTTCGCCTATAGGTGATGGCCTGTATAAAAACAATACCGAACGAGGAGGTAGACCTAATATTGACATTATTATAATGATAAAACTTCTCTTGCTTCAAGAGATGTTCGGTCTCTCGGACCCACAG
>LDZU01006142.1_pt1 | contig 14955 bp, 26 predicted proteins | sample 615531 | NCBI WGS metagenome assembly LDZU01 (sample SAMN03408293, study PRJNA278302) | terrestrial metagenome | isolation source: oil reservoir sample SB2 | place: USA: Alaska, North Slope, Schrader Bluff formation | collected 2011-09 | reverse complement strand
ATGTGGAATAGGAGTAACATCTTTAATCATATTTACCTTTAATCCAACTGTTTGCAAAGATCTAATTGCGGTTTCTCTCCCGGGACCAGGTCCTTTTACTAAAACATCTACTTCTTTCATCCCTTGATCCATTGCTTTTTTAGCTGCTGTTTCAGCAGTAATTTGAGCAGCAAACGACGTGCTCTTTTTGCTCCCTTTATAACCAATATTTCCTGCACTTGACCATGCAATTACATTGCCCTGCTTATCTGTAATCGAAACTATGGTATTGTTAAAAGTTGATTGGATATGGACAATTCCTGTTGCTATATTTTTTTTGACCTTTTTCTTGGTTTTTTTTACCTTTTTTTTATTTGCCAATTAAATTCCCCTTCCTTACTTTTTAGAATTATTTAGTCTTTTTTCTTTTTGCTCCTACTGTCTTCTTGGGCCCTTTCCTGGTTCTTGCATTAGTCTTAGTTCTCTGACCCCTAACTGGTAATCCTCTCCGATGTCTTAGCCCTCTATACGAACCTATATCCATAAGCCTCTTTATTGAGGAAGTAATATCACTACGAAGTTCTCCTTCTACTTTAAATTTTTTATCGATAATTTCTTTTATTCTATTTATCTCATCTTCGGTTAAGTCTTTCACCCGAGTATCCGCATTAACTCCCGCCTCTTTTAATATTGACTGTGCACTTGTAAGACCTATCCCATAAATATAAGTTAAACCAATTTCTATTCTTTTATTTTTAGGTAAGTCTACTCCAGCTATTCTTGCCATATTTTTATATTTCCTCCCTTAAAATTATTTTCCCTGCCTTTGTTTATGTTTTGGATTATCACAAATTACTCTCAATTTACCTTTTCTCTTTATTATTTTACATTTCATACATATTTTTTTAATAGATGATCTTACTTTCATTTATTTATCTCCTTCATAAATAGTATGTCGTATTTCGTTGTTCGTATCTCGTATATTGTATCTCGTCAGAAAATACTCAAGATTTTTAAAATTTCTAATTTTTTAGAAAGATAGCTTTAATCTCTAATACAGGGGCGTATTGCAATACGCCCTTATTTCTTACGAGGTACGATTCACGAGATACAAGATACTAGCTTATTACATTCTATATACGATTCTACCCTGAGTTAAATCATAAGGTGATATTTCAACCTTTACTCTATCTCCCGGTAAAATCCTGATAAAATGCATTCTAATCTTGCCAGAAATATGAGCTAATATTTCACAGCCATTTTCTAATTCAACTCGAAAAGTAGCGTTAGGTAAGGCTTGGATAACTTTTCCTTGCATTTCTATATACTTTTCTTTCACCATTAATGCTTCCTCCATATAAGATAGTTCAGGGGAAAGAGTTTTCCCTGGAAATTCCTTTTATTTCCATCTCAGGCCTGTCCTTTTAATCGAGCAAGCATGCACTTGTGAAACTTATCCTCGTGAAACTCGTCCTCGTGAAAACGGGGAACAAGGAACAGGCAATCTTATTAAAATCTATTCCTTTAAAAAAGAATTTACCTTTTAACATTGGAATTTCCTTAAAATTCCTCTGATAAAAAACAAAAATATCTTATCATTAAAATCTAATCATTTAAGAAGGAATAGTTAATATTTCATTACCATTTTTAGTAATAACTATTGTATGTTCAAAGTGTGCTGACCAGCTTTTATCTTCGGTCACCACTGTCCAACCATTATCGCAAATTCTTGTTTTATAGTCACCCATATTTACCATAGGTTCAATTGCTAATACCATTCCCGCCTCCAACATTATACCTGTATGGGGAATACCATAATTAGGTATCTGTGGATCTTCGTGGAGATTAGAACCTATTCCATGTCCCACATATTCTCTTACTACTGAAAAATTATTTTTCTCTACAGATTCCTGAATGGCATAAGAAATATCTCCCAATCTATTTCCAGGTTTTGCCTTTTTAATCCCTTTAAATAGCGATTCTTTGGTGACTGTTAGTAGTTTCTGAACTTTTGAGTCTACCTTTCCTACAGGTACTGTTGCAGCAGTATCACCAAAGTAACCTCTTAAATTTGTTCCAATATCTATACTTATAATATCTCCTTCTCTTAATCTTCTCTTGCCAGGTATGCCATGAACTACTTCTTCGTTTATTGAAACACAGATAGAATATTTAAATTTATTGTCATCTGTCCCGTAACCCTTAAATGCGGGTTTTGCTCCCTGTTTTATTATAAAATCTTCAGCAATTTTATCGAGTTCTAAAGTAGTAATTCCCACACTTACATTTTCTTGTACCCTTTTTAGGGCATTTGCTGCTATTTTACAACTATCTCTGATATATTTAATTTCTTCAGGAGACCTTATAATAACCACCTATCTATTTCTGCAACTCTTCCTTTAAAATATTTTTAATTTCTAAAAAGGCACTTCTACTTGTATTAGCATTCACTATAGTTAATAAATTTTTTTCCTGATAATATTTTTTTAGCGGTGACGTCTGTTTGATGAACACTTGCAATCTATTTTTTATCGTTTCTTCTTTATCATCTTCCCTTTGATATAATTCTCCACCACAAAGATCACAAACATTCTCCTTTTGCGGGGGATTAAATGATAAATTATAGTTTGTGCCACATTTTTTACATACTCTACGACTAGTTAGCCTATCAATTATCTGATTAAAAGGTATTTCAAAATAAAACACATAGTTAATATGTTTGTTAAGTTCTTTATTTAGTTTTTCCAGAGATTTTGCTTGTTCTACATTTCGAGGAAAGCCATCAAAAATATAACCATTTTCACAATCTTTTTGTTTTATTCTTTCTTTTATTATTTCTAAAATAATATTATCAGGCACCAAGTCTCCTTTACCCATAATTTCCTTTACCTTCTGACCCAATTTAGTTTTTTTATTAACTTCCTCTCTCAATATTACTCCTGTTGAAATAACTGGTAATTTAAATTCTTCCTGTAACTTCTTAGCTACTGTTCCCTTCCCCCCACCAGGAGGGCCTAATAAGATTAATCTCATATTATTTCCCTTCTTACTATGTCAAATTTCTTCTTTTAAATTACCCTTATTATTACAATATTGTCAGGGGAGTAAACTCCCCTGAAACCCCTCTTCTTCTTTTTTTACTCTATTTCGGTGTTATATAAAACATTCCCTGACAATCTTGCTAGAATATACTGTTTTTAAAACTTATGCCCGCGAAAACGGGTAAAAGTATCCCTGTAAGAGCATCGGAATTTTTTAAAATTCCGATGCTCTAAAATTACTTTTTAATAAATCCTTCATAATGCCTCATTAACAGGTGTGATTCAATCTGCTGAACAGTTTCTAAAGCAACCCCTACCATAATTAATATAGAGGTTCCACCAAAATAAAAAGTAGTAATCCCTGTAACTTTTATTAAAATGTTGGGGATAATTGCAATTACTGCTAAAAACAATGCTCCACTTAAAGTTATTCGGGTCATTATATGATCAATATAATTAGCTGTGTTTTTCCCTGGTCTTATCCCAGGAACAAAACCTCCGTACTTTTTCATATTATCCGCTAAATTAGCGGGGTTAAAAGTAATTGCTGAATAAAAGAAAGTAAATATTATTATTAAAATAGCATATAAAGTTAAATAAAGTGGTTTCCCAGGCGAAAGAGCTTCAGATAAACTTTTCATAAAAGTTATATTTTGAAAAAATTGTGCTATAGTAGCTGGAAAAAGTAATATTGCTGAAGCAAATATTATGGGAATAACACCAGCCTGGTTTACCCGCAAAGGAATATGGGTTCCTTGCCCCCCATACATTCTCCGACCTATTACTCTTTTGGCATATTGGACTGGTATTCTTCTCTGTCCTTGTTGGATAGCCACAACTCCTCCAATAACCAATACAAATATCGCAAGTAATCCTAATAAAGCAACTAGACCAATTTCCCCAATACTCACAAGTTTAATAGTTTTAATAATTTGAGTTGGAATTCGAGCAATAATTCCAACAAAAATTATTATAGATATACCATTACCAATACCGAAGTCAGTAATTTGTTCACCTAACCACATTAAAAAACAAGTTCCAGCAGTGAGAGTAATTACCAATAAAAATCTATAACTTAAACCCGTAATCATTAATACCCCCATATTTTGTAGCCAAAAGCTTATCCCAAAAGCTTGAACAACAGCTAAAACAACAGTAAAGTAACGGGTTATTTTGGTAATTTTATTTCTACCCTCTTCTCCCTCTTTAGACCATTGTTCCAAAATGGGAACTACAGATTGCAAAAGACTCATAATAATGGATGCATTAATATAGGGCATTATTCCTAAAGCAAAAATAGAAAAACGACTTAATGCTCCTCCAGCGAATAGATCAAAAAAACCTAATATTCCACCTTGAGTAAATAGATTAGCCATTGCTTCTTTATCTATACCTGGTAAGGGCAAATGACTACCCAACCTAACCACAATTATCATACTAGCAGTAAAAATTAGTCTCTTCTTTAAGTCAGGAATCTTAAATAAATTGCGTACGGTTTCTAACAATTATATCACCTCAATCTTCCCACCAGCTAATTTTATCTCTTCTATTGCTTTTTGACTAAATCTATTGGCTCTGATAGTTAATTTTTTACTAAGTTTACCTTTAGCTAATATTTTTACTCCATCACCTACTTTTTTAATAATTCCTTCCTCGATTAACTTTTGCGGAGTGACAATATCTCCATCTTTAAAAACATTTAATTTTTCGAGATTTACAATGTTAATATTTTTCTTAAATATATTAGTAAAACCTCTTTTCGGGATTCTTCTATATAAAGGCATTTGGCCTCCTTCAAAACCCGGTCTAACTCCGCCACCTGAGCGAGAATTTTGTCCTTTTGATCCTCTGCAGGAAGTAAAACCATGGCCCGAACTACAACCTCTACCTACTCTTTTAGATTTTTTAACTGACTTTGGAGCTGGTCTTAAATTATCTAATTTCATTGTTTGTTACCTCCATTGTTTGAAATGGTCGACTATATATCTCCAATATACTTTTACCTCTTAATTTTTCTATATCCTTAACATTTTTTAAACTCATAAGGCCATTCATAGTAGCTTTTGCAATATTTAAATTATTACTACTTCCTAAAGATTTGGTTAATATATCTTGAAATCCCGCAGCTTCTAATATTGTCCTGACTGCTCCACCAGCAATTACACCTGTTCCAGGAGATGCCGGTTTCATAATTACTGTAGCAGCTCCATAATGCCCCACAACTGTATATGGTATAGTCTTTTTTTTCATTCTAACTTTTATCAAACTCTTTTTTGCTTTTGCTACTCCTTTTCTAATTGCTTCTGGAACATCTTTAGCTTTTCCATATCCTATACCTACAATTCCTTCGCCGTTTCCTACTACAACCATAGCAGCAAAACCAAATCTTCTTCCACCTTTTACAACTTTGCTTACTCTATTTACAAAAACAACTGTTTCATTCAATTCTAAACCTTCGGGGTTGATTTTTAGCACGTATCCACCTCCTCCCTTTTTCCTACTTATACTATTTTCATAATTTTTTATTCTTATATAAGATTGTCAGAGAAGTCCACTCCCCTGAAACCTCTCTTCATCCTTTTTTACTCCATTTCGATTTTATATAAAACTTTTCCTGACAATCTTGTTAGAATCTATTGTTTTTTAAAAAGAATTCATCTTAGAACATCGAATTTTAAAAATTCCGATGTTCTAAAAATATTAAATAACCAATAAATAATTTAAAAATCTATATTACCTTTTCTTGTATTTTCAGCAACCGCCCTCACTCTACCATGGTACAAATAACCACCTCGATCAAATACAACTTTCTTAATACCTTTTTCTTTCATTTTTTTAGCCAATAAAATCCCAAGCATTTCTGCTGCTTTTATATTTCCTGTGTATTTTACTTTATTTTTTATTTCTGGGTCAAGCGTTGATGCAGAAACTAAGGTGCTCCCTCTTTCATCATCAATTACTTGCGCATAGATATGTTTTAAACTTCTAAAAATACATAACCGTGGTTTTTCATTTCTGCCCCAGATTGCTTTACGTATCCTTTTATGTCTCTTCAACCTTGCTAATTTCTTATTTACTTCAGCCAATATTTGCACTCCTTTCCTATAAATTATTCGTTAGTGAATAGTCGTTAGTTTCAAATACAGTTTTGAGTCATCATTATAATATTATCTTGATTGATTACTTTGCACCAGTCTTCCCAACTTTTCTTCTCACTATTTCATCGATATATCTTATTCCTTTTCCTTTATATGGTTCAGGTTTTCGTATTTCTCTTATTTTTGCGGCAATTTCTCCTACTTCTTTTTTATCAATACCCTTTACCTTAATTATCTTTTGCTTTTCCACTTCAAATTCGATTCTTTCTGGAGGATCGACTTTCACTGGATGAGAATAGCCTATCTGAATCATTAATTTGCTATCTTCTATGGCAGCCCGGTAACCTACGCCATTAATTTCTAAGACTTTTTCAAATCCTGCTGATACCCCTTTTATCATATTATCTATTAAACTTCTACTTAATCCATGTAAAGACCTATGAAATTTACTTTCAGAATGTCTGGAAACATATATTTTATCTTCATCTATTTTTACTTCAATGCTAGGATGAATGGTTTTTTCTAAGATTCCTTTTTCTCCTATTATTTTTATCTTATTATCATTAAACTCAACCTTAACTCCCTTAGGAATGATTATTGGTTTCTTCCCTATCCTGGACATATTGAACCTCCTCTTTTTCGAATTTCGCATATCGTATTGCGTATATCGTATTGCGATTCTGCCTTTCTCCCAGTAAATATCATTAAGAAGAGAATAACAAGCCTACCCCTAAGAAAAGTAGGAGAAGAAATCTCATTCCCGAGATTGCCATACTCCCTGCGGCCGCTCGTAATGACATTTTTGTTTTTTGTTCCGACTTCTGACTTCTAACTCCTGACTTCTTTTTCTTCACGATATACGATATATGATATGCTACATACTAATTTATTTACCAAATATAGCAAATCACTTCTCCGCCAAGATGCCTTCGTAAAGCCTCTTTCCCAGTCATAATACCCCTTGAAGTAGATAATATAGCAATTCCTAAACCACCTAATACTTCAGGTATTTCATCTTTTTTAACATAAACTTTTAATCCTGGTTTACTAATTCTCTTAAGATTATTAATAGCCTTTTCTTTATTTATATATTTTAAATAAATAATCAATTGACCCTGCTTATTATCTTCTTTATATTTATAGTCTCTGATAAATCCTTCATCTTTTAGTATACGAACAATTTCTAATTTCAGTTTTGACGCTGGTACTGATAAAGATTTATGTCGCATTTTATTTGCATTTCTTATTCGAGTTAATAAATCAGCAACAGGATCTGATATAACACTCATTAATAATGTCCTCCCCTCTTTCAACTTCAACTTTTTATTTATCTCACTTTATATAAGTTTTTACCAGCTTGATTTAGTTACACCTGGCAATTCTCCTCTGTGAGCCATTGTTCTAAAACATATTCTACATATACCAAATTTTCTAAAGTAACCTCTTGGTCTCCCACAGATGCTACATCGAAAATATTTCCTTACTTTATATTTAGGCTCTCTCTTTGCTTTTACTATTAGGGCTTTTTTTGCCACACTATTTCCTCCTTTTTAATACTTAGTTAGTTAATTGATGAATTTAATTTTAAACTAATTAACTATCTAATCAAATTGGCTGGTAAACTATCATATTAGCCAAAAATCTAACTAAGCAACAAGATTGTCAGGGGAGTGAACTCCCCGCAAACCCTCTTTCTATCTCCTTTTTACTCCATTTCAATTTTATATAAAACTTTCCACAATACGTATCACTCGATACAATATGTAATCCGAAATAAATTATTTTTTAAAAGGCATACCCATATACTCTAAAAGAGCTCTGCCTTCTTCATCGTTTCTAGCATTAGTTATGATAGTAACATTCATTCCTAAAGTATTAGTAGCTTGATCAAAATCTATTTCAGGGAAAATCAACTGTTCTTTTATTCCTATAGTATAATTCCCTCTTCCATCAAAGGAGTCAGATGGAACACCTCTAAAATCTCGAATTCTAGCAATAGCTACGTTAATAAATTTGTCTAAAAAGTCATACATTCTGTCATTTCGTAAAGTAACTTTACAACCTACAGGCATGCCTTTTCTAACTCCGAAATTGGAAATAGATTTTTTTGCTCTGGTAATGATGGGTTTTTGACCACTGATAATAGCTAATTCCTTGACAGCTTCATCCATAATCTTAGAATCTTTAATGGAACTTCCTAAACCCATGTTAATCACCACCTTCTTTAATCTAGGTACTGCCATTACACTTTTATATTTAAATTTTTTCATCATTTCTGGAACAACTTGTTCAAAATATTTATCTTTTAATCGGGGCATAATTAACCTCCTAAACCTTATCTATTATTTCTCCGCATTTTTTACACACTCTAACTCTCTTGCCCTCTTTAGTTCTTTCTCTCTTTATATTTGTAGGTTTATTGCATTTGTTACAAATTAATTTTATATTAGAAATATGCAAGGTACCCTCTTTTTTAATTACTCCTCCCTGTGGAACTTTTTGGGAAGGTTTATTATGTTTTTTTAAAAAATTTACGCCTTCAATTATTACCCTCATCTTCTCAGGAAAAATACTAACAATTTTCCCACTTTTTCCTTTATCATCTCCACTTATAACTAATACATTATCTCCCTTTTTAAAATTTACTTTATTAATCACACCACTATCCCTCCATTCACTCTATACCACTTCTGAAGCTAGTGATATTATTTTCATAAAATTTTTATTTCTCAATTCACGAGCGACAGGTCCGAATATTCTTGTTCCTACTGGTTCATTCTGATTATTTATTACTACTGCTGCATTGTCATCAAATCGAACATAAGAACCATCGGGGCGACTATGTTCTTTCTTGGTCCGGACAATAACTGCCCTTACTACTTCACCTTTTTTACATGTTCCTCCTACTGCTGCTTCCTTGACTGAGGCAATAATAATATCCCCAATTTTAGCGTATCTTCTTCGAGAACCACCTAAGACTTTTATACATTGTATTTCTTTAGCACCTGAATTATCTGCTACAAATAATCGTGTTTGCATTTGTATCATTTTCGCTACCCTCTCTCCCTAATCATTTTATGTCATCAAAATATCTTATTTAGATTTTTCTAGTATCTCTACAACTCTCCACTTTTTTCTTTTGCTTAAAGGTCGAGTTTCTGCAATCTTTACCTTATCTCCAATGTTACAATTATTTTTTTCATCATGAGCTATAAATTTTGATGATTTTTTTATTCGTTTTCCATAAAGAGGATGTGATACCAGGTATTCTACTTTTACTACCACACTCTTTTCCATTTTATCACTTACAACTCTACCAACTTTCGTTTTTATTTTCCCCCCGGACAACATTTAACCCTCCTTCGTTAACTCATATTTTATTTTTTTAGCATCTCAATTTCTCTTAAAATTGTCTTTACCCGAGCAATATTACGTTTTACTTCTCTTATCCTCATGGGATTACCCAATTGTCCCGTTACCATTTGGAATCTTAAACTAAATAACTCATCCTTAAAATCAACTAACTTTTTTTGAAGTTCTTCTATTGATAAATCTCTCAATTCATTAGATTTCATTTATTCCACCACCTGTTCTTCTCTGGAAAGAAACCGAGTTTTTATGGGTAATTTATGTGCAGCTAAACGCATTGCTTCTTTAGCTAAACTTTTATCTACTCCCCCTAACTCAAACAATATCTTTCCAGGTTTCACTACAGCTACCCAATGATCTGGTGCTCCTTTTCCTTTACCCATTCTAGTTTCTGCTGGTTTTTTAGTTACTGCTTTATCAGGAAATATCCGTATCCAAACCTTTCCACCTCTTTTTACAGCATGAGTAATACTAATTCTTGCCGCTTCGATTTGAGCACTAGTTATCCAATGAGGTTCTAATGCTTGTAAACCAAATTCTCCAAAAGCAAGCAAATTTCCTTTATTAGCACAACTCTTTATCTTCCCCCTATGAGGTTTACGGTATTTTGTTCTAGTTGGTTGTAACATTTTTTTGTTCTCCTTCTACACCTAATTCTTCAGTACCTTCATTAACTAAAGCACCAGCTTCTTGTTTCTGGATTATTTTTTCTACCAGTTTATCATTTTTTGAAGGTAATATCTCTCCTTTAAAAATCCAAACTTTAACTCCAATTTTTCCATAAGTAGTATTAGCTTCAGCAAATCCATAATCTATATCTGCTCTCAAGGTATGAAGAGGTAATCTTCCTTCTAAATGCCACTCTGTCCTAGCTATTTCTGCTCCTCCTATTCTTCCAGAACAAGATATCTTGATCCCTTCAGCCCCCGCCCTCATAGAGCGGCTTGCTGCTTGTTTCATAGCTCTTTTAACTGAACCTTTTCTTTCTAATTGTTCAGCAATCGTCTCAGCAACTAATTGAGAATCTAATTCGGGAATTTTTACTTCAGTAATTTTAATTTGCAATTCACCCTTTACAAACTTTGCTAATTCATCCCTTAATTTAGTTACTTCTGCTCCTTTTCTTCCAATAACAATTCCGGGTCTTGAACATTTTATAGTCACTCTCACCCGATCAGCTATGCGCTCAATTTCTATATCAGATATGCCAGCACGTTTTAAATGCGTTTTAATAAATTTTTTTATCTCATAATCTTCATATATATACTTCGCATAACTTTTTTTAGCAAACCATTTAACATCCCAATCTCTTATAATTCCAACCCTTAATCCTTTTGGATGTACTTTTTGTCCCAATTATCTCCCCTCCCTTTTGGTATCAACTATAATAGTAATATGGCTGGTTCTCTTTCTTATTCTGCTAGCTCTCCCCATTGCTCTTGGTCTATATCTTTTCAAAGTAGGTCCTTCATTTACAAAAGCTTCAGAGACATACAAATCTTCTACATCTATACTATTATTATTTTGAGCATTATATATTGCTGATTTTAAAACATTATAAACAATCTTAGCTGAACGGTTAGGAAGAAACTTTAATACTAAAAGAGCTTCGCCTGCATCTTTACCGCGAATTATATCTATAGCTTGTCTTCCCTTACGAGCAGAGATTGGTAAGTATTTTCCTTCCGCCTTTACACCCATTGCTTTCCTCCTAATTATTAACTTTTTTGTTAATTTACCTTTACCGATTTTATTAAATTAGAATGAACTCATCTTTTCATCTTTTAACAAGATTGTCAGGGGAGTGAACTCCCCGCAAAATCTCTCTCTATCTCTTTTTTTACTCCATTTCGATTTTATATAAAACTTCCCTGACAATCTTACTAAAATCTATTCCTTATTCAAACTTATGCCCGTAAAAAGGGGCAAAATAATTTTCTTTTTAACGTCATAATTTTAAAGAAATTCCGATATTATTTTAGTGAAGTTGATCTCTCTGTATGAGCACTGTGTCCTTTAAAAATTCGAGTTGGAGCAAATTCTCCCAGTTTGTGGCCTACCATATTTTCAGTAATATATACTGGTATATGCCTTTTACCATTGTGGACAGCAATAGTATGTCCAACCATTATCGGGAAAATAGTTGAATTTCTAGACCAAGTCTTGATTATCGCTTTCTTCCTCTTTTGATTTAATTCTCGTATTTTGTTTAATAATTTTTCGTCAATATAAGGTCCTTTTTTTAAAGATCTAGACATTTAAAAAACTACCTCCCTTAACTATATTTTTTTTATCCGGTTTTTAACAATATATTTATCTGATATTTTATTCTTCTTCCTGGTTCGGTATCCCTTAGCAGGTATACCATTTGGAGAAACTGGATGTCTTCCACCTGCACTTTTTCCTTCTCCCCCACCCAAGGGGTGATCAATAGGATTCATAGCTACACCTCGGACCGTAGGTCTTATACCTAACCACCGTTTTTTACCTGCTTTACCATATGATAAATTTTCATGAGTAAGGTTACTTACTTGCCCTATAGTAGCCATACATTCTAAATTTATTAATCTTACTTCTCCAGAAGGTAATTTAATGTGCGCATATTTACCTTCTTTAGCCATAAGTTGAGCTGTTGTCCCAGCCGACCGAACCAATTTGCCACCTTGCCCAGGATTTAATTCTATATTATGAACTAAGGTACCAACAGGAATATCCTTTAGGGGTCTTGTGTTTCCTGCTTTTATATCTGATTCTTTGCCAGAAATAACTATATCTCCCACATTCAATTTTTCAGGGCACAGGATATACCTTTTCTCGCCATCATAATATTTTAAAAGAGCAATACGAGCCGAACGATTGGGATCATATTCAATACTTGCAACCTTAGCTGGAATCCCATCTTTGTTTCTTTTGAAATCAATTATTCTGTATTTTCTTTTATTTCCTCCTCCCTGATGTCTTACGGTTAGTCTACCTTGATTATTTCTCCCACCTTTTCTATTTATACCTTTGGTCAAAGATTTTTCAGGTCTTTCAGTAGTTATTTCATCAAAAGATGAGATAGACATAAATCTTCTACCTGGAGAGGTCGGTTTAAACTTTTTTATCTCTGCCACTTTAATCTACACCTTTCTTAAAAATCTTTTTAATTTTTAAATATTTTCTAGTTCCCTAATCTTCTCGCCTGTTTTTAAAGTCACTATTGCTTTCTTCCAATGTGATGTCTTCCCTGAGTACCTACCTAATCTCTTCTTTTTCCCGGGTACTTTCACAATATTAACCTTTGCTACTTTAGTCTTGAATTTTTCTTCAATAGCTTTTCCAATTTCGGAACTATTGGCTTCCCAATCAACTTTAAATACATATTTATTTTCTTCTTTTAATCTAACACTTTTTTCAGAAATTATTGGGTGTAATATAATATCTCTATCAGAAGGCATTACGATAAAACCTCCTCAATCTGTTTTATTGCTTCTTTGGTAAATATCACTTTCCCGTGATTTAAAAGATCGTAAGTATTAAGTTTAGATACGGGCAGTGCTATTGCACCTTCGATATTTCTTATTGCTTGTTCTATATTTTTATCCTCTTTCCCAATTATTACTAATGGTTTTTCAAGTGCTTTTAGATTTTTTAAAATTTCAACCATTTTTTTAGTCTTATTTTCATTTAAGGATAATTTATCTAAAATTACAATTTCGTTATTCTTTGCTTTATCTGAAAGAACTGATTTTAAAGCAACAATTTTCATCTTTTTAGGTAAAGAATAGGAATAATCTCTTGGAGTAGGTCCAAATACTGTTCCGCCCCCGACCCAAATAGGAGAACAATTAGTTCCTGCTCTAGCCCTTCCAGTTCCTTTTTGTCGCCAGGGTTTAGCCCCTCCTCCTCTTACTTCACTTCTATTTTTTGTTGAAGCGGTCCCCCTTCTCTTATCTGCTAAATAACGTTTTACAACTTGATGAACAAGGTATTTGTTTATTTTAGCGTTAAAAATATTCTCATTTAGGGAAATCTCTCCAATTTCTTCTCCTTTAATATTATGTATAGATAGATCAATCATAGCTAATCCTCCTTCCCTGATAAATATACCTTGACTATTACATAGTTTTATTAATTATAAGTATTGTTCCCTTTGCTCCAGGTACAGCACCTTTTACTAAAATTAAATTTCGCTGAATATCTACTTTCACTACTTCTAAATTCTTTATTTTCACTTTGTTGCTTCCCATATGACCAGGTAATTTTTGTCCTTTAAAGACCCGAGCAGCATCTGTGGAACCAATGGAACCTACTGACCTATAATATTCTTTTTGGCCGTGTGTTTTCGGTCCACCTGAAAATTTATGTCTCTTAATCGCGCCAGCAAATCCCTTTCCTTTCGATATTCCAGTAATATCTACCTTCTCACCTTCTTTAAAAATATCTACTTTTATCTCTGTATTAGAAGATACTTTATTGGGGGCATCCACTTTAAATTCTTTTATATATTTTAAAGGTTCTATTTTTGCTTTATTAAAATGACCTAATAAAGGCTTAGAAACTTTTTTCTTGTCTATATCTTTAAATCCTAATTGTACAGCATTATAGCCATCTTTCTCTTCATTTTTTAACTGTATTACTCGACAGGGACCTGCAAGAATTACAGTCACTGGAATAGAATCTCCATCCTTATTAAATATTTTCGTCATTCCTAGCTTTTCTCCTATTAATCCTAAAGCCATTTTTACTTTCTTCACCTCCAGATCTAATCGCTAAAATCTTAAATTATTTTTCCCCAAGATTATCCTTAAACCCTTACTCCTTTTTGAAATTCCGATAGTACAATAGCACCAAATACTTTATTGCAACATTTATTTAACAATGTACAAATATTTTGTAATTTATTCTTTGTCTATTTTTTAAAAAATATTAACTTATTATTACCAATATTTTACACTTCATAGAACAGTTTAGATAATCTAAAATTGCATATCTTGTTTAATTTCACCTTTAGTAATTGTTTCAATTATTCTAAAGTTTTTATCTCGATATCCACTCCGGAAGGTAAATCAAGATGCATCAATGCTTCGATAGTTTTAGTTGAGGGTTCAAGGATATCGACTAATCTTTTATGGGTCCTCATTTCAAACTCTTCTCTCGACTTTTTATCCACATGTGGTGAACGTAACACGCAATATCTATTTATCTCAGTTGGTAAAGGTATAGGTCCAGAATATTTTCCCCCTATTCTTTTTACAGTGTCAATAATTTTTAAAATAGAGTTATCTAATATTCTATGGTCGTATGCTTGTATGCGAATTCTTATCTTTTGCATATAGTGTTTATTTTTCCTCCCTCTCTTCTCATATCTCATATTTAGTTAGCTGGTTAGCTGGTTATCTGGTTAAAGAATTAATGCTTAACTAACTAACAAACCAATTAACTAGCTAACCCAGATAAATAACTAACGACTATTCTATAATCTC
>LDZU01004921.1_pt1 | contig 14970 bp, 11 predicted proteins | sample 615531 | NCBI WGS metagenome assembly LDZU01 (sample SAMN03408293, study PRJNA278302) | terrestrial metagenome | isolation source: oil reservoir sample SB2 | place: USA: Alaska, North Slope, Schrader Bluff formation | collected 2011-09 | reverse complement strand
ATCAATATAGCGATCCTTGCTGACTTCCTGCTCAACAAGAGACATCGGGAACAACACGTTCAGAAATTCAGGCGTTATCGGCTCTTTCGTCTGCGGATTGAGTACCGGCGTTGGATCCACGGGCATGTCTGCACTGATGTTGTACCATTGGGTTGGGAGATCGCTCTCGTTCAACAAATATTTGTATTGCTCTTTAGACATGTTAAACCTCCAGGTTCTAATAATGGGTCAATGGCCAGAGTAATGGCGGAAGGGCAAATAAAAAACGCCCGTCCCAAAAATGGGACGAACGTTATTGTCCGTGATGCCACCCAGATTAGGCAGGCTTTAAACAAAAAACCTGTTGATGATGCAACAGGAAAAGGCCAGCCTCACTCATTACTCGGGTACAGCAGTTAATTGCATATACCTTTCACCCTGGTAACGGCGGTGTGTCCGTTTGAAGCTAATCGATGCCTTTCGCTTCAACAACTCCGAGGCCCATTCAACACGCTCGCATGTGCGGTTTCTCACCCTTTACCGCTCGCTGTGACACCGACTGCCTGCCTACTCTTCCTCATCAAGGTCTTTGGTTATTTAATTATGGATCAATTATAGGCAATCCGGTTGAATTGTCAAGGTTAAAACGAAAACAAAACTTATCCATGTCTGGTCTTCGGCTGATAGCCTGTCAATTCTTTTCTCAAAGCCAACTTCCCATTCCTTTGCACCCACAACAGAATTAGCAAACAACCAATTAGCATCGCCATCAATCCCAGAGCCCCGGCTTCAGGACCAAAAGCCCCACCGGTTAACCACACCGGTCCTGTCAATTCTGTCGTAATTAATGACACACCAAAACGACTTCCGCTGACAGGGAAACCAAAAACATTGCCCTGGAAGAAATTCCATGTGATATGCAAGCCTATCGAAAGTCCCAGGCGGCCGGTCAGTACCAGACCCAAGCCAAGAAAAACCCCTGCCAGCGAAATCGTTATTGTGCTGATCCAGCTCGCATTTGGATTAACGATATGTAATACACCAAAGATCAATGACGAAATGACCAGGGCAGTGATCAAAGCCCCTTTCTTTCCAAACCAATTGAACTTCAAGCCTTCAGCCAGGTTGATTAACAAATACCCTCGCAGAATTAGCTCTTCATAAATACCAACGCATATGAAAAAGAACAAGGCATCCAAAAATTGCCAAATAAAGGGCGTGTTTGATATCCACTTCTGGAAGTAACCGCTTATCTTTAAACTCCCCGTCAGCCAGGCAGCGAGGAAAATTAGCGCCATTAAAAGAGCACCTAAAAACAGACCAAAGCCGAAATCCTGCCACCAGGCTTTTGAAAGCTGAAGCCCAAAACCAGTGATTTCTCTTCTGTCAATCCACTTTCCAGCGATCAGCAAGGCTAATAAAACAGCTAAAAGGATAACAAAGGCAAGCATGGAAGATGCATTTGTGAAATTAATTATCCCTGCCAAAGTGGAAAAGAGCATCATTAAGCCAAACAAAAGAAGGCTGAAAATAAGCAGACGCCAAAACATCCTCAAACGCTTCTCGTTTTGACTCCAGAAAATTCCACCCATTGATTTAATAAAATTCACGATTGAGCCTTACACTTGTGAAAAGTAACGATCTTCGATATCTTGCCAGGTTTCTTCTTTGGGTCGATCGAGGTAAGACCCCAAAACCGGGTAAATATCCTCTACTTTTTCTGCCATCCATTGGGAGATTCGGCGAATTGAAAAGTGTGCGTTCTCTGCTGACCTGAGACGGCAGAAATTGAAAAACTCCCTCAAGTTCATCGTGCACAAGACCCGACGGTTGTAAGCATTCGGGATGATGTAACTGGCAGTGTCTTGATTTAGCCTGGCAATTTCATCATAAACTTGTGCTGCGTGATCCATTGCTCTTGTGTAGTCTTCTTCACATCCTGCTTCTGTGATCGCTCTTGGAACGGCAAATCCGAATTTCGGGGATAATGCACCCGTCGTTTGTGTCATCATTCGATGGCGCTTGAACTCAAAATATGCCCCCTGGTCCATCACCAGGTCAAAGGTCATATGTGCATATTCGAATTCCCGCAAGGGCTGGTCAAATTTTCCACGACCAGACATCAAATCCGATGCCAGTTTAATAAATTCATCTGTGGAAAGACCCTGAACATATTCCAAACAAGCCTGAAAATCACAGTTTGCGCCAAATCGGTAGAGAAGTGCAGCTACAATCTTCTGCTCACCGGTTTTATCCCAATCGAGGAGATTCACCCCCCCTTCAGACAACCCGATTGAGAGATCCTTTGTATCGTCTGACAACTTTTTCCGGGTATTGACCAAATACTGATTGCATGCAGCATATTTAACCAGGGTTGGCGCTTCATTTTGTCCAACCTCACGCAATTTCTCCCCGATTTCCCTGACTTCCTGCAATGGCGAACTCAGCATTTTACAAATTGCATACTCCAGGGAGCGGGCGTTGATCGTTACACCAACATTTGCTAAAGATGCAGCCGGTAACAAAAACCGGCAGTTATCAACGGCCTCGCCCCGAATCCGCCGGTTGTAGGCACTATCGGATTCCCGTTGATTTTGAGGTCGTACCCTCTTCAACCAGCTTTCAACTGCTGGGATGCTTTCCTGGTAGATATTAAAAAGCAAATGACAGGTATCAATAAAAACTTGCTTTAATTTTCCTTCTGCAAGCGCTTCTGGGACATAAAAGGCATCCTGGTCCCACTGCTGATATCGGCTGGATTTTTCTGTATATGAAGCCAGACGGTTGCCTTCAACTGTCTCAATTGCCAGGCGTGAAACATTTTCCAATGCCAGGTGCAAAACGGCATGCTCAGCAACAGAAGCATGCCCATAACCGACCACCCATTTTTCATGAAATTCGGCAGAACGATCGTCGGTTAGCTCAGAAGCAATCTCGTCAAAGGGTTTGGGAGAACGGGAAGTTTTGGCAAAGGTAACAGCAATAGTCTCAGGGGATAAATCCCGTGGGCTTAGTAAATAAATGCGTCTATTCCTCGTCATTTCTGAAGATCCTTTGTGCCGCTGCTTTATCTCGTTCAATTTGGGCGAGAAACGCCTCCACACCTGAAAATTTTTGTTCATTCCTGATTCTTGCAAAAAAAGAAACCTTCATTTCTTCGCCATAGATGTCGTCGTTAAAATCAAAGATAAATGTTTCGATGTTGGCTTTTTCCTGGTTTTCAAATGTAGGACGGTAGCCAACGTTGGTGATTCCCCGGTAACTTTCATCCCGCATGTCAACATGGGTGGCATAGACACCAATGGCTGGGAGTTTTTTCTTAGGCCAATGGGTGATATTGGCAGTTGGCAATCCAATCCTTGCACCGCGATCTGAACCATGGCTTACAATGCCAGAAATAGCATAGTTTCTGCCTAACAAGTCAGCAACCTCATCAACTTTCCCCAGGTCCAAAAGCTTGCGAATCTTGGTTGATGAAATATCTTTGCTGCCCAATCTGACAGAAGGTAATACTTCAAGTCTAAAAGACAATTTTTCACCAATTTCTTTCAGGACTGGAATGGTCCCCTGTCTGTTTTTACCAAGGGCAAAATCCTCACCAACAACCAGCGTCTCAAGGGCAAGTTTTTCTTTCAAACCAGTCAGGAATTCGACTGGGCTTAGATTTGCAAAATTCCGGTCAAATTTGAACGTCAGAACGCGATCGACACCAAGGCTCAGTAAGAGCGCTTCCTTTTCATCAGGTGTTGAGAGATAAAAAGATTGGATATGGGGATTAAAAAAGTCAGAAGGATTGGGGCAAAAAGTTATAACGATTAAAGGTTTGCCATTTGCATTGGCTTGTTCGACCATTTGTGAAACGATCGCTTGATGCCCAAGATGTACACCATCGAAGTTGCCAATGGTGATACAGGTCTTTTGATAAGGCAAAGGTGTCAATTCGAAAAAATCTATCGTGTTTTGCAAATCGTAGCGGTCTTTCAACATCATCTTAATGGCTTTCATTCAAAAAGAGCGCCCTCCCTCATTTTAATGAAGAAAGGGCGTTCATTTGGTCCGTTCTTTTTGCTGTCCTTGATTAGGTAAAGAATACTTTTCTTGGCTGCCATTCTTTTTCTTCAGGCAAATATTCAAGCAAGGCAACAAGCTCACCCTGTTGACTGATTGCCCTCACCCAATGATCGGGGTTTTCAGGTACTTCTTCAACAGGAACACGATGACCATGACGTACAAGGTCAACTTCTTCAAAGCTCAGTTCTCTTGAAGGCCAATCGCTCAATGCTTCTGCTGCAGGGATCAAGTATTTGTACCAATCACCGTTGTCAAATGCTTCTTCAAGTTTTCGTAACTGAATGGCATCTCTCAGGGCAAATTCACCGCTTTTCGTTCGGCGCAAGCCAACCAGGTGACCACCGCAGCCTAAAACTTCCCCAAGGTCATTTGCAAGAGACCTGACGTATGTCCCTGAAGAGCAGTAAACATCGATGATCGCTTCAGGGCTGTCCCATTCAAGCAGCTCCAGGTGATAAACATCAATCTCCTTGGCATCCAGTTCAACTTCTTCACCCTTTCGAGCCAGTTCATAAGCTTTCTGGCCGTTGATTTTCTTTGCAGAATATGCAGGGGGCACCTGTTCAACAGTGCCTTCAAATTGGGTCAAGGCTTCTTCAATTTGCTCCTGGGTAATATTAACGGCTTCTCGACGGGTAATCTCGCCATCAGCATCGTAGGTATCCGTGCTTTCACCCAACCGAATAATCGCCTGGTAGCGTTTGTCAGAAGCTGAAACATACTCACTCAGCCTGACAGCCGGACCGACCAGAACAACCAGGACACCTGACGCACGGGGGTCAAGGGTCCCTGTATGACCGGCACGTCGAATGCCCGTACCTCGTCTGACAACCTGGACAACATCATGTGATGTCATCCCAACTGGCTTATCAATCACCAGAACCCCTGAGACAGCATTTTTTAAATCAAATTCTTGTTCACTCATAGTGTTTCCAAACTCCAAGATCCTTTATCGATCACCCCTTGATTGCTTTTTGTTGCTTCAATAATTTCTTAGTTTCTATGATAACACGCTTTATGACCTCTGATAAGGTACCAGATATATCTGCACCGGCTGCAGCGGCATGCCCCCCACCGCCAAATTCGAATGCAATACCTGAGACATCCAATCCCGGTCTAGCCCTCCAACTGACTTTTACTTCATTTTGTGACTGCTCGACAAAAATTAATGCAATCTCGGCTTCTTTTACCGAGGAAAGCACATTGACCAAATCAGCATCATCGTTTCCAGAATACTCGATTTCTTCCCTGTCAGCAAGGGTTAAACTCGTCCAAACCAATCCGTCCTCATGTTCCAAACGGCTTAATCCAGACCCCCAGTAACGAACAGCAGTAAATGGCTTCATCACTAATTCTTCTTGGTAAATATTTGCAAGGTCTGCCCCTAAATCCATCAAAGAAGCTGCTTTCCGTAAAAGGTCTGAATTTACATTTGATGTACGGAAGCCAATGGTATCTCCCACAATTCCTGAGAGCAAACAGCTGGCAACCTCGGGTGAGTAAGATAAACCCCATTCTGGCAAATGATCAAATAAGATTGCTGCTGTTGCAGCCTGTTCCGGTTCAACAACATTATAGGTGCCAAAATCAAGGTTGGTTTTGTGATGATCTACAACCAGGTCTGGTCGCCCATAACCATCTAAAACATGCCCAACACGGGTTGGATCAGAGCAATCGACAACAATAACCATATCCACTTTCCCCTGTGCAGATTGTGTGATCAGATCGTATTCTGGCAGATATTGAAATTTATCTGCGCCGTCTTCCAAAACCATCTGCACTTGTTTGCCAGCTTGCTTAAGTGCCAAACCGAAGCCAAGCAAGGATCCAGCAGCATCTGCGTCCGGTCTCACATGAGAGGCAATCAGTATGCGTTCGCTGGCTTTTATTTTTTCTTTAATATCTTGATCAATTTTCTTCGTCATCCACATCCTCAACGATTTCTTCAATGTCTTCGACAGCATTTTCTGCCTGCTCTTCGCGCGCTTCACGGATCTCATTCAACAGTTCTTCAATCCGTTCTGCGCGTTCAGGTGTATCATCCCAATAAAATCTCAACCGTGGCATGACACGCAGCTCAACTTCCTGGCTGAGGTTATAGCGAATAAAACCAGCTGCATTTCGCAAGCCTTCTAAAATCTCTTCGGCTTCTGGTTCACCAGCCAATGAGGATACGTAGATATTCGCGTAATCCAATTCACGATCAATGGTCACATCAGTAATATAAACACCCTCAACTCGCGGATCATTGACCCGGTTTTCCAGGATTTCAGTTAATACTTTTTGAATTTGTTCTTGAATTCTTTTTAATCGAATATTTGATGGCATACTATTTCTTTCTTTCTAATAATTTACCGAGCCTGCTCTTCAATCACATAGCACTCGAGCAAATCTCCCTCTTCAAACTCATGAAATTGTTTTAATGCTATACCGCATTCAAATCCCACGCGGACCTCACGCACGTCATCTTTGCCACGCTTCAAGGAACCAATTTCACCTTCAAAAACGACATCTTTGTTGCGAATCACACGAATCTTGCCATTTCGTCGAATTTCTCCGTCCACAACACGGCATCCGGCTGCAACTTTAAAACGGGAAACTGCAAAGGTTGCAAGCACTTTTGCTGATCCAATGGTGCGCTCAACCAGCTCAGGTTCGAGCATACCCTTGAGTGCCTTTTCAACATCTTCAATCAAGCGATAAATAATGGTATACAAGCGTATTGAAACGCCTTCTGTTTCTGCAAATCGTTTGGCAGCATTGTCGGCGTCAACGGCAAAGCCGATCACAATTGCATCCGATGCAGCAGCCAGCATAACATCACTCTCAGTGATGTTGCCGGTTTCCTGGTGTAAGACATTCATGGACACTTCCGATTGTTTCTCGCCAAGTTCTTTAAGGGAGTTGACAATCGGTTCAAGAGAACCCTGAACATCTGCTTTTACAATCAAACGAAGTTCCTGCTCTTCACCCGCCTGAAGCCGCTCAAACAGGTCTTCCAGTGTTGCACGAGGTGCCGCACTTTGCTGCACTTCGTTGGCTTCAATATCTTCAACAATCGCTCGTGCTTCCTTTTCAGATTCAACCACCCTGAAAATATCACCAGCACGGGGTACATCGTTCAGCCCCATGACTGCAATCGGTGTTGATGGACCCGCTTTCTTAATCGGTTTACCACGAAAATCAAACATGGCTTTAATCCGACCATGGGCTTTCCCAGCCAGGATGGTATCCCCGACTTCAATCGTCCCATTTTGCAAAAGCAAAGTAGCCATCGTCCCACGAAATTTATCCAACTCCGCTTCAACAACTGTACCAAAAACCTCACCCTTAGGATTGGCTTTAATTTCCTTATTGTCAGCAACAAGCAAAATTGCTTCCATCAAGTCATCCAGACCTTGCATCTTCGTTGCAGAGACAGGCACGATAATCGTATCCCCGTCCCATTCATCGGGTACAAGGTCGATTTCTGCAAGCTGCTTTTTAGCCATTTCCGGATTAGCTGATGGCAAGTCCATCTTGTTTAAAGCCACAACGATCGGCACTCTTGCAGCTTTGGCGTGGTTAGCAGCTTCACGTGTTTGCGGCATAACGCCGTCATCCGCAGCGACAACCAGCACGACAATATCTGCACCCTGAGCGCCTCTTGCACGCATTGAAGTAAAAGCTGCGTGGCCAGGGGTGTCAAGAAAGGTGATCTTGCGCCCGTTGTGCTCAATCTGGTAGGCGCCAATATGCTGAGTGATCCCACCCTCTTCACCACCAGCGACATTCGTTTTTCGAATGGCATCTAAAAGGCTGGTTTTACCGTGGTCAACATGCCCCAACATTGTCACAACTGGCGGCCTGGGTTGTAAATCTTCTTCCTTTTCATCAGCAATCACACGACGCCATAAAGGAACTTCACCCTTATCTTCCGGTTTTTCTTCTTCAATTTGAAGAAGTTCTGGTTCAAATCCCAATTCGCTGGCGACGACAGCGGCAGTATCAAAATCCACATTTTGATTAATGCTCGCCATAACGCCATTAGCCATCAAGACCTTGATGACCTGAATGGGACTGGCATCCATTTTTTCAGCCAACTCCCTCACGCTTATGCTGTAAGGCAAAATAATTTTCCTGATATCGTTATCGCTCATATAAAACCTCCATTAGTATTCCCCTACCTCATTTTCACCGTCAAGATAAAAATGCGGCCAAAAATATTATTCTTGCTGATGAGCGATTAGATGATTTTAACTCATCTTGACGATTCCTCTGCCCCCGGTTGAACCAGTTCTTCTTCAGGAAGTTGATTTTCCATAAAGGTTCGTAAATCTTCTTTTTCCTGATCTGTCAGCCTGGTCCTCAGTGCATGGTCAAGTGAGCCATTGATTCCGCGCAACCAGCAAGATCGTTTGTCGTGTAAATACGCTCCCCTGCCATGCGCCTTGCCGGTGATGTCTACCTTAACCCCCTCTGGCCCATTGACAACTCTGATCATTGAGCGTTTTGACAGGACTTCTCTGCAGCCAACACATGTTCTTCTTGGTACATGTTTACTTCGACGCTTTGGTTTTTTGACCATCTAATCGCTACTCATGTATAAATTTTTTAAAATTTACCAATCTTCCCAATCGTCCATATCTTCTCGAGGTGGTCGGGGTTTCTTCCGCTTCTTCTTCTTTTCGGGCTTTGCACGATCCTCTTCTTCACCTTCTTCAAATTGGGCAGGTGCAGGTTCGTAATACCCGTATTTTGATGCATCATACGAGAAGAGCTTGTCGAAATCTTCTTCTTCCTCGTCTTCTTCTTTTTCAACTGGCTGTTTCTTAACCGGTTTAACAGCTTCTTCGATGACCTCTTCCGCAGGTTCTTCTTCAACAACTGCTTCCAGGGGTTCCTTAACTTCCTCTGCCGGCAATTCTTCAACAACCTCTTCAATAACTGCCTGATCTGCCGGTTCTTCTTCTGGCTGTACCACTTCCTCAGCTTCGACAACAATCTTTTCTTCCGGTGAGACTCGCAAAGCATCGGTCAGTTCAGCTATTTCCTCAAAGGATTTTGGACCAATGCCGTTCAATGCAAGGATTTTATCTGAATCGAGCCGCATTTGCAGCACGAGATCACCCAGGGTATCAATGCCTGCTTCCTGCAAGATGAAAAGGATGTGTTCTTTCAAATCCACATTGAGAATGTCAATTTCAAAGGTCAATTCAGGAACTGTAGCCAGGGCTTCTTCATAACGTCGTTGTTCTTCAATGTCCTCTTCACGTCGTTTCTTCTCAACCCGTTTTTCCACGCGGTCGATGAATTTTGCCATGAAGTCGTAATCTTCAGGGGGCAGCGGTCGTCCTTCTGCTTTCTTTTCAAGCATGATAGCAATTTTCTCCATTGCCTCAGCTTCGCGAGCTGCCATTTCCTGGTATTGTTGGTCTTCCTGTAGTTTCTTAAGTGATTCGCCCGCTGCTTCAACCTGGCTCTTGATATCAATTCGCCAGCCTGTTAGTTTGGCAGCCAATCGGGCATTTTGACCGTCCCGCCCAATTGCAAGTGAAAGCTGGTCCTCTGGAACAACAACAGTCGCTGTTCTTCCATCTTCCTCAGTTTCAGACAAATAAACGCCAACCACACGAGCCGGGCTGATTGCTTTGGCAATGAAAGCCGCAGCATCACTGCTCCACTCAATCACATCAATTTTTTCATCGCTCAGCTCACGGACAATCGCCTGAATTCGGACACCGCGCACCCCTACACAGGCGCCAACAGGGTCAATGCCCTGCTGTGTTGCGGAGACAGCAACTTTTGCCCGCTGACCGGGTTCACGGGCGATCGATCGAATTTCGACAACACCGTGATAAATTTCAGGAACTTCGTTTTCCAACAAACGACGCAGGAATTTGCGATGCGCACGAGAAAGATAGATCATCGGGCCTCGGCCGCTTTCTTTAACATCATAAATAAGGCAGCGGATGCGGTCATGAACGCGTAATCGTTCTCGTGGGATCATGTCCTTCCGAAGCATGGTGCCTTCAGCCTTTTTATCCAAACCAATGGTCGCGCCACGGCCGCTGATCGCCTGCACAACACCACTGACGATCTCGCCAACTTGCTTGGCGAAATACTCATATTGAATCTCGCGTTCTGCTTCCCGAATGCGCTGTTGAATGACCTGACGTGCCGTTTGTGCAGCAACACGCCCAAAATCTTCAGGCGTTGTATCCACAACAACCATATCACCAAGTTCTGCCTCAGGTTCTACCTTTTTGGCTTCACTTAACAAAACTTCGGTTTGTTCATTTTGAACATCTTCAACAACTTCTTTTTCCGCGAATATCCGTACATCTCCGGAATCCAGATCAACTTTTGCTTCAACTAACTGCGCGTTAGAAGCATTAACAGCCCTGCGATAGGCTGAAACCATTGCTGATTCAAGCGCGTCCAGAATCACATCTCTGGATAGCTGTCGATCCTCAACAACTTCATTAAATGCTAGCGCAAATTCACTTTTCATGTTTCCACTTACTCCAAATAACTAACAAAACTTGCTTGATACAAAGAAAAGTGGGGGGAACCCACTTTTCGACGTAAAGGGTATGAAAAATAAGCCGAGGCTTATCAACTCACCTGTGATTTTAGCACATATCAAGATGAGGTGCAAGGGAATTAATGCGCTGCCAGGCATAAATTTTCCATATTTGCACTCAAATATACTAAACTAAACTCAATGAAGATATCAAAGAAAGTTCCGGTTTGATTTTGCGAAGAGACAATAATCTACTATAATTTAATCGAAATTGGATTCGAGCGGAGGACGAAGAATGACAGATGAATTCTTGTGGTGGCGTGACGGTATCATTTACCAAATTTATCCACGTTCTTTTATGGATGCAAATGATGATGGCATTGGTGACCTAAAAGGGATTATCAGCCGGCTCGATTATTTAGAGAACCTGGGTATCGATGCCATTTGGCTGTCACCGATATTTCCTTCACCTGATGTTGATTTCGGTTATGACGTGGCAAATTATAAGGATATCGATCCAAAATTTGGCACGATGGCTGATTTTTCACAATTGATTGAGGAAGCAAAACGCAGAAAGATCCACATCATCCTGGATTTAGTGCTCAACCATACTTCCGATCAACATCCCTGGTTCCTTGAATCAAATAAATCGAAGGATAACCCCTATTACGATTGGTATCTCTGGCAGGATCCCAAACCAAACGGCGACCCGCCCAATAATTGGCAGGCGATCTTTGGTGGATCAGCCTGGGAGTATGATCCCGACCTGGGACAGTATTACTATCACATGTTTTACAAGGAACAACCCGATCTTAACTGGCGAAACCCGGACATTCGACAGGAGATGCTGGATGTTTTCCGCTTCTGGCTTGACAAAGGTGTTGACGGCTTTAGGCTTGATGTCTTTAATGCTTACTTCAAAGATCCGGAATTCAAAGATAACCCGCCGAAATTTGGCATTCGTGCTTTTGACCGCCAGGAGCATATCCATGATGTCAGCCAACCCGAGATGATGCCCTTATTGAAGGATATTCGCGATATTTTAGATCAATACGACCAGACATATGTCGTGGGCGAAACCTTCCTGGCAGATACAGAACGAACAGCCAATTACTGCGGGAATGACAAACTTCACGCTGCCTTTAACTTTAAATTTGCAGAAAATCGCTGGCATCCCAAACGATTCTTAACATCATTGACTGAATGGTATCAATCCTTATCAGTGAATGCCTGGCCAAATAATTTTCTCAGCAACCATGATATGACACGCACTGCCTCTCGCTATTGCTTTGGCGAGGATGACAGGCGGGCGAAAGTTGCTGCTGCAATGCTTCTGACAGTAAAAGGGACGCCTTTCATGTATTATGGTGAAGAAATCGGTATGCGGGACATTCCAATTCGAAAGAAATCTGATATAAAAGACCCCATCGGTAAAACTTTTTGGCCACTATTCAAAGGGCGGGATGGCTGCCGATCCCCCATGCAGTGGAACGATGAAGAAAACGCTGGTTTTTCCATAATAGAACCCTGGCTGCCAGTCCATTCAAATTTCAATGAGAGAAATGTTGAAAGTCAAACAGCCGACCCGGATTCGATCCTGAACTTTGTAAAAAACATCATCCGAATCCGGAAAAATGAACCCGCCTTACAACGTGGGGATTTCAATCCAGCAATTACAGATCCGGGGCATCTCCTCGCCTTTACCAGAACCTTAGGTGCTGACAAAATAATAGTGATTTTAAATTTTTCCAGTCGTGAGCTGACTTATCAGCTGCCTGATGGCGACTGGGTTTCGTTATTTGATAACCAGACAACAGAAAATAAATTGTTAAAAATTAATCCGTATCAAGTTCATATCCTCAAACTTAAAGACTGATTTCAAGAAAGTTCGTCTTTAAACGATTACAATCGAGAACAGCATCACACACACATCGGAAGCTCGACTTAAAAAGAAAGTTTCGATGGACATACCTTATATCCCCGGCAAAGGTTCAATCCCGGACCTGCCGCTTGGGCGGTTTTTACCGCCAATCCCCAGCGGCATGGTAAGTGAATGGTGCCTGAAATATCTCTCACCAAGAGACAGGGTGCTTGATCCCTTTGGTTTTAATCCCATGGTCCCTGTAGAAATCGCATCTGCCGGATTCCAGGTTCTGACCACCGTCAACAACCCAATCCATGCTTTTATGCTGAAAATTATCGCCACCGCTCCCCAGGAATCGGAATTAATCGCATCGCTGCAAGACCTGGCAGTTGCACCCAAAGGCGATGAGCGCATGGAGCCCTACATTCGGAGCCTGTATCACGTAAGGTGTGCTAATTGTAAACACCGCATCGAAGCCGATTCCTTTCTTTGGGAAAAAGGGGCAGATTATCCCTTTCAAGCCCAGGTTGAGTGCCCTTTTTGTGGTGCTGCCGGCGAACAGGAAGTCACATCTGAAGACAAGGAAATCATGGGCACCTTGCCATCCATTCAACTCCACCAGGCACGTGCCCTTAACAGGATAGTTGGCAACGATGAAAAGCTGCGATCCCAGGTCTTGAACGCCCTTAACGCTTATCCACCACGACCAATCATTATCTTACAAACCATCATCAATAAACTCAACAGCCTGGATCAAAGCGCAAGACGCCGTGATCTGCTAATTGCGCTAATCCTATCCGCCGCTGATTTGGGCAATACCTTATGGGCATACCCCTCACCTCGAAATCGTCCACGACAAATTGTCGTTCCCAACGTTTACCAGGAGCGGAATCTCTGGAAGGTTCTCGAAGAGTCAATCAAGTCGTGGCAAGTCCTTTCGACCCCAATCCCACTACAGAACTGGGGCGAATCTTATTCAGAAGACCCGGGGATTTTCTTGTTTCCCGGACGCATAAGAGAGCTGACGCCGCAACCAGATCAAGGATTCTTTTCCGCAATCTTCGCCGCTATTCCAAGACCAAACCAGGCTTTCTGGACGCTTTCAGCCTTGTGGACGGGATGGATATGGGGTCAGGAAGCAATAACACCGATCCGAAATGTCCTTTTTCGGCAGCGCTATGATTGGAACTGGCACACCAACGCACTGAAAGCTGTTTTCGATACCTTTAAGGATTTCTACCATCCCGACCTAAAACTATATGGGCTTATCGCCGAAAATGAGCCAATGCTCTTATTAGCTGCGTTGATGGCAGCTGAGACATCCGGTCTGACCCTGTCGGCCTTCGCCCATTCTTTGGATGACCAAATAGCGCAATGCCACTGGCATAAGAATCCAAACCCACGCCATCATGATCTACCTGCTTCAGCAATTAAAATTGCCCACCAATCTGTGAGAGATTACCTGAACCAAAAGGGTGAACCCGCAAGTTATCAACAAATCCACACTTCAGCGATCACGGGATTAGCAAGTGAACACAAGCTTGCCCTGGATATTTTTCTTCAAAACCCAAATAATGCAGCCTCCGAGACTCAAAAATGGATTGAATCCCTGTTTACAGAAGGAGATCTCTTAATCAGAATTGGGGCAGAAACAGCCTCGATTGAAACCACAGATTGGAGGCTAAAAAATCCATCGAAGCAGTCAACATCCTTGATTGATCGTGTTGAACAAAGCCTTCTCAAGTACCTTTTTGAAGTTCAAGAAACAACAGCCCAGGATCTTAAAACCTTTGTTTATCAAACTTTTCCAGGCCGATTCACACCAGGGGACAAAGCCTTGCTAAACTGTCTCGACTCTTACGCTGAACTTATCAATCAGAAAGATCACATCTGGCGTTTGCGGGAAAACGAAAAGGCAGAACTTAGAGAAGCTGAGGTGAACAAAATTCGTAAAATTCTATTAGATATGGGTGAAAGACTGAATTATAAAAGCCGGGGGGATAACCCAATTCTATGGCTTGACGATCTTGATGGCAAGCCAGATTACAGCTTTCACGTGTTATCAACCGCCATCGTATCAAAACTTATTTGGGAAAATAATGGATATACCCGGACAAATGTACTGGTTATCCCTGGCAGTCGGGCAAATCTTCTCGCATACAAAAAACAACGTGATCCAATATTAGGCGAAATACTGGATCACAATTTTCTCACAGTAAAATTCCGTCTCATCCGGGATTTAGACGCAAACGCGTTACTGACCCGAGATTTGTTTATTGAACAAATCCAAATTGACCCTCCTGAGTACCGCGCATCACAATTAGCTTTATTTTAACGAGTCTTAGCCCCCGGTGGTGTCTGTCACCGAAGGCGTTGCAGAAGGTGATTCTGTTGGCGTGCTAGTTGGGTTCTGCGTAGATGTAGGTGCCTGTGTTGGTGCCTGTGTTGGTGTTCTCGTGGGTGTTGCAGTAGGCGTATCCATGTCAGTCGGCGTAATGGTGGGACTTGGCGTCGGTGTTAAAGTCGGCGTGTGGGTTGGGGTTTGTGTCGG
>LDZU01006458.1_pt1 | contig 14972 bp, 13 predicted proteins | sample 615531 | NCBI WGS metagenome assembly LDZU01 (sample SAMN03408293, study PRJNA278302) | terrestrial metagenome | isolation source: oil reservoir sample SB2 | place: USA: Alaska, North Slope, Schrader Bluff formation | collected 2011-09 | reverse complement strand
CCCAACAGGAAAAAATTGCATCCCATCTCGGGCAGTTTGTCTGGAAGGAGTATCCCGACGAAAAGACAGTGAATGAAGCTTTTCACAGAGGGCAGCAGATACAGGAGGCGTTAAAAAAGCAGGAGGCAAATCTGCAGAAAGCAGCTCAGGAACTGGAAAAGCAGGAGCGGTTCCGGGAGCGGTTCCGGGAAGAACTGGAAAAGATAAAAACCTCACTCACAGTGCATCAGACCGAGCTGAAAACAATCGGACAGCAGCTTCAGCGGATACAGCCGGAGCAGTACCGTCACACAGCGGTTCAGCTCATTGAAGAAGAGAAAAACAGGTTACTGCAGGAATCTGTACGCATAGAAAAGGAGTACACCGAAAACAGCAATCTGCTTACGGAACGGAAAAGAGGGAAAGAGAGGCTTACGGGTAGTCTGACCTCTAACCGAAAGGAGCTGGAAAAGGAGCTGACGGCCATCGACCAGCTCCAAAAAGCGCTGGACATACAGTTAGAGAAATCCTCCTTCCAATCGTTGGAAGAAGTAACCGATATACTCTCCGACCCCATCGACACCGAAAAAGAAAAGCAGCGACTTACCCGGTTTAAGGAACAACTGCTGCATTCCAGCTCCACACTTCAGCAACTCCGGATTGAGGCCGGCAACAGGGTGTATGATGCCGAGGCGCACCACTCACTTCTGGATGAGATTTCAACGCTCAGCGAACAGATCACCCAAAAAATCCAGGAGCAGGGAAAAACAACCGAACAGCTTACAAAGTTACAGAAAGATCTGGAGCGTCAGACTTCGCTTCGTAAAGCGCTCGAAGGGCTGGAAGTGCGGGCAGAGAACATCAGAACCCTGAAATCACTCTTTAAGGCGAGCGGTTTTGTGGATTACATCTCCTCGGTTTATCTGCAGCATCTCTGTAATGCCGCCAACAATCGGTTCTTTCAGCTCACCCGGCAGAAGCTGAGCCTGGAGATCACGCCCGACAACACCTTTCAGGTGCGCGATTTTATGAACGGAGGAAAAATAAGGAGTGTGAAAACATTATCGGGCGGGCAGACCTTTCAGGCCTCCCTTTCGCTGGCACTGGCACTGGCGGATAACATTCAGAAGGTCACCCAATCGAACCAAAACTTCTTCTTCCTCGATGAAGGGTTTGGCTCGTTGGACAAAGAGTCGCTCGATATTGTGTTCGACACGTTGAAATCACTTCGCCACGAAAACCGTATCGTGGGCGTTATCTCTCATGTTGAAGAGATGCAGCAGGAGATTGAGGTGCATCTTCGCATCGAGAACCACGAAGAGAGAGGAAGCATTGTTCACCGCAGCTGGGAGGAATAGGCTCATTGAAGGGATGATTCCGGCATTTATAATCCTTTCCGGCTATGGAAGCAACTTATGGCTATTGCTCACAACCTGTTGATAATGCGTTCATAAGTTGTTTATAACTATCACCTAAAATATTTGCATATTCTTCGGGACTATCGTTATATTTGCAGACAACGACAATGAAACATATCCGTACGTTCAGCGTACAGAAGATATAGGAGTTCTTTGACATTTTGCATACGATTGGAAGAATTTCATTCACGAGATGTACAAACACCGTTTGTCGTTTCAATGTTTTTGACGAGGAAAGCTGAACCGCTTTCATCAGATAAGCTGAATGTGATTCTGGACGCATCATGTACCTTGGCAAAAGTTCTTGTCACCGGCCCTGTTACAAAATGAACCTTAGCGGGTAATTTTTTTTTCGAAGGTTGATGCAAGAGCTTGCAAAGCTCCGCTGTCTCTCAGCAACAGAATGTTCTTTCTGAAAAACAACCGATCCTTCGGGAAAGGATGATGGAGGAAGGAATGATCTATTGCATGCGAACAGCAAGCAATGAGCGGTTTCAAAATGGATTTTCTGTTTTATCGTTTTTTTTCGTTTACGGAAAAGCTTGAAAGATACGAACTTCTAAGGTTGAATACTTTCTACGTGGGCATTTTTTGTACGCTATGCAGCATCGGGGAGACCTGGTTGATGCATTTCTTAATAAAGTGTTTGCGTTTATTTATTCTGCTTCACAGTACGGAAAATGAATATCAAACGATTTTATGTTATCGAAACGAATGATATCAAGACTTCTCAGGACAGCTTTAACAGCCTCAAACACTGTTTCAGACGTTTTTTGAAGTATCCGCACTCTGAAGTATCTGCCCTGTGGAACACTCGAGATGAACCGAAACGTTCGTTTTCAGTTTTTTACGGATTTTGAAACACCCTTTGTCTGGCAATGCACACAAAGTGACATGTGCGCTGTCTGTGCAAAACGATTTGAACTCCTACTTTACAGAAAAGCCCCGGAATCTTCCGGGGCTTTTTTTGTTGTATCCGGTTGTTTCCTCATAGAGTAATTTCTTTTTTGACTTCTTCAGCAGGAGCATCACTGGCAGCCGGATCTTGGTATCGAAGTTGTATGGTCATAAAATGGGAAATTATCGTAACTACTCAGGTACCCCCGATCAGAGAGAGAGAGTCCTGACTATTCGTCAATAACTATGCTATACTCGACTTTCAATTTGGTCTTGGCCGGTCTCAGTTTCAGGCGAGCTTTGAGACGCCAAGAGCACGCAGAATCTGCTACACAATAAATTCAGGTACAGGGTCTATATGTGTCTGAATAATTATTGGTCGAAGTAGATCTGAACGAGTCCATTTTTCATGACCTCCACTCATACCGATACATTTGCACCCACATTTCTTGAGGAACTCCCGCATGTCTGCCAATTTAACATTGGAAAGCTTTTGGGTACTCATTACGAGGCAAATTCAATTTCTGTATTGAATTTAGCGTAGTCTTTATTTAAGATTTCACGAAATGCCTCATTTCGTTTCAGCAAATCTTCAAGTTTCGGGGCTTTAATGTCTTGCGACTTTTTCCCACGGACATTCCACCCGTGCTTCATCAAGTCTTCATGCAGCGTATTTTTGTTGATACAGTAAGTAACATGCTGTTTAAATACCTCCGAAAATGATTCTTTTGCCTCTTCTATACTATACCCATAACCTGACAAGTCAAGTGCGGGGCAATACACAATATACACCCCCTCATCCATAAAAGAGTATAATTCAAGTTTAGCTTTCACACCAGCTTTAGAAGTGCTCAATTCTCCGGTGAAAATTAAATCAACCATTACGGAATTCAAAAATTTTACTGCACATTGCTGTGCAAAAGTAGTCAATAACTCATTTGCTAAGCAAAAAAAAGGCGTTAAAAGTTTATCTTTAATCAGCAAATTTGAGTATGCTCCCAAAAAACCTGTTTATCAATCAATAACTGATGTTTCGCAGTTAAAAAAGAAGCTGATAATCAAGGCTCGTAGGAAACGCGTTCGCAGAGAAAAGGTTTTATGTTTTGAAAAGCTCTCCTAATCCGTTGTAAGAATCATTTTGTGCTCTTCGGCCATTTTGCGCAGGTTGAGGATGGCATAGCGCATGCGCCCAAGCGCGGTGTTGACGCTCACACCGGTTGTATCGGCAATTTCCTTGAAACTTAGATCTTTGTAGTAGCGCATTTCCAGTACCTCGCGCTGCGGAACGGGCAGGTAGCCGACAAGCTTTTTGACATCGCTGAGCACCTGTGTACGCACCATTTCTACCTCCACGGTATCCTCACACAGAGCAGAATTGTTCCACAGATCCAGCTCATGATCATCGTTGGAAACAGTGTTTTCGATTTTCTTCTGCCGAAAATAGTCGATCATCAGGTTGTGTGCAATGCGCATGAGCCAGGAGCGGAAACGGCCACTCTCGGTGTAGCGTCCCTGCCGGATGGTGGTGATTGCCTTGCAGAAAGTCTCCTGAAAGAAATCGTCTGCGAGATTTTTGTTCCGTACCGTGTAGAGGATATAGGCGTATAGCACCTGCTGGTGTCTGTCCAGTAACCGATCAAACGCCTCATTGTTGCCGCCGGCATACAAAACGACCAACTCCTCATCAGTCATTGTGCTGAGAATATCCATAGCTTTACTGCTTTAATTGTTATGTACAATAATCGGAGTAAAGTGGACTTATAGGCAATCGGTTTTAGCGTTTGTTATTATTCGGTAACAAAGTAAATGAAAAAAGAGCGATCAAGCAACTCTAAAAAGTTAAATGAGCAACAAGATGGGCAGAAATACAGCTCAATGAACGATTTTTTTGGTTCATTTAACGATCTCTGTGCAGCGAATTGTGCCCCAAAAGCATCCCAATTGTATCACGCTAAAACACAAACAATAAATCAATTTCTATGAAACGAGCATTTAAACCGTTTACACCCATGTTGATGACTAAAAGCGAGTTCCATGAGGAGATTATCTTTTGCGCCGACTACATCAGACAACAAGCCTGCACTGGTTGCATACAGGGTTTAATTCATTCTTCCGGTTAAAAAAAGTTCTTAACTTTGCTGACAAGGTATTCATTTCAAAGCGCTAATTCCAATGAGACGTTTTTATCTTCCAATGATGATGTTGCTCCTTCTTACCGCTCTTCATGCACAGGATATCCAGGTGAAGCAGGATAGCCTCAGGCTGAAAACAGGAAAAGCAACAGAGCAAGAGATCGATTCACTGACGATTGATCGCAACGAAACAGTGCCGCTGCGTTTGCCCCGCCTCAACCCGGCAGAGAACCTGGAACCAAAGTTTACCCCCTATCAGCGTCACATTGTCACCATCAACAGAGAGAGTAGCAACACCCTGCTGCCTTCCATACAGTGGTCCGGTGCCGCCAGCGACCGGATCAACTCAAAAAGCCGTACGGCCGTCGCCACAATGCTGCCTGCAAGCAACCTGCTGCTCTATGGCTCCGCCACACTGGGACTGGTGGAGACCCCTTACTTTGGCAAGGCTAACTACTACAACCTGAATGCCGGGGCACAATATCTCCTCTCCCCACAACTTAAACTGGGGGCGAGTGCTAGCTACTACTCCGACTTTGGAGTGCTTCCCCTCTGGAGCACGGGGCTGGATGCAAGCTACCATGTGAGCCGGAACCTACAGATCGATGGTGGTCTCATCTATATGCAAACGGCCGGCAATATGTTCGGACTCTCCCAGTCTGCCGTGACGATGGACCTGCATGGTCGTTACCGGCTGAACGACGACTGGTTCCTGAATGCCTATGGTGGGATGCCGGTGATGCAGCAGAACAACCGTCCCGGAATTCCCATGATGCCGGTGATGAACACCCCCTACTATGGCGGTTCAGTGGAGTACTGGTTCAACAGCACCACCGGTGTGGAGTCTGGCGTGATCTGGATGCGCGACATGTTCACCGGAAAGATGCGCCCGCAACCCAAGTTGGAACTACTTTTCAGACCGGGAAGATAATACGGAAGAGGGCCCTTTTCCGGAGCCCTCTTCATCCCAACCCTATGTCCTGTTTGCTTTACTCGATTACACTCAGATCTGGCTTATAGTAGGCCATCTCCTCGATGCCAGAGCGGGTGATGAAGTTGCAGTTCTTCAACACCTCCACCTCTCCGTAATGGATATAGACCTCGGCGCTGTGGCGGAACAAGGCGGCATCCTTGTTGGCATCCTGCAGCAGCAGGTGTCCCATCACCAGATGTCCGGCACATTCAACCAGGCGGCGAGCGTGGAAATCGAGATAATCCTCATTCTTCTGGCTGATGACCAGCTCAACCGATTTCTCATACATCTCCGCCATCTGCTTCAGCACCCGCTTCAACTGTTCCAACTCCGGAGCTACCGGCATCGCTTCATATTCTTTGATGCGCTGCAGGTAGGTACCAGTGGTGACGTGGCGGATGGCAGCCACCACCTGCAGCTGCGTGGTGCCCTCGTAGATGTTGGTGATACGGGCATCACGGTAGAGTCGCTCGCACTTATAATCCTTCATATACCCGGAGCCGCCGTGCACCTGAATGGCGTCGTAGGCATTCTGGTTGGCATACTCACTGCTCATCGCCTTGCCCAGGGGGGTGAAAGCATCCGCCAGGCGGGAGTACCGTTTCATCTCATCCCGTTCTTCGGGCAACAGCTTCCTTTCGCGACCAATATCCTCAAGCGTCTTATAGATATCCACGAAGCGGCTGGTCTCATAGAGCATGGTGCGGGCAGCGTCGGTCCGGGCACGCATGTTGGCCAGCATCTCATAGACCGGCGGAAACTCAATGATCGGCTTTCCGAACTGGCGGCGTTCCAGGGCATAGCTGTAAGCCTCCCGTACCGCGGCTTCACAAAGGCCCACCGACTGGGCAATGATTCCGAGGCGGGCACCATTCATCAGCGACATCACATACTTGATCAGTCCCATGCGCCTTGTGCCCACCAGCTCAGCCTTGGCGTTCTTGAAGACCAGCTCGCAGGTGGGGGCTCCCTTGATGCCCATCTTGTTCTCGATGCGGCGTACATTCACTCCACCATTCCTCTTGTCGTAGATGAACATGGAGAGACCGCGGGCATCCTTGGTCCCCTCTTCTGAGCGGGCCAGCACCAGGTGGATATCGGCATCGCCGTTGGTGATAAAACGCTTCACCCCATTCAGGTACCACTGTTTCTCCTCCTCGTTGTAGGTAGCTTTGAGCATCACCGCCTGCAGGTCGGAGCCGGCATCCGGCTCGGTGAGGTCCATCGACATGGTCTCCCCCTGTACGATGCGGGGCAGGAACCGCTCCTTCTGCTCCTCGTCGGCAAACTCATAGATGGTTTCTCCGCAGTCCTGCAGCATCCAGATGTTCTGGAAGCTGGCATCGGCACGGCTCACGATGTCGGCGCTCATCATGTAGGGCACCATGGGGAAGTTGAGCCCGCCAAACCTGCGCTTCAGGCCCATGCCCATCAGCTCCGCCTTGTTGAGTGCGTCGAGGTTCTGCTGTGTAGGGGCGGCATAGGTCACCCGTCCGTTTTCGACAGTAGGTCCGTTCTGATCAACCTCCTCGGCATTGGGTTCAATGATATCGGCACAGATCTCGCCCACCACCTCCAGCACCTTGTCGTAGCTGTCCATGGCATCCTCGAAGTCCATCGGAGCGTAATCATATTTCTCCTTGTCGGCATAGTTTCTCTCTTTCAGTTCCACGATCCGCTTCATCAGCGGGTGGTGCAGGTAGTGGCGGAACTGGGGTGTATCGGTATAAAAATTGGCCATAATCGTTCTCTACTTGGTATTTTTCCTGTAATATTTGATCATCTTCGGAATCACGGTTTCGATGTCGCCGGTGATGACATAGTCGGCGATGCTGTTGATGGGTGCACTGGGGTCGTTGTTGATCGAGATGATCAGTGAGCTCTCCTGCATGCCTGCGATATGCTGTATCTGTCCCGAGATGCCGCAGGCGATGTAGAGCTTTGGGCGTACGGTGACGCCAGTCTGACCGATCTGCCGTTCATGTTCGGCGAAGCCGGCATCGACGGCGGCACGGGAGGCGCCCACCTCGGCATCCAGCACGTCGGCGAGCTGGTAAAGCAGGTCGAAGTTCTCTTTCGAACCCACACCATAGCCACCCGAGACAATGATGGGGGCATTCTTGATGTTCACCTTCGACTGTTCGATGTGACGATCAATGATGGAGACGACAAAATCCTCCTCCTTCACGAAGTCGTTCACCTGGTGCTCCACCACCTCTCCTTTGTAATAGGGATCAAGGATCTCCTTTTTCATCACCCCCTCGCGCACCGTGGCCATCTGCGGCCGATGGTCGGGGTTGATGATCCAGGCCACGATGTTGCCGCCAAAGGCAGGACGAATCTGATAGAGCAGGTTCTTATAAACCTTCCCTGTTTTCCTTTCTTCGTGATCACCTATCTCGAGTGAAGTACAGTCAGCGGTGAGCCCGCTACCCAGTGCCGAGGAGACCCGCGGTCCCAGGTCGCGGCCGATGATCGTGGCACCCATCAGGCAAATTTGTGGTTTCTCCTGTTTGAACAGTTCCACCAGAATGGAGGTATGAGGCAGCGTGGTGTAAGGTGACAAGCGATCATCGCGGAAGATGTGCAGCCGGTCCACGCCATAGGGGAACACCTGTTCCGCGACGCTGTCAGTAGCTGCAGCGGCAGCGATAGCTTCAAGGCGACAACCCAGTTGCGTAGCCAGTGAACGCCCCTTGGTAAGGAGCTCCTGGCTTACCTCTGCCACCCTACCCTCTTCCATTTCAAGATATACAAATAAATTGTTCATGATCAATGTATTAGTCATTTAACCTATGGTGTGATTTGCGATCAGCTCCCGCATCAACTCATCGATCTCGGCATCGCTGCCGGAGAGCCGTTTGCTCTCCTTGGCCTGGAAGACAACGTTTTCAATCTTCTTCACCTTGGTGGGCGAACCGGAGAGACCGCACTGCCTGGGATCAGCCTCCACATCGGCCACACTCCACTCGGTAAGGTTCAGGTAGGGACGGCTGCTGTAGATATCGATGTAATCGATATGCTCCACCTGCCGTTCAGTGATGGTCTTCGCATGTTTGTACTTTTGCAGCAGCTTGGCGTTACGAGGCCGGCAGGGTGCGGCCGAACCGTTCACGGTGATCACCGCTGGCAGCGGACACTCCACCACCTCCACGCCATGCTCCAGCCGGCGTTTCACCCTGATCTGTCCTGCTTTCACCTCCTCGATGGCTTCGGCATAAGTAATCTGTGGGATCCCCAGCTTCTCCGCGACCTGTGGTCCCACCTGAGCGGTGTCGCCATCAATGGCCTGTCTTCCGGAGAGAATGATGTCGTAGCTCCCCATCTTGTGCACTGCCATGGATAGGGCGTAAGAAGTGGCCAGTGTATCCGCACCGGCAAAGGCTCTATCGGTTAGCAACACACCGTCGTCAGCACCACGGAAGAGCCCTTCACGCAGGATCTCAGCAGCCCTGCCGGGGCCCATGGTGAGAAGGGTGATTTTTGTACCTGGGTAGCTCTCTTTGATCAGCAAAGCCTGCTCCAGTGCATTCAGATCTTCAGGGTTAAAGATGGCGGGTAGTGCCGCCCTGTTTACCGTTCCGTCGGCTTTCATTGCATCTTTCCCCACGTTGCGTGTATCGGGAACCTGCTTCGCCAACACAATAATATTAAATGCCATGTTCTTCAAAAATTGTTACGATCATGTCTGTTTCTATAAAGATTGGCAAATATACACAAAAAAGAGTGTTCAGCACTTTTCCTGTCTACTTTTTTTATCAGTTGAAAAAATGTCATCTATCATTAAACCAGGTGCCACTTCTTTGGTCAGAGATTGGCAAAAGATATTTTTCCCTAAACATATCTGAGCGATAAATGTTAATTATAGAGATACGCATTACTAAAATCACCTCTTTGTAATCAGCCAAAGAATAGGAATATCTGAAGAACAGATCAGGTGAATAATTTTAAGCACATATGAAGCCTATCAAACTTATTTTAGCTCTCTTTTCTTTCATGCTGCTGGCCGGCTGTTCGGGAATCACGTTCCTAACCGTGGAAACAAGGGAGCCCGCACAAGTAACGCTCCCGTCAGATGTGCTCTCAATAGCCATCGTCAACAATGTGGTCACACAACCCGATGATGTGGGCCATACCCTTCAGCCTATCGGGCATTCGACAAGTGAAAAGGCAAGGGCCTCATGCGACAGCATTGCAATCTTCTATACAGAGGCATTGGCGCAGTTTCTGGAAGAGGAGGATTACTTTCACGAGGTACATTATGTAACCGAAGGGCTGCGCAAAGACAACGATTTTTTCAGAGAAGAACCATTGACACCTGACAGAATGAACGAGATTAGAAGAACGACCGGGGCCCAAGCCGTTGTCTCTCTAGACAAACTGATCCTTGAAACCCACATCAGGGAACATTACCGCCAACAGGGATACAGCTATGGTGAGATGACCGGCAGGATCCAGTCGCTGATAAGAGTTTATCTCCCCACCTTGGAGGGAAAGATACCAGCGGTTCATTACACCGACAGCCTTAAATGGGAAGGGTTTGACATCCAGGATGAGAGGGCTTATGCTGAGTTGATGCTTCCTTCGCGAGAGGAGGCTATGAAACAGTTGGCTGTCCGTGCCGCTGAAAAAATGACCTATGTCTTTGCCCCGCACTGGGAGATGCAGAACAGGTGGTATTACACACTGCCCTCCTCGCTGATGAGAGAAGGTGAGGCTTATGCCAAAACGGCCGACTGGCTTCGCGCCATAGAGAAATGGGAAGCTTTCTATAACAGGAGCTCCAAAAAAATTGACCGTGCAAAAGCAGCTAACAACATTGCTTTGGCCTATGAGATGCTGGATGAGATGCAGCAGTCCTATGAGTGGGCCACACGCGCCAATGAACTTTTTATTGAATCCACCGCTCCAAATTCACTCGAGCGGAGGAGATCACTGTTGTACAAGGATGAGATTGCCAGGCGATTGAACACACTCAACCAGATCAATATGAATGAGATGTGAGCGACAAAGTCATCACATCTCATTCAAAGATCAGAAAGAGATGCTTTTTCCCGCTCATGATGTGTACCACACCGTAAAAAAAAAAAACAGGACAAACGATATTGATTATCAAAAAAAAGATTACCTTTGCAACAGAATCTTCAAGAGTACATTAACTCACTACTGTTATTCATTTGCTTTTATTTCAATTTGTATATATATCCGGTCGTTTTGCTAAAGGAAAAAATGGATCATCCGCATCCGTTATGCAAATCTGACACCATTCTTAACAATATTTCAAACAAAAAACGTAACGATTTTTTTTAATCCAAATGGCTTATAATATCATTGAGCTAAATGAAAAGCTCACCACCGAATTGCGTGTACTTGCCAAAGAGATGGGCATCAGACGCCCTGACGCATATAAAAAAGAGGAGTTGATCTACAAGATCCTCGACGAACAGGCGATTGCCGAAACCAAGAAATTGGGGCCTGATCCCGGCCCCAGACAGAGCAACAGCGGAAAGAGACGTTCCGATAGCAGCCGAACCCAGAAGAATATATCTACTGACAGGAAGAACGACGCAGTCGCCAAAAGTTCCTCACCTCGGCAAAAGCGAAAATCCACTCAGGAATCGTCAGTCACACAACCCAAACAGGCTGAACAGAAGGTTCAGTCAAAGGCTGTTGAACAGGCTGAAGAACATTCCCCAATAGTTGAAAAGTCGGCTCAGAATGATAAACCGAGGTTGATCAAGAAAGAAGATGTCGCCCTTAAGAAGGTGGAAGAACCAAAATTGAATGGCGATTCTGTTGCGAATGGTCAGAACGAAGCATCAACCGAGGTGGAAGCCAAAAATCAGGTTAAAACAACCACAGCGGTTGAGAACACAGAAAAGAAAGAGGAAACTGCAACTCCTCCACAGGCAAAAGCTTCTGAAAAGCCAACCCAACTGGTCTTTCGATCTTCCAAACACCGGAACGATGAGAAAAAGAGTACCCCCGCACCGGTGACGCTCCCTCCCGTAGTAGCTGAAGATCCTACGGTAGAGGTAACTACTCCCGATGCAAAAGAGGCACCCCCCGTTGGCGGTAAAATGTCGCTGCAGGACCTGATTGCTCCATCACCTCTTCAGCCCAGGCAACAGGGTCCCCAGGCTAAGGGACATAATCAGGGTCAATCGCAACAGCAAAGAGAACAGCAGAAAGAAAAAGAGCCTGCATACGACTTTGACGGTATCCTCACTGCCACAGGTGTACTGGAGATCATGCCTGACGGCTATGGCTTCCTCCGTTCTTCCGATTACAACTATATGTCCTCACCCGATGACATCTATGTGTCTCAATCACAGATCCGCCTTTTCGGTCTGATGACGGGTGATGTGGTAGAAGGTCCCATCCGTCCTCCAAAGGAGGGAGAGAAATTTTTCCCGCTGGTGAAAGTGGACAACATCAATGGCCGCAAGCCGGATGATGTGCGTGATCGGGTGCCGTTCGATCATTTGAAGCCGCTCTTCCCCAATGAAAAATTCAACCTCACCAAGGGGCACAACGACAACCTATCCTGCCGCGTGGTAGATATGTTCTCCCCCATCGGCAAAGGACAGCGTGGTCTGATCGTGGCACAACCCAAGACCGGTAAGACGATGCTGCTCAAGGATATTGCCAACGCCATCGCCGACAACCATCCGGAAGTCTACATGATCATCCTGCTCATTGATGAGCGCCCCGAGGAGGTGACCGACATGGAGCGGAGCGTGAACGCCGAAGTGATCGCCTCCACGTTCGATGAGCCGGCTGACCGCCACGTGAAGATTGCCGAGATCGTGCTGAACAAGGCACGCAGGCTTGTGGAATGCGGTCATGATGTGGTGATCCTGCTCGACTCGATCACCCGTCTGGCACGTGCCTACAACACCGTGCAGCCTGCATCGGGTAAGGTGCTCTCAGGAGGTGTCGACGCTAACGCACTGCACAAACCCAAGCGTTTCTTCGGTGCTGCACGCAACATTGAGCATGGCGGCTCTCTCACCATTATCGCCACGGCACTCACCGATACTGGCTCCAAGATGGATGATGTGATCTTCGAGGAGTTCAAAGGTACCGGCAACATGGAGCTACAACTCGACCGCAAGCTCTCCAACAAGCGGATCTTCCCCTCTGTCGATATCATCGCCTCCAGCACGCGTCGCGACGATCTGCTGCTCTCGGAGGAGACGCTCAACCGGATGTGGGTGCTTCGTAACTTCCTCTCCGATATGAACTCGGTAGAAGCAATGGAGTTTTTGTTGAACCGCTTGAGACGAACCTCCAGCAACGAGGAGTTCTTGATTTCGATGAACGATTGACCGAGCAACGCGACCCTCCCCCACCACCTGCGATGGAGAGTTGGCATCACAAGCTATCTCATCAATTGGCTGATGCTGTTCTACAGCCAGATCTCATCGGGGTATGCCACATCTTCCAGGAAGAGGGCATGCCCCGGCACCGAATCACCCGCCACGTTGCGGTCCCGTGCCTCAATGATCCGGCGGAAGCCTTGCTCGTTTAGCCGGCCTCGCCCCGCTTCCAGCAATGTGCCGGTGATCGCCCGCACCATATTGCGTAGAAAACGATCGGCAGTAATGGTGAAGATATAGCGATCTCCGCTCCGCTTCCATTCTGCAGATTCAATTCTGCAGATATTGGTCTTCACATCGGTATGCAATTTGCTGAAACTGGTGAAATCATCATATTCTTTCAACACCTCGCACAGCCAGTTCATCTTTTCCAGATCGGGGTTAAAGTAAATCCTATGGGATAGCTTATACAAGAAGGGATCCTTGCGGGAATGAAGGTGGTAGCTATAGGTGCGCGAAAGAGCACTGAACCGTGCATGTGCATCAGCAATTACAGGTCGGATCTCCTGAATGGCAATATCCCGTGGCAGAAAGTTATTCAGTTTGTGCACCAGATCTGTATCACTGAAAGGATCTCTCTCCCAGTCGAAATGAGCAACCATCTTTCGGGCATGGACACCCGCGTCGGTTCTGCCGGCACCGGTAATCACCGTCTCCCTGCGCAGGATGACTGAGAGTGATTCCTGTAGCACCTGCTGCACACTGGTACCGTTGGGTTGTATCTGCCAACCCACATAGTTGCTGCCGTTATAGGAGAGGGTAATAAAAAAACGCGGCATGGAAGAACCTTTAACCCTTAAATTCTCTTAACCGTATCTGTGTGAGTACCTGCTTGGTGTTGAGCGGGAAATCGCCATCCATCATCCAGGAGTAGTAGCTTGGCTCTTTAGCCAAAACCTCCACAACCGGCTTTCCTTTGTGCTTGCCGAAATTAAATACTTCAACTCCCTGATCGTTGTAAATAATCCTTCCGGCAAAGTCAACATTGTTGTTGAAACTGGAATACTCTTTTGATAGCGCCTCCACATCGTTTATCAGGTCGGGGTATCTGTCCAGTTGCGATTTGAGCACCTCATAGGTGGCACGGGTATCCGCTTCAGCCGAATGGGCGTCTGCCAACTGCTTATTACAGTAGAAAGCGTAAGCCGCCTCAAGTGTTCGTTGCTCTTTCTTGTGAAAAATGATCTGGACATCCACGAATTTTCGTTTGCTCATGTCAAAATCGACTCCAGCCCGGAGGAACTCCTCAGCCAACATCGGTACGTCGAAGCGACTGGAGTTGAAACCTGCCAGATCACACCCTTCCAACTGATCAGCGAGTGATCGTGCCACCTGTTTGAATGTGGGACAATCTTTCACATCCTCATTGGTGATGCCGTGGATGGCGGTAGCCTGAGGCGGAATGGGCATTTCGGGGTTGATGCGGCGCGATTTGATCTCCTCTTTTCCATTGGGATATACTTTCAGAAAAGAGATCTCCACGATTCGATCGTGAGTGATGTTGATGCCGGTTGTTTCCAGATCGAAGAAGACGAGTGGGTTCTTGAGGTTTAACTGCATGATCACCTGTTTAGTCGTTCAACATCATCGGCATCAGCAATGTCAACATATCTTCATTTTCCTCTTGCTCCACTGGAAGAATCAGACCGGCGCGAGAGGGGTCAGAAAGCTCAATCCGCACGTCGGCAGAGGGGATGTTGTTGAGGATGTCAATCAGGAAAGCTGCCTTGAAGCCGATGTTCATCACGGTTCCCTCGTAACTGCAGGGGATCATCTCCTCAGCGGCTGTAAGGAAGTCGATATCCTGAGCCGAGACCACGATCTTATCTTCGGAGAGCTGTAACTTTACCAGGCTAATGGCCGGATTGGAGAAGACAGCCACCCGCTTGAGTGCATTGAGCAATGCCAATCGGTCCAGTGTGATGTTGTTCGAATTGTTTTTCGGTATAACCGAATTGTAGTTGGGGTAACGTCCCTCCACGAAGCGGCAGACCATCCTGTAGTCGCTCATGGTGATGTAAGCATTGTTCTCATCGAAGCGGATCTCCACCTTCCCGCTCTCCCTGGGCAGAAGTGCTTTAAGCAGGTTAGCCGGTTTCTTGGGCAGGATAAAGGAGGAACGTCCCTCACCTTTTGCCTCGGTGGTAGTAAGGCGCGCCAGTTTGTGTCCGTCGGATGCAACAAAAGTCAC
>LDZU01008934.1_pt1 | contig 14994 bp, 10 predicted proteins | sample 615531 | NCBI WGS metagenome assembly LDZU01 (sample SAMN03408293, study PRJNA278302) | terrestrial metagenome | isolation source: oil reservoir sample SB2 | place: USA: Alaska, North Slope, Schrader Bluff formation | collected 2011-09 | reverse complement strand
TCTTTGAGGTATTCCATGAAAACATTGTTCCCAATCTCTATGTATTTGCCACAGTTACAACTTACATTACAATCTTCTCCACACGGTTCTTTTCCTGTGTCATAGAATATTTCAGAATCTGGGCCACAAGGTCCTCCAGAATCTAATCCCCACCAATTTTCTTTTTTACCAAACTTTTGGATTCTTTCCCTCTTCCCAACCTTTGCATCAATTCCGTATTCTTTGAAGAGGTTCTTCCAGGTCGATATAGAGACTTCGTCTTCTGGGATATTGTCTTCTCCTCCAAAAACGGAAGCATAGATGTTATTTATATCTAATTCTAATTCTTCAACAAAAAATTCTAGTGTATATCTTAGGGCATCTTCCTTGAAGTAGTCGTTGAGAGACCAATTGCCAAGCATTTCAAAGGAAGTACAGTGGAAATTGTTTCCTACTTCGTCAATGTCTCCAGTTCTTACACATCGTTGTGAATTTGTTAATCTTGTTCCTTTTGGATGTTTTTCTCCCATTAAGAATGGTACTAGGGGAAACATTCCCGCATTAACAAATAGAACGGAAGGGTCATTCTCTGGAACGAGTGGGGCACTTGGGATCTCGGCATGTCCTTTCTTTTTAAAGAAATCTAGATAGCTGCTTCTAATTTCGTTGTATTTTAAATCTTTCATAGAGATGATTATAACAACTTCTAGGATCTTTAACTACTAAGTTTACTCTTTAGGGGGTTGATTATTATTGTTTTCTTCTTTTTCTTGTTCTCTTATCTTTTGTAGTTGTTCTGACAATTTCTGCAATTCTGATATCTCAGGGATCTCTGGTTCTGGTATGGTAGGAGATACTTCTTCCATTTGTGCGGGTATTTCTGAAGGAGGTGGCGGTGGTGGGGGTGGTGTTGTAAGTTCTTCTTGTTTCGGAGTCTCAGGGGTCTCTTCAACTTTAACCTCTATTTCTTCTTTCTCTATGCTAGAGTCTCTCTCTTGAGGTTTAGGTGCAGAATATTTGTCCCAGAGATCTTCTTCTGGGCTCTCTGCTGGTTCAGCGTCTGTTTGTACCATCTCCTTAACTCCAAAGTCTTTTTCTATTGGAGTATATTCTGTGTCATCTGTTGGTATTGATGGAGGGAGCTTAGAGTTAGTATACATTGCAGAATCATCCTTTGTTTTATCTCCTTTCCAGATGGAGAAGATTATGAAGGGGGCTACAATTGCTAATATTACAGCAATAGCACCAATAGCTACTACTTGTATGACATTCTTTCCGATTTCGTATCCAAAGATATTGTATGTGGAGTCATCATCTGTTTCTAGGGCTTGTATTGTAAAATTCCAGGACTTATTAATGTCTGAACCTCTTGAATCTTCAAATATGACCTCTGCTTTGTGTAACCCAGCATCTAAATCTTGTTGTGGCTGGTAGATTATCGTGTATTCCTTATCTGAAATTCTGTTTATTTTAATCTGTTCTGAGAGGTCTACATTATCTAGTTTAAACATAATACTCTCCTCATTTATTGTGGCATCTGTTCCTGCTACTAGGGTTGCTTTTATTGTAACTCTGGTGTTTGTTATTTCATCGGTACTCATTGGTGACATGTTAATAACTTGGGGGTCAGAGAGGATGACTTCGTCAGCTGTTTTGTCGTCAGGCTTTTCTGTTGGAGTTTCTCCAGCAGCACTTATCACAATCTCTGGAGATATACCCCTACCTATGCTGGGAGGGGTTTGGTTATCTACAGCTTGAGCTATTAATTTGTATGTCCCTGTTGTTAGGCCAGAGGTCTCTACATTGTAAGAGTTTGTATCGTAGGGGATATTCTCATCTATTGGTATCCACTGTTCTTCATCAGTGATGTTTTTTGTAATGAATAGCTCGTATTTTTCAATAAAGTTTCTATCAGTAGCCTTCCAAGAAGATTTGAAAGTAGTTCCTTTGTCTAGTCTCAAACTTTCTGTAGGTTCGGTAATTGTTACAACTGGGATGTCATTTTCTCTAGGGCTTACATTAATAACCCAGGATTGAGCTCTCAGGTTTTTGCTATAACCATCGTGAATGAAAATATTTGCTAAGTAACTTGCAGGTTTATCTGCTCTTCCACTGAACTTAATTGTTAATCTCCCAGAAGAACCATCATCTATTATCGTTTTGTTGAGCCAATGTGCCCTAGGAGTGAAAGAGTAACTGTAATTAATCCTGTCCCCATCAGGGTCTTGTGCTTCTAGTGTGTATTCATATGTGTCATTAGTAACGATGTTTTGAGACGGTATGGATTGTGAAGGGAGGGTTATGAAGTCTGGAGCATTATTTTCGGGAATTATTTGTAAACCCTGAATGTCATAGGGGCTAGTGATTTCGCAACTAACTCTCCCGCCCTCTGTGAGAGTAAGTTCTCCAATTAAATCTGCTTCACCAGCTTTTTGGGGTGTGTATGGAAACGAAGTTGCGATTTCGATGGGGGAGCCAGTAAACGATTCTTGGTGAACCAAGTTTCCTTCTCCATCTGAGACTCTTAACCCAGAGATTCCTGTATCTTTTAATTTCGAATCTACCTGGACCATTACTGTCTCTCCAACCTGAAGGGAGTAAGGGTTGACATTTGGAAAGGATATTAAACATGGGTGTTCTTCACTAAGTTCCAAGTCATCGAAAGCTCTCTCTCTGAGGTCAAAGTCGTCTTGTGTCAAGCCGAATATTGTAAGAGGTATGGATAATAGTAACAGGAATGTGAGATAGATCATTGAGAGCTGGGCATGTTTTTTGGGGGCACTTTTTTCTCGCATTTAATTACAGTTTTAATTATTATCTATTTGTCTGTTCTATTGTAGCATTTATTACAGCTTCTGCATCCTCTAATGCTGAGTCTACATCACTTCTACCTTCGATGATGTCTGTTATTGCTGTGTTAATAGCGCTATTTACGAGTGTTTCATCTCCCCAGGGGTAGGATCTCATATTTGGAGCCATCTGGGCTATGGCAGATACATATGGCTTGTTTAGCATTTCACTGTTAAGTTCGACAAGTGAGTAGGGCTCTCCAAAGGCCCTTATCTGGGAGGCATTGGAATACAATTTCATCTGTTGTTCTTTTTGGGCAAGAAAAGCTATGAACTTCCAGGCAGCTAGTGGATTGGCACTAGTTCTATTTACCGCATCTCCCCAATAGGTTGCATAATAGATATCTTTCTCATTTGCCAACAATTGGGGCAAAGGAGCAGTGTCAAATTCTATGCTTGGTGCTGCTTGAATTATGTCAAATGCTCTCCAACTTGGAGCGATCATCATTGCGAGATCCCCAGTAAAGAACATTTCGAGGTCACTTCTTAGGGAAGGGGACCATAGGGCATTGTCTCCCTTTGCAAAGTTGGTGTATGTTTCAAATACTCTCTGAACTCTTGGTGTATTTAGAGATATGTGCGTTCTAGTCTGATCCATTACTTGAATATCCTCTAATGCGAGCATGTATGCCAATATCTCTGCAGAGTGCATTATATTTCTAGATGTTCCTATTGCCACTCCTGCTTGCAGAATCCTTCCACTTGCATCCCTTTTGGTTAATTCTCTTGCTAATTCAAAGAAACTATCCCAATCCTCAGGAGGTTCTGTAACGCCTTCTTCTGCAAGTAACTGCTTATTGTAAAAAACCATTAATCCATCTATTTCCCATGGTATGGCATAGATGTTTCCATTTTTAGCGGTGAAGTCATTTAAAGCTGTGGGATAGAATTTCTGTTGATATTCTTCAACACTCATTATGTCCGCGGGCATAGGTGCTAGGTATGAATAATATTTTGGGGTCCAGGTATTATGTATCCTAAAGATATCCGGAGCAGGCTCCTCGTTTCCTGTCGCTTGTTGAAGCCTTGTAAAGAGTTTAGATTCATAGTTGGAGAAAGTCTGCTGAGAATATTCTATATTAATACCTGGGTTTGTAGCCTCGAATTCATCTATTAGAGGTTGCATAACAGAAGGAGGTTCCCACAGTCCCCAGTAACTAAGTGTCACTGAAGTTTGTGTTCCTGGTTCCTGTCCAGGGTTTTCAGAGTCTCCTCTTAGTAGAAATAGGACTATTGTGCCTATTAGCAATATTACAACTACGATTCCTACAATTATTAAGGTCTTTTTCTGTTTCTCTTCCATTTTAATCCTCTATTAGTTAATCTAACTTCCTCTATATTCTTCTTTCTGCTACCACTATTAATCTCTTAGAGCCGATTCCTAGTGGCCAGCAGGTCATCAAGGTTATAGTTTCCTTACTCTGTATAGGTTGCAAAATAGTAAAATCGTTTGGTTCAACAATCTTCTTATTTCGTACTGTATATTCTAATACGTTACCATCTCTGGTTACAACTATTTTTTGCCCAATATCTATATCGTTTAAGCGAGAGAATATAGTCTCTGGTAAATCTTTGTGTCTACTGAAAAATGATTCTACAGCACTGTGTCCATAGATAAAGGAGTTCCCACCGTCTCCAGGTAGAGGTGTTCCTTTAAAGTGTGCAACTCCGTTTTTAAGGTATTGGTTGTAAATAGATTCGTTTTCACTCTCCACATTGGGAGAGATTTTTATATTTTCGATTCCAACACTCTCTATTGTCAAGAGCATATCTTTTTTGTAATCCTTGTTAATCTCGATTAGCCTTTGTGTCTTAGTTGTGGGATCGTAAGAATATCTTCCGGTCATATCTATATCTCCGACCTGTCGGGATAAATTTGCAAAATAACTCTGTCCAGGATCGTAATAGGCAAATTCTTCCTCAATGAATTTCTTGTAAGATTCTGGAACAGGATCTACCTTTACCTCAGTTCTTTTTTGTTCAACAACTCCTTCAACATATGATTTTGTCAAAGGAATTACCTGACTGGCTACAATGGCAAGCCCAGTTGTGGCTAAAACAATAGATACAATAATTCTTGTTTTTTTTACTTTTTTCTCACTATGTGTAGATATATTCCAGCTATTTTCCATATATTGTTAATATAACAGATTTAGGGTTAGAGATGAAATAGGGGTAGCAAAGATCTGTTCAGTTTGCTAAAATCAATCTGGTATGGAAAAGAGAGATTACTATGAAGTCTTAGGAGTAAAAAAAGACGCAACAAAAGAAGAATTAAAGAAAGCTTACAGGAAACTTGTTAAGAAGTATCACCCTGATGTTAATAAAGGGGAAGATGCTGAGGAGAAGTTTAAGGAGGTTCAAGAAGCTTATGAGACACTTTCGGATGAAGGTAAGAGATCTGCATACGACCAATATGGTCATGCAGGAACTGCAGGTTTTAATCCTGGTGCTGGTAATGGTGGTTATAGTTACACCCAACAGGGAGTACCTTTTGACATGGGAGATATTTTCAATACATTCTTTGGAGGTGGTGGAGATTTTGGAGGAGGATTCGGCTTTGACTTCTCTCAAGGTGCGACTCGTGGCAGCAGAGGAGAGCCAAAGGAGGATGTAGGAGCAGATATTAGGTACAGAGTAAAGGTAAGTTTTGACGAAGCCATGAGGGGAGGAGAATATGAGATTAAGATAAAAAGAGATGTGCCTTGTGACAAATGTGAAGGGACTGGGAGTGAAGATGGGAAGATAAAGGAGTGTCCAGTCTGTAAAGGGACGGGTCAGGAAAGGCAGGTAAGGAATACCATTTTGGGTCAGATGGCCGTAATGTCTACTTGTTCCAATTGTGGAGGGACAGGAAAGGTCGTAGAGAATCTGTGTCCCAAATGTAAGGGAATGGGAGTATTGGAGAAAGAAGAAGATTTAACAATTAAAATCCCGGCAGGGGCCTATGATGGAATGGTTCTTAGATTTAGGGGAGGGGGTAATGCTGGAAGAAATGCGGGGATCCCAGGGGACTTATATATTGAGATAGAGGTCGAGGCTTCTGCTAAGTTCGAAAGAAGAGGCAACGATATATACTCTCAGGAAGAGATCCCTGTCCATATTGCTGTCCTGGGAGGAACGATAGGAGTGGAAACAATATTTAAGGAAGTGAAATTAAAGATTCCAAAGGGAACACAACCTGGAACGATATTCAAACTAAAAGAAAAAGGATGCCCTGTCTTAAATCAAGAGGGTAAGAGAGGAGACCACTATGTCCGTGTTGATGTAGATATCCCCACAAGGATAAGCAAAAAGGAAAAGAAATTGTGGGAAGAACTTGGGGAAATGCAGGAATAGTAGGTATTTTTAATCCATAAATCTCTCGGTTGTTTTTTTGTTAACATTTGTGTTATACTGAACCTGAAAGTTATACAAAGATGAGGGTGAGGATATTATTCTCACCTTTTTTTTCGTAAACACTCATAAAGGTGTATAATTACAAGGGACAAGAAATGAGTTTAGCAACTCTTTTTACACCAGTTTATTAATATTTAAATTAAGAGACAAATATTAAGATGGCAATGATGTCAGAATTTATCTCTGCTATAAACCAAATAGCCGCAGAGAGAGGAATAGAAAAAGAAGAAATTTTTACCGCTTTAGAATCAGCAATTTTAGTTGCTTATAAAAAAGAGAAATTCAATGAAGAAGAGAGAGAAGAAGAGGAGTTAGGAAGTAACCTTTCTGTTGAATTAGATAGAGAGACAGGGGAGTTTAAATTAATTGCAACTAAAGAAGTTGTAAAGAAAGTCAAGGATAATGATATGGAAATATCTATAGAAGAGGCAGAAATGATCTCTCCAAGTGTTGAAGTTGGAGACTCTATTCAGATAGAAATGCCCACAGAAGATTTTGGAAGGATTGCTGCACAGACTGCTAAGCAGGTAATTTTGCAGAAGATAAGAGAATCTGAGAAAGAGGCAGTTATTAGTGAATATAGTGACAAGGTAGGGGAAATATTTACAGCTTTAATGCAGAGGATGCAGAGAGGAGAGGTTGTATTTGAAATAGGAAAGGCTACAGCATTCATGCCTCCAGAGGAACAAATCCCAAATGAATTCTATAGACTTGGGGATAGGTATAAAGTTTTGTTAAAAGACATTGTTGATTCCCAGATGGTTGTTTCCAGAGCAGATCCCAAGTTCTTAATAGAGCTGTTCAAGTTAGAAGTTCCGGAGATAGAATCTGGTGTTTTAGAAGTTATGGCCATAGCAAGAGAAGCTGGTTCTAGAAGTAAGATGGCAGTTAGGTCAACACAGGATGGTGTAGATCCTATTGGTTCATGTGTAGGCCAGAGAGGTATTCGTATAGCAAATGTTATGAATGAATTAGGTGAAGAGAAGATTGACATAATAGAATGGGACGAAGACCCAGAGGAATTTGTAGCTAAGGCATTAAGTCCAGCAAAGGTAGAAGAGGTAACCATAGAAGATGAGACTGCTACAGTAATTGTAGAGGACGATCAGCTTTCTTTAGCAATTGGAAGAGATGGTCAGAATGTTAGGTTAGCTTGGAAACTAACAGGTTACAAAATAGATATCGTTGGTTCTAGTGGTGAAGTTGTTAAGAAGGAAGACCTTGAAGAGAGAAAAGAAGAAGATGAATCTGATAAGGCAGATGAGAAAGAGAAATAATTTAAGGATTAAAGGTAAAGAATGGCTAAGGAGGAGAAAGACACAAAGCAGAAAGTCGAAGGCACAACCAATTGTGTTAGACCCCCTATTGTAACCATTCTTGGTCATGTAGATCACGGTAAGACAACTATCCTGGATAAAATAAGGCAGAGCAATGTTCAAGATTGTGAGGTGGGAGGAATAACTCAAAAAGTTTCTGTTTTCACCGTAGATGTCTCAGAAGGTAAGAGAATTACATTCATAGATACTCCAGGGCACGAAGCTTTTGACCTCATGAGAACTCGTGGTGGGAGTATTGCAGATATTGTTCTCTTAGTTGTTGCAGCAGATGCAGGAGTTAAACCTCAGACTAAGGAATCAATAGAGATTATCAAGAACTCAGATGCCAAACCAATCGTTGTTATCAATAAAGTAGACCTTCCAGATGTTCAGTTAGATAAAGTTAAAAGAGAGATCGTAAGTAACGGTCTTCAGATAGAAGGCCTAGGGGGAAAGATCCCTGTTATAGAGGTTTCTGGGAAAACAGGAAAAGGGATACCCGAACTCTTAGAGTTAATACTTCTTGTAGCAGAAGTCGAAGGGGTTAAGAGTGGAGAAGAATTGCCAGAAGGAGTTTTAGGAAAAGCATATGTTTTGGAGTCTGTTAAAGACAAATTTAAGGGAAACACATCCTCTGTAGCACTGGTTCAAGGAGGTATTTGCCAAGGTGATTGGTTAGGGTATCGAGTAGGCGAAGAGTTTATATTAGAGAAGGTTAAGGGAATGGTGACAGAAGAGGGGGGAAGTTTCTGTGTCCTAGATTGTGGTTGTGGAGGGAAGATTATTGGAATCTCCCATCTACTTGAATTAGGAACTGTGGTGTATGCTCTTGAGAATAAGGATGAGAAATTACTAAAGTCTCTATTCTCCCAGAAGAAAAAAGAAGAGAAAGAAGAGGTGACAATGGAAGAGTTTTTTACTATTAGAGAAGAGGGAGATGATACCAAGTTCCTCAATGTAATCGTAAAAAGTTCTTCTGAAGGTTCGCTAGAGGCAATATTAAAGTCCCTGTCAAAGATTGAGGAAGATGGATATAAAGTAAATATCGTAGATTCAGGAGTGGGCAATGTTACACAAAAGGATGTTGAATTAGCAGAACTCTCTAAATCTATAGTAATAGGTTTCGAGGTCGGAGTAGAGTCTGGGGTTTCCAATTATGCCAAGAAACAAAGAATCCTTATTAAAACCTACGACATTATCTATAAATTAATAGAAGAGATAGAGGAAGCTATATCCCTAATGTCTCTACCATCTACAGCAGAGGAGGAGATAGGAAATGCTACAGTGAGGCAACTATTCACACTTTCAGATGGTACAACAATCTTGGGATCGAGGGTAGAGGAAGGTGTTCTAAAGAAGGATCACAAGTGCGATATTGTAAGAGATGATGAAATTATCGCAGAGACCAAAATTAAAACCCTGAGAATTAACAAAGCTACTGTTACAGAAGTCCAAAAGGGTTTTGATTGTGGAATCCAGCTAATGGATAAAGGGATAGAAGTAAAAGAAGGCGATAAAATATATTGTTATAAGGTTATAAAATAAGCAATATTGCTTGACAGAAAGCCAATAAAATTATAAAATTGTCGCTGTTTTTGTCGAGAAATTCCTCTTGATAATGTAAATATATAATGCTAATCTATAAAGATATGTCACTAACAAAGGACCAAAAGGAAGAAATAGTTAAAAAGTTTGCACTACACGAAGGTGATACAGGATCTCCAGAGGTTCAAATTGCGTTACTTACAAAACAGATAGAGGAATTAAGTGAACATCTCAAGCAACATAAAAAAGATAACCACTCTAGGAGGGGTCTTTTGAATATGGTAGGCAAGAGGAGAAGATTGATACAATATTTAAAAAACAACGAACCAGATAGGCATAAAGAGTTGGCGAAAAAGTTGAAGATATAATTCAACCCTCTTTCTTTGTAAAAACTTTCCATTTTTAATAGATTTGTCTATACTTACGTCTAGATTATCTATGTAGCTAAATTAATAATTAAATAATATGTTTAAAGAAATCAAACACGAGTTTGAAATAGATGGGAGGAAGTGTTCCTTTGAAACAGGGAAATTGGCTCTCAGGTCAGAATCTTCCATTCTTGCAAGAATGGGTGATACTGTAATTACAGTTAATGTGAATTCACAGAAAGCTTCTGGAGAGTTAGATTATTTCCCTCTTTCAGTAGAATACATAGAAAAGTTCTATGCTTCTGGGAAAATTAGTGGTTCTAGGTTTGTAAAAAGAGAGAGATTCCCATCAGATGATGCAGTTTTAAGAGCAAGGATGATAGATAGGGCAATAAGACCACTATTCCCTAAGGATTATAAGGACGAGGTGAGTATAATTGTGACTGTTATGTCTTATGATGAGGAGAATGATCCTCTAATATTGGCGTTGAATACAGTTTCGGTTGCACTCATGAATTCAACATCTCCTTTTGAAGGTCCTATAGGAGGAGTAAGGATTGGTTTAGAGGATGGGAAAATAGTAAATCTACTAAAGACTATGGATGAGACAACTCCAGAGGAGAGTATGGACTATGTAGTTGCAGGAGATGGAAAGACATTCTCCATGATAGACGGAGCCTGTTATGATATTGAAGAAGATTTAATAATTAAGGGAATGGAAAAATCTCTAGAGTACATCCAGTCATGGATAGACGAGCAGAACAAGTTCCTCACGCAATTAGAGCCTAAGGACAAGACCTATGAATCTATGGCTTTAGATCAAGAGCTAGTTGATAAAGTTAAGGAATTCTTGGGAGAAGAGAGAATAGAGGAGAATCTTAGGGATGCGGAAACTTCTACGCACGAAGCGACAAAGCAAGAATTACACGAAAAGTTTGAAGGCAAACACTCTAAGTCCTCTTTGGATGAGGCATATGATTTACTTCTTAAGAAAGCTTTAAGAAAGTTGGTTATTAAGGATAATGTCAGAGCTGACGGAAGGGCTATGGAAGAAATAAGAGAGATGTATGTCGAAACGGACTTACTTCCTAGGGTTCACGGTTCAGCACTATTTACCAGAGGAGTTACGCAGGTTCTTACTATAGCTACATTAGGGAGCCTTAGGGATGTTATGTTGGTTGATAATATGGAGGGAGAGGGAGAGAAGAGATATATGCACTTCTATAACGATCTACCCTTTGCATATGGAGAAGCATACAGACCCAAATTGATTCCAAGTAGAAGAGCAATTGGTCATGGCAAATTAGCGGAGAAAGGATTACTTCCAGTTATTCCTTCGGAAGAGGAATTCCCATATACGATGGTGGTAATGAGTGAGATTCAAGGCGAAAATGGTTCTAGCTCAATGGCCTCAGCTTGTGGTTCTAGTATGGCATTAATGGCAGCAGGAGTTCCAATTAAAAAGCCCGTTGGAGGGATCGCATGTGGGCTTGTGACTGATGAGGACGGAAGTTTTAAAGTTTTAACAGATATGCAAGGAGTAGAAGACTTTTACGGAGACATGGATTTCAAGGTCGTTGGGACTAAAGATGGTGTCACAGCTGTTCAGATGGATACTAAAACCAAGGGTTTAAGTATGGAAATTGTAAGGCAGACATTTAAACAGTCCAAAGATGCTAGATTGAAGGTTTTAGAAAAGATGGCGGAAGCAATATCCGAACCTAGGAAAAATATGGCAGAGCATGCTCCTAGGGTTGTCCAAGTTAAAGTTCCTAAGGATAAGATAGGTGAAATTATTGGCCCAGGAGGAAAGAACATAAGGGAGATATCTGAAAGAACAGGTGCAGAAGTAGAAATAGAGGAGGATGGAACTGTAAACATATATAGTTCCTCACAAGAATCTATAGATAAGGCACAAAAATTAATTTCAGGATATGACTTCCAACCAGAGATAGGAGAAGTTTACGAAGGTAAAGTTGCTTCAATAATGAACTATGGTGCCTTTATAGATTTAGCTCCTGGAGTTGCAGGACTACTTCATGTATCTGAACTCTCGGATGAATTTGTTAAGGATGTAAGAAAGTTTGTTAACGAAGGAGAGATCATAAAGGTCAAGGTTATTGGAATAGATAGCCAAGGAAAGATCAAATTAAGTAGGAAGGGTATAGAAGAAAAGTAGAATCTCTTCCTTCTTGCGGATAGATTATCTCTCCATTTGGAGGAACTTGAAGGCCTTGAGTTTACTCTTTAAAAATCTTAGCAATATAAAAACCCATCATTTCACTAGAGGGAATGATGCGGATAGAGTTTTTAACAGTAGGGTGGTACTTGTTACCACTCCATTTCGTTATTCCTTTTTCGTGCTTTATGCTCTGGTGTGGATTAATCTCTTCAATTCTTGCATTGGGGTATTTCCCTAGTAGATATGTTACAACACCCTCGTTCTCTTCTGGTTCCAATGTACATGTGGAATAAATCATTGTTCCTCCGTGATTCAGCGTTAAGAATGCACTCTCTATTAATTTCCTCTGTATTTGTGAATACCTATTTACCTTCTGTATACTCCAGAACCTCAAGGGCTTAGGACCTCTCATGTATATCATTCCTTCCCCACTACAGGGGGCATCTAATAAAACCTTGTCAAAACTAACGGGGTATTTTTTACCAAAATCTTCGCCATCACTAAGTGTCACCTTACAATTCTTGACTCCAAATTGATCAATAACTCTGTTTAAAGAATTGACTCTAGATATTTCAGAATCATTTGCAATAATCTCTGCTTGGTTATCTGTAAGTGCTGCAATATGTGTTGTCTTGCTTCCTGGTGCTGCACACATATCCAATATTCTTTCTCCCTTCTTAGGTTCTAGTAGGATGGAGGCTAATATACTTGAGAGATTCTGTATGTAGAATTTCCCTTCATCATATTCTCTACTCTGTGATACTTCGTTTTTATCTTGATTCAGAACGAAGTAGGTATTTTCCTCCCAAGGAATCTGTTCTAAATCATAACCCTTTTTAATTAAAGAGTTCTTTGTTTTTTTTACATCTCCTTTTAAAGGATTTAGCCTAATAGTTGTCTTTGCCCTCTGAGAGAATAGGGGGACAATCTTGGATTTAGGTAAGAGTAATATACTGGCCATTCGAGAGACAAAAATATTTTCCTTTGTGTAAAATTCTCTCTTCTCCTTTGGTTTGTTGTAAGAGTGTTGATTTTTTCTTGGCTTATTGTAGTTGGATCTATTTTTCATGTTTTTATATTTCTCCTTTTAGGTATTTAATTATACTGCCGATTACTAAACCTGTAGTTTCCGTCCTTAGTATGTTGCCTTTTAGTTTAACAAATTCAAACCCCATATCCTTAAAGATATTTATATCTGATGAACTCCATCCCTTTTCAGGACCTATGGCGATGTATATTGGTAATGAGAGGTCTACAGTTCCAAGGAGTTCATTTAGGTATTTAGGTTTTATACTTGTGGATTCTGTACTTAGGCAAATTTTAATTCCTTCTAAATTTCTGTTTTTTAATTCATTTATTCTAATAGGTTTTTCTATTATTGTAGGGAATATGTTTCTAGATTGTTCAACTGCATCTTTTACTAGTTTGTTCCAGTAGCCTGTGTCTCTAATTGCTTTGGCTTTGGTCTTTAGAGAATATTTAGATTGTATTGGGATTATTTTTTCTATTCCTATCTCTACACTTTTTTCTATGAAGTAGTTGAATTTTGTATCATTACTCAATGATTGAATAATTGTAATACTGGGTGTGTATTCATTTTCTCTTTCTCCTAGGTCCTCGACTATTTGGATTTCCACTGTCCCTTTTGTTATGTCTGTTATCTGGGCTAAAAACTCTCTTTCGTATGTTTGGATTTTAATAACATCCTCTATGTCGTAGAGTCTTTCCTTGATTATGTGCTCACTGTCTGAGTCGGAGAGGTTTGTTATGTCTCCTAGGGAGAGTTTGTGTCTAATAAAGAATTTTTGCATGTGTGATTATAGCATTAATATTGACATTTTACTGGGTTTAAGGTTACATATTAATATATAATTTAACCTCCTTTATATATGGAAAATGTTGAACAGGTGGATCAGAGGAAAAAGGGTCCATTTAAGTTTGTGTTGCCTATTTTTATTTTATTAATTATTGGGATATTGGGTTTCGGTGTTTATGAATATTTTCGTATAGCACCTAGGGATGTAAGGTTTACAAATGTAACATCTAGTTCTATAACAGTAAGTTGGAATACTAAGAATCCTACTTCTGCTACAGCATTAGTGTTCGAGGGGGATACCTTTTTACCTCTAACAATATTAGGTTTAGGGGGGGAGAGGTTTTATGATACTAGGGATGTGAGAATGGCAGAATTGAATGCAGCTGCTGAAGCGGGGACTAGCAGAGATGACCATTCTCTTACAATGGATGATTTCGAGATAGAAATAGTAGTAGAGGATATGGAGGAATATTACACCCATCATGTAACAGTAACTGGATTAGTATCGGAGACGGAATATTCTTTTATGGTTGGAGATCAGTTACTCTTTCGAAGAGTTAAGGATGTAAATAAGGATAAGGTAGTAAAGACTTTGGTTGTCCCTCAATCTGTAGAGGCTCCATATCCAGCATATGGTTCAGTTAAGAACGCAGAAGGTAGTTATGACAAACCTGTTGACCAGTTGGCTCCAGTATCAGATGCAATTGTTTACTTTAGTTACTATGATGAGCTAACAGGAGAAAGGAGTTCGTTTTTTTCAAGTCCTGTTACGGAAGGTGGGAATTGGTATGTAGATGTTTCCATGGCAATAGATTCCTTGGGACAGCCTTTCCTAGAGACTTATGGTACAGTGGATAGTCAAATTTTTGTAGATTTAGTTGTGGATGCGGGAGAGTATGGAATTTGGGATACAAGGAGGGAAGATTTATCAATGTCCCCTGCTGAACCGATAGTTGTTAATTTCCCAGAGAAAGTGAATGTCGTAGATGTTCAGAATCCGATGGGAAGGCAAGGGGTTGAATTTGGGTTACTATCTAATCCTTTTGTTCAGACTGTTTTCGCTGCAAGACCGGAAGGGGATACTCCCTCTGGGTGTGGAGAGCCAACAAATGCCTGTCTGTTTGTGGAGTATTGTGGACCTTGTCAAAGGCAGTGTTCTGACGGTTATTGGTATAGTTGTGATTGCCCAACAGCAGTTTTATCAGCAAGAAATTGTACTGGTGCCCCTGCTAGCCCAGAGAACCCAATAACATGTGGTGGTGTATCGCTAGGCACGGTTGTAAGGTTAGGATCCGATTGTAAGGTCTGTAGTAAGGTTGTTCAGAATACATATTATGTAGGAAGGTGGAGAACAGATAATACTAAGTATAATCCTGCAGAGAATTGTGCAGAAAGATCGACTTGTACTCCCAAAACCTGTACTGAAGCTAGTAATAGAACATATACTTATGCCTCAGAGGCCTCCTGTAAGAGTGGTGGCAATACATGTAGTTCTAAGAACTACGATAATGGGTGTGGTGGAACTTTAACTTGTTGGAAG
>LDZU01010469.1_pt1 | contig 15009 bp, 12 predicted proteins | sample 615531 | NCBI WGS metagenome assembly LDZU01 (sample SAMN03408293, study PRJNA278302) | terrestrial metagenome | isolation source: oil reservoir sample SB2 | place: USA: Alaska, North Slope, Schrader Bluff formation | collected 2011-09 | reverse complement strand
TTGACCGAAAAGTAGATAAACTATGGAAACTATCAAAGTAACTTTTCTATATGAGTCATCGTTACCACCAAAGTAACTTTTTCTAATGAGGCATTACGGCACTGTAAATTCCTTCATTATGATAGATATTCTCTTAAATCACGGCTGCGAGAGGGATGACGCAGCTTTCTTAATGCTTTCGCTTCAATCTGCCGGATGCGCTCTCGGGTCACGTTGAAATAATTACTCACTTCCTCAAGGGTGTGGTCTTTTCCATCCAGCAAACCAAAACGCAATTCCAATACCTGACGTTCTCGTTCTGATAGCGCCGATAATGCTGATTGGACCTGTTCTCGCAACATTTCTCGTGCGGCAGCATCCATGGGTTCGATTGCATCAATATCTTCGATGAAATCGCCAAGCTGACTGCTATCCTCATCTCCGACCGGATACTCCAGGGAGATGGGTTCCTCGGCAGATTTCATGATCTGTTGAACTTTTTGAGAAGCATTTTTCCATTTCAACATGAGTGATTTATTGATGGGTTGATCCGTTCGCAGCGCTTCTTTGATATGGTCTGCATCGTGTTTATCCATGAATTCTGATTCGAGTGACAGCTCTTCAAAGGTGGGATCACGATTGAGACTCTGGGTAAGCTTCCTTTGAATGCGCAGGAGCTTGGAAATGGATTCAAAGAGATGCACCGGAATACGAATGGTGCGGGCTTGTTCAGCGATATGACGGCTGATGGACTGCCTGATCCACCAGGTTGCATAGGTGCTGAATTTATAGCCGAGGGTTGGATCGAATTTAGATACTGCGCGCAACAAACCAAGATTTCCTTCTTGAATCAAGTCGAGCAAAGAGATTCCTCTGCCCAGGTATTTCTTTGCGACGCTGACAACCAGGCGCAAGTTCGCACGAATTAAAACCTGGGTTGCTTCATACGATAGGGCGTGGATTTCAGATATGGTTTGTTTAAGAGCAGCCTCTTCAGGAAAACGGTTTTGAAAAAAATTTGACCGCGGCACACGTTGATTTTCATTGAAGAATTCAAGCAGAGCCTGGGCTACATTCTCAGGAAGTAAATAGCAGGCCAGAAAGATGGCATAAACTTCTTGGATTAACCCAGTTAATAATTCATTGATAATTGGATCTTCAGAAGAATACTTTTGATGCCAGTACGTGTTGAGATAATCTCGTGTATACGATGGAATATCAATATTCCATCGTGATCGCAGCATTTGCGCTTCAGTCAGGATTAAACCGAAATCAGGGAAAGATAAACCCGGTTTGGTAGTGGTTACACTTTCAACATTGTTGTACGATGTGGAAAGATCTTTGCAGATTTGAAGAAAGATTTGTGCGTAAAAAAATTCATGCTCCGACTCATCTTTTGGTCGCATCTGGTTTTGCAGCTTGCGGATGCGCCGGTCAGCTTCGATACGAGTAGATAGATGAAATTCATTGGTGGCATCCAAAAGGTCAATCTGACCAATCTCTTTTAGATATAGTCGAACCGGATCTTCTGAATATTCCAACGTTGATTGATTTTCTAATGGAGCATCATCCAGAAAATCATCAAATAGATCGCTTTCTTCCGCAGAAGAGAGGCCTTCGATTGCATCTTCGGGTTCGTCATCGATATAATCAGGCATCATTTCGTACCATTAGAAATGTTTTTTGTGTAATCATTATCTTGTACAAGATTCGAAATAAAATCCCCGGTTATTTTTATGATTGCGTGCAATGGCATATCTGAATTATACATGAAGAAATCAGCCACCAGTCAAAGGGCTTGCTTGAGCTTTTTCAAGAAGGGCGCGCATTTTGATATTTTCCAACAATTCCTTCTGCATGACCAGTTCTGGAACCGCCGTCTGTTTTTCTTCGTCGGGTTCCTGTAATACAAGCAGGCTCTTGATTTTTTCATTCACTTTGATCTTTCGGAGTATGAGCAATGTTCTGGCAAGGTCTTCCAGAATACGATCCTGTGTTGTTCCTTCCGGGATCAACTGCTCTAATTCTGCTATCAACCAGTGCAGATTATCCGGAAGATTATTCGTGATAAATTCCTCTGCATCCATTTCAACCTGCTGCAAAGAGTTCAGAATTAATGCAAATACAACCTGCAGGTCACCCGATTCCACATCCGGGATTGAAAGGGAAGAAAGGGCATTTTTTTTCAGATAACGATCAAGATCATATACCATTTCCGGTCTCTTTATTAAAAGAAGGACGATATGTTTCTCAAGGTTGTAGATTTTGTTCTTCTCCGATGAGGCCAGGATTTCAATGCTGCCGGGTTCGGCTTCAACTTTTTGTCTTTTTGAACGGCTTCTGGTCACATATTGGACTTCAGAAATAGAAAATAATGACTGTTCATCAATATGAAGCACCCTGGCAAGCTGCTGACGGTACGTATCTCGTTCCACAGCATTGGGAACATCCTTGATGAGGGGAATGATCTTGCCGGCAATTTCACTCTTCGTTTTCGGATCATCCAAATTCTTTCCGGCAGAAAGGGTATCAATTACGTGCGTAATGACCGGTTTTGCCTGCTCAACAATACCTTTCCATTTTTCAGGATTTTCCAGCGCAATCTCATCCGGGTCCATCCCATCGGGCAAGGAGCAAACACGAATATCTGCATCAAGGCGAGCTTCCGTCCTGATCAGCCCCTTGGGATCAAAAACATAGTCCGCCGAATGATCCATGGTGTCTCTGGCAACCTCAAGTCCTTTTAATGTCGCTTTTTCACCGGCTGAATCAGGGTCGAGAGCCAGAATGATCTTGCGCGTGTAGCGTTTCAACAAGCGCATTTGGATGGGAGTGAGCGCGGTTCCCATCGGGGAGACCGCGTTTTGAAAACCAGCCTGGTATAAACCAATTACGTCAAAGTATCCTTCCACAATAATGGCCTGGTCAGCAGTGCGGATGGGTTTGCGCGCCTTATCCAGACCATACAGTAAGGCACTTTTATCAAAGATAAGGGATTGTGGCGAATTTAGATATTTGGGATTGTCATCACTGGATAGAGCTCTGGCTCCGAAGCCGCATAAACGCTGGTTTGCATCGCGGATCGGGAAGATGATCCGATTACGAAAACGATCATAGAAACCGTCTTTTTCACTGCGTTTTGTGATCAACCCACAATCTACCAATTCTTTCTCGTTGTAGCCCTTTTTTTGAAAATATGCCAATCCATCTTCCCAACTATCAGGAGCATATCCCAATTCGAAAGTTTCGATGGTTCTCCCGGAAAGATTCCGTTTTTCTGTAAGATAAGTAAGTGCGGATTTTCCTTTGTCCGTTTGGGTGAGGTGGTGGCGAAAAAAAATTAGCGCTTCCTCTAAAATCGCGTGAAGCTTTTCTTCATAAGCATTTTCTTCTTTTTTCTTGGGAGTGAGCGGTTCAAGAGTGATGCCGGCTTTGTTTGCGAGGTAACGCAGGGTTTCGGGAAAATCCCAGCCTTCTTTTTTCATGATAAAGCGAAATATATCACCGCCTTCGTTGCATTCTCCAAAACAACGCCACGTCCCCGATTCGGGAAAGACCACAAAAGCCGGGGTGCGCGTATTGGAGTGAAAAGGGCAGAAACCAGTGTAATTTTTTCCGGCTCGGCGAAGCTTCACTGTCTCGGATATAAGATCAACGATATCTATTCTGGATTTGATCTCTTCAATATTGTTCATGAATACCACATCACTGTATTAATTATAGGAGCAGTTTCCAAACCTGCCTGGGTCAGGATCAATTATGAATGCAATTGGCAGAAACTGCAATGGCATGAAAGAAGAATAATGGATAAGATGTGCCTTTCGGTGAGATCAAGCCAAAATTGCAGCTAGAATATCGCTGGCAAGTGATTCCAGTTCCCCATCATTCTCAGCTCCGGATTCCAAAGAAATGCTCACAGTGCCATTGAAATTGAACATGATATTGCACTGGATTTCATGATCCCCCATGCTTTTTCTGGCGAGGATGAGATGGGCAATTTCGCGTGTTTTCCATATTTCTATGCCCAGTCCGGGTAAAGCCTTGAGTGTTTTTAGATACCCATCTTTTGGATCGTTGAAATGGACATTTTCAATTTTCTCCAATTGAGCCATTTTAAAAACCCTCCAACTTTGTGAAATCAATCACATGATCTGCTAGGCTGACGATCTGCTGTAACAATCCAAGACGGTTCTGCCGGATTTGTTGGTCTTCATCCATCACCAGAATTTTGTCAAAGAATTGATTTACCGCAGGGATGAGGGGGGTAAAAGCGTTCAGCATATCATCGACTGAGCCATCTTTTCGTTCTTGTTTTAATGCATTCTGGACTGCCTGATAAAGCTGCTTTTCTTCTTCACCAACCAGGAGCTTTGCGCTGGGTGAATATTGCTGCTGGATGTCTCGGGTGATGCGCACACAGCGTGAAAAAGCTTGCAGAATCTCTACCCAGTCCTTGCGATTGATCCAGGCTGAAAGCTGAGTGGCAGCCTGGAATGCGCGATAAGGAGTGTTGCCTTGAGTTCCTTCAATAGCAGCTACGATATCGTAACGGAATCCCTTTTCAAGCAGATAATTGGAAAGACGCGCTTTGATAAAATCTGCACAGGCATTGAGATCTGCAGGTTTTATTTCAATGGGAAGGTATTTTGAAGCAATGGTCAAACCCTGGATGATGTCAAAATCCAATTCCCATTCAACCAGATTCTGAATGATGCTGATTGCAGCCCTGCGCAACCCAAAAGGATCTTTAGTGCCGCTAGGAGCCATATTTGCCGCAAATAATCCGGCCAATGAATCAAGCCGGTCAGCCAGACCAATGATCAGACCAATTTTACTGTGAGGGGTGCGGTCACCGGCAGAACGGGGAAAATATTGTTCTTCTAACGCCAATGCTACCGCATCCGTTTCCCCGGATAGTCTTGCATAATATTTCCCAATGGTTCCCTGCAGGGAGGTCATTTCTACGACCATATTGGTGACCAGGTCTGCTTTGCACAGATATGCAGCGCGCTGGGCAGATTTTGCCTCATCTTGATTAAGTTTAAAGATTGGAATGAGGTCCGCGACAATTTTTTCGATGCGTTGATTCTTATCCAACATGGAACCGAGGGTGAGATGGAAGGTTAATGTCCCTAATTTGGTACGGAACCAATCAAGGTCATGATGGCGATCTTCATTGATAAAGAATGCCGCATCTTTGAAGCGTGCCCCAATGACTTCCTCATTTCCGCGAGCAACGACCGATAGATGCTGGTCATCCCCATTGCGAACAGTGATGAAATTGGGGAGAATGGTTCCTTCCTGTGTGAGCAGCGGGAAATAACGCTGGTGTTTTTTCATTACATCGATAAGCACTTCTTGGGGAAGTTCCAAATGTTCTTTGGAAAAATTTCCGAGCAGGGCGGTAGGTGCTTCAACCAGATTGCAAACCTCATCCACCAATTTTTCGTCCAGATTCTCAGCAGCATGAATGCTGCTGCCCAATTGGTTTACCTGTTTCATGATCTCTTTTTTCCGTTCATCTCGATCCAGAATGATGCCTTGGGTTTGCATAAATTCAAAATAATGGGCAGCATCACGGATTTCAAAAGCATCCTGTTCGTGAAAACGCAATCCACGGGTGGTGTTCCCGGCTGTGAGGTTGGCATAACGAAGGGGAACCACGATGTTTCCATAGAGCGCGACCAACCAGCGAATAGGACGTGAGAAGGATATGTTGCTGTCATTCCAGCGCATGGATTTTATGAAACGGATATTCGATATGAGAGTCTGCAGGGCTTCTGGCAGCACTGCGAGAACTGGTTTTCCTTTATGGAAAACCTCCGCAGTGATATATTGCCCGCCATCTATTTCTGCAATATGCAGGTCTTCAAGGCTAAGTCCTTTTCCTTTTGCGAAACCCTCAGCCGCTTTGGTAGGATTGCCGTTTGCATCATAGGCTGTTTTGGCTGGAGGACCTTTCACGATTTCACTTGTATCCTGCTGGCTTGTTGCAAGCTTATGGATATAAACGACCAGTCTGCGGGGAGTACCAAACACTTTTACACTGTCATAATCCAGTCGCAGTGCATCCAACATGGAAATTGTATTTTGCTCCAACTGCTGCAAAGCATCCGTAAGATCCTGAGCAGGGAGCTCCTCTGTGCCAATTTCGAAAAGGAAGGATTGGGGTTCGGAGGGTAGATCAGTAATAGCGCCATCCAGCACCAGCTGCTCTTCCTGAGGTTGTTCTGAGATTTTTTGCAGCCAGGGGAAACCTAATTCTTCGCGTTGGGTGAGGTACGCCTGCGCCGTTCTGCGGGAAAGATCGCGCATGCGTGAGAACAAAGCCTGGCGCTCCGTCACCCCGACCGCACCGCGCGTATCGAGGATATTGAAGGTGTGCGAACTCTTTAAAATGTAATCATGGGCTGGAAGAACCAGCCCATTCTCCAGGCAAGCGCGAGCTTCTTTCTCGTAGAGGTCAAACATAGCTCGCAAATTCTCGACATCCGCTTTTTCGAAATAATAGATGCTGTGTTCGCGCTCCCCTTGATAGTTCACATCCCCATAGGAATATTGGTCATTCCATTGAATTGTGCGGAAGTTGTAATTTCCCTGCAGGGCCATTGCAATGCGTTCCAGACCGTAGGTGATCTCCACTGAAACGGGTTCCAGAACAATACCGCCAGCCTGTTGGAAGTACGTGAATTGGGTGATCTCCTGCCCATCCAACCAGACTTCCCAGCCCAACCCCCATGCGCCCAGAGCAGGCGATTCCCAGTTATCTTCCACAAAACGAATATCATGGCTGAGAGGATCGATTCCCAACGCCTGCAGAGATTTCAGGTAGAGTTCCTGCGGATTCCCGGGATCCGGTTTCAGGATGACCTGGAATTGATAATGCTGCTGCAGCCGGTAAGGATTCTCACCATAACGGCCGTCATCCGGCCTGACGGAGGGTTCCACATAAGCTACGTTCCAGGGTTCGGGTCCTAAAACACGCAAATAGGTGGCCGGGTTCATGGTTCCTGCGCCAACTTGCGTATAGTAAGGCTGCCATATCAAGCAACCATTCTTTGCCCAGTAATCCTGCAGTTTTAAAATGATATCCTGAAAACGCAGCGCCTCGCTCATAGTCACTCCAAAATAAATCAATTTTTATTCAATCCCCGAATTATACCAATCAATCATACGGGAACTTAGAGATTGCGCGCGTACACAATGATTTCCCGGTCGATGCCCAGCAGAGATGACCACAAATTTCTTCTCTGCCAATCGGTTGAAAATTTTATCCAGCTTTCCTTTTGTACTCTACGATTTTGTGGGAGATGGACCAGGAAAGGATTGGGATCGAGGGTATACAGGGTATCATCTTCTGCTGAGAAATCGATGATATCAACCCAATGCGCCCCTCCATTTTTCCAGATCTTTAATGCGGAAACATATTTACCGGAAATGATATTTTCGATGATAATGGAGCGGCTTGCACCGCTGATGCGTTCGGCACTCCATGGTAAACCCAGCTTTAACATCCATTGATTAAAAGCAGAAACAAGCCCCCAAGGAGCTGTGGCGCCGCCGATGGACGGGAGGGTTTTCGGCAAGCGATCCCAAAGATGAAAACGGGTTTGGTAGATGATGTTTTCTTTGCGTAGGGTGAGATTGTGGACATTCTCTTGACTGAGGATGATATTGATGATCATTGCTAGGCTAGTCGGACCGCACTCATTCGATACAATGCCTTTCTCACGAAAACCCTGTGACATATAAAACTGACCAAAAAAGGAGGGGAAAGTCTTCTTAATTGGAGATTGTTCCTCAGCGGGTGGGTCGGTGGTGCCGGTTTGATCAATCATTGCTATCGTCTTTAAATATTGTTAACACCATTATAAAAGTATTTATCCGAAAGTATAATTTTTTAATCATGAAAAAATACCTATGCTTTTTAACGCTTGCTGGAATAATCTTATCCGGTTGTTCTGGTAAGGAAAAATCTCAAGTGGGCATGGAACTGACCCCTTACGGTTCTACTCCCACCCCGTCGCTCCAAACTAATCCTGCTGATGCAACAGCCACTCCATTACCTACACCTTCACCTGCTCCGCAATATCACACGGTTCAAGCAGGAGAAACTATGTCGAGCATCGCGCTTTTATATGGCTTGAACATGAATGATGTGGTGCTGGCAAATCCTGATATTGATCCCAATGCGATGGTCGTGGGTATGCAGGTTCTAATTCCCCCCAAAACTGTAAGTGCTGAAGCGGCAAGCTATAGCTCAACACCGGCGCCGGTTAATCTAACCGCCCCCGAATGTTATAAAGAGAGAAGCGGTGGATTGTGGTGTTTTATGGTGGCCAGAAACGACAATGATTCTGCAGTTGAGAATGTGCTGGTCGAGATCACATTGGGTGATGCGAACGCCTCGCAATTAACCGCTCAAATTGCCGCTGCCCCGCTGAATATGATCCCCAGCAAAAGCCAACTTCCATTGTCGGCATATTTTCCTCCGCCGGTCCCGGAACCATACCGCTACAGCTATCTGTTGATCTCCTCCATACCGGTTGAGGATGAAAGCCGCTACCTTGAAACACAAATAATGGATCAATCTGTGAACATTTCCGAAGATGGATTAACTGCACAAATTACAGCCAGAGTGTTCGTGAACGGCACTGTAGGAGAATCTGTGCAGGTGTGGCTTTCGGCAGCCGCATTCAATAAAGATGGGAGTATTGTTGGTGTCAGGCGGATTGAAGCGGTAGCAACGCTGGATGAGGTTGGTGTGATTGTACTAAACGGCTATGTTTATTCGACCGCCACTCCGATCAACTCGGTTCAGTTGAACGCGGAAGCAATCTATACACAATAAGAATTCCAGGGAGGTAGAGTGATATGTTCACAACTGGAAAGACAGTTTTAATCACCGGATCAACCGATGGAATCGGAAAACAAACTGCGAAATCTCTCATACAGCAAGGAGCGCGTGTGCTGATCCATGGGCGCAGTGCTGCGAAGGTACAATCCACAATGGAAGAGATAAAACAGGAGCACCCGCATGCGGAATTACAGAGTTATGTTGCTGATTTTTCTTCATTAGAGGCTGTGAGATTTCTGGCAGAAGAAATCAGCGTAAAAGAACAGGTCCTGCATGTGCTTATCAACAATGCAGGCACCTATTTCCCGGACTTTCAGTTATCACAGGATGGTTTCGAGCTTACCTTTGCGGTGAACCAGCTGGCGCCTTTTCTGCTTACACTATTGTTGCTGCAAAAAATGAAAAGCAGCCAACCAGCGCGTATTATCACCGTTGCCTCAATTGCGCACAATGTGCGGGACCTGGATATCAGTAAAATAAGCGATCCAAATGCTTTCAAAGCCTGGAATGCGTATAAAATCTCGAAGTTTGCCAATATCCTGTTTACGTATGAACTGGCTGCGCGGTTGGAGGGCAGCGGAGTAACCGCCAACTGTCTGCACCCTGGCGCAGTGGATACCAAGATGCTGCACAGCGCTTTTCCAACTACGCAGGGTATCAGCCCCGTGGAAGGAGCAAAAACATCCATTTATCTGGCTTCTTCCGATGAGGTTGCGGGAACGAACGGGGGCTATTTTGAGGATTGCAAACCAGCTCAATCAGCCCCCCAAACGTATGATAAAGAATTGCAAAAGGCACTCTGGGATCAATGTGAAAAATGGGTAGGTTTTTCGGTGTAAAAAAAGATCCCCGGTTGGGGATCTTTTTATGCGGCAACAGTTTGAATCTGCCGAATGACCATCACGACTTTACCCATGATGCGTAAACTGGCAGGGTTATTAATATAAATTGGTCCCATGGCTGGATTGGCAGGCTGCAGGCGGATGCGGTTTTGTTCTTTGTAGAAATACTTAAGGGTAGTTTCGTCCTTATCATCCAGCCAAACCGCCACCATCTCTCCATTTTGTGCCTGGTTGGTGCGTTTCATAATGACCATATCACCATCGTTGATCATGGCATCAATCATCGAATCACCCTGCACTTCGAGTGCAAAAAGGTCTTCGATCTTTTCTTTGGCGGGTAGCAAGCTGCGGGCAATCTCAATGCTGCTTTCGGGATCAAAATAATTCAAATCCGAGGCAGGCATGGGGATGGGTTCGCTGGCGACAATGCGACCCATTACAGGGATTTGCAGCAGGTCATCCAGCGCAGCGCCAGCTTTCTGAACGGCAGTGGTGACCCTGGCTGCCAGCGATTGTTCACTTTCTATTTCCTTTTTGATGCAAATGCTGCGCGAGATATGATTTTCACGGGAGATATATCCCAATTCTTCCAGCTGATTGAGATAATAATCAACCAGCGAGGTGGATTTTACACCGATGCTTTCGCCGATCTCTCGAATGGAAGGGGAATATCCGTTATCATCCTGAAAATCAATCAAAAAACGCATGATTTTCTTATGCCGATTTCCAAGCCCTTCTGATTTGCGTGCCATATCGTGCTCCTCAGGAAATAATTGGACAAATGTACTAATAATATACCGGAACATACGTTCTGTGTCAAGAGGATAAAGTAGCAATAATTTGCATCATAAAAATGGATCAATTGTATTTTCAATTATGTATCCGAATTATGCATTAATGGTTATGTTTATAGGGAAGATAACTGGAAAAATTGATCTAAATAGGAAATTTCAATGGTATCAAAAAAGAACCGAAACGGATTGATTTTAAATTAGTAAGTAAAAACACGCTGAACGTGACATGAAATACATGATATACTTGTTTTGTGATAAAAAGTTTCCGGTGCAAGGAGACTGAGTTAATCTTCAACAAACAGAGTTCAAGAAGATTTCCTTCCTTTATCCATCACGCTGCTTACAGGAAATTGATGATTTTACATCATGCCAAAGATATTAGGGATTTAAAAGCATTATCTGGTAACTGCTACGAAGAATTATCAGCAGCTCGGAAAGGACAATTGAGTATTAGAATCAATGATCAATATAGATTGTGCTTTACATGGCATCAATGTGATGCTTATGATGTGGAAATCATTGATTATCATTAATATTTGTTAGTATTTAGGAGAATGAAATGAAAGAATCAAGTGCGTTTGTCCCGCTTCATCCCGGTGAAGTATTGTTGGAGGAGTATTTAAAACCATTAGGGCTCAGCCAAACACAGCTAGCATTAAACATGCGCGTTCCTGCCCAGCGTATTAATGAAATTGTTAATGGTAAGCGAGCAATTACTCCCGAAACGGCAGTCCGCTTGGCTTTGGTTATTGGCACAACACCGGAATTTTGGCTTTCATTACAGGATGATTATGATTTACAGGTAATTAAAGCTGACAGGGGCTCGCAAATTGAAAAAGAAGTGGTACCAATAACCGAATAAAGAATGTATTTGTATGTGGAATATCTGGCTATCAAAGGTATAGGTAAAGGAGAGAATACAGTTGTGAAATGGATTGATGGAAAAAATTCGTAGGGTTTGATTCCACTAATCATACAGTGGTACTTTCCAGCACAGAGGAAGGGATTAGAATGAAACCTTCGAAGCTGCTCCCGGTAGCTTTAGGAACATGCAGTTGGTTGGCATTTTGGAAAAACGCAAGGTCAAACTGACCAAGCATGCGATGCAGATTTCAGCACAGCAGGCTGTTACGCCCCGGACATTTTAAAATTCTCCTGAAATATATTTTGGCTGGAAGAAGATTGACGGAAAACGTTATTTCCAAAGCCATCCAGCTTTCCGATGCAAAATACTGCTCGGTTTCAGCTACGATCCAAGGAAATGTGAAAATCTCAACCGAATTTGTGATTGAAACGAGATTCTGATTTTGCGGTTAGTTCTTTCGAAAAGCAATGGCTGCCCAATCAGCCTGAACAATACGATCTATCCGGATGAATCCATTTGTCCGGGCTTTCTTTTCTATAGCCTCTACCTGATCGACCAAAATTCCTGAAATGATCAAATACCCCTCTGCACTGACCAGATCGCCAAGGCCAAGATCAAACAATTCCTCCAACACTTTGAGCAGGATATTGGCAACAACCAGGGGGGCATTTTGGGCAGAAAATTTTCCTGTGTGTATCTCGCGAACGGATGCTTGCCCAACTTCCACTTTGTCCTGGACTCCGTTGAGAGCAGTATTTTCATTGGTCGAAAGCACAGCGGCCTGACTGATATCTACTGCAATTGAATGGCTGGCGCCGAGCAAAATCCCTGCAACGGAAAGAATACCGGAACCACATCCCACATCAATCATTACTTCACCTGGCTGTACATACTTTTCGAGCAGCTCCAAACTGAGCTGTGTGGTCGGGTGTGTGCCTGTTCCAAAAGCCATTCCGGGATTAATGCGAATTGGAATACGGGAATTATTTTCTTTCTTATCAAACCAGGCAGGGATGATAATCAGCCGTTGCCCGATCTCAACCGGCTTGTAGAACTGTCTCCAGGAGGCCATCCAATCCTGGTCGCGAATCTGGCGATAGGTGGGAGCCGGAACAGGCAGGATCTTATCCAGATAAAAAATGGCTTTTTCGATCTCCCCTTTATTGTGTTCTAGTGTGTCATCTTCCAACAGATAGGCAAAGACCTTCATCTGGTTTTTATCGTGGGCTTGCAGATCACGTTCGATGACCACTCCCTGATGAGCGTAGCGATTTAAAATCTCAACTACCACTTCTGCCTGTTCTCCCGGTAGGATGAAGGATACTTCCAACCAGGTATGCTTATCCACCCAATACCTCTTTTAATTTATCCATAAAGCTCTTTTCCTGCGGATGCACCTCACTATCCAGTGTTTCTGCCAATTTTTCGAACAGTTCTCGCTGTTCTTTGGTCAAGCGTTTTGGGATATCTACATCAATAACTATCAGCTGATCACCAGCGCTGTTGGAATGAACGTGCGGAAAACCTTTCCCGCGCAGGCGAAATACTTTCCCTGATTGTGTGCCGGCTGGAATGGATAACTTCGTTTCACCCTGCATGGTCGGAACCATGATATCCGCACCCAGGGCAGCTTGTGAAATATTGATGTTCAGGTCAAGCAGAATGTCATTTTCTTTCCGCCTGAAATATTGATGCGGCCGTACGCCGATCTTGATATAGAGATTACCGCGCGGTCCGCCGTTGCTGCCGGGCTGGCCTTCACCCGATAGACGGATCTGCGTGCCATCATCCACACCGGCAGGAATCGGAACAGTCTTATGAATGGTGCGTGTCTCATAGCCATGCCCGCGGCAGGCATGGCAGGGCTGTTCAATGACTTTCCCGGCTCCGCCGCAAGTCGGGCATGTTGTAACCTGAACCATCGATCCAAGAAAGGTATTGCGCACCTGGCGCACTTCACCGCGTCCTCCGCAGGTTGCGCAGGTTTTGGTACTTGTGCCGGGTTCCGAGCCCGTGCCTTTGCAAACCTGGCAGACTTCCTCCCTGGTGATCGAAATATCCTTATCCACTCCGAAAAATGCTTCTTCAAAGCTCAGAACCAGAGTGGTAACAATATCCTCACCCCGGTGCGGAGAATTGCGTCGCCGTGAGCTGCCCCCCATTCCACCGAATCCGAAGAATTGTTCGAATATTTCAAAAGGATCAAAATTGGAAGCATCCCACTGGCTGCCATTCCCGCTGACACCGGCAAATCCGTAACGATCATAGGCTGCGCGTTTTTCAGGATCATTCAAGATGGCAAAGGCTTCGTTGATCTCTTTAAATTTTTCTTCCGCATCCGGTGATTTGTTGACATCAGGGTGGAATTTACGCGCCAGGTTACGAAATGCGGATTTTATCTCATCTGGTGAGGCATTGCGCTCAACTCCCAGGACTTCATAATAATCACGTGCTGCCATAAGCTTCTCTTTTTATTTACGAAATAGCCGCCCTTGGCTGCAGGGCGGATGAAACCATAACGATAAATTATAACCAAAATTTAGGCAGGCGGCATTCGGACTTTTTCCAATCCGAATGCTGCCTGGAATACGATCAGGCGTTTTTGAACTCGCCATCTACAACATCTTCACCGGCAGGTTGCGTGCCGGCATCGCTGCCGCCCATATCGGGGCCGGCTTGTTCAGCGCCAGGCTGCTGGTACATGCTGGCGCCAATCTGCTGGATGAGCTGCCCCAGTTCTTCAGTTGCTTTGCGGATCGCTTCAGTGTCTTCGCTGTTCATCCGTTCTTGCAAAGTCTTGATGCCCTCTTCGGCCTTTGTTTTTAGATCGGCGGGCACTTTATCACCCTGCTCCCGCAAAGTTTTCTCTGTGGTGTAAACCAGGTTGTCCGCATGGTTGCGGGCTTCGATCAATTCTTTGCGTTTCTTGTCTTCTTCTGCATGTTGTTCAGCTTCTTTCTTCATCCGTTCAATTTCAGCTTCGGTGAGACCGGAAGAAGCAGTGATGGTGATCTTTTGACTGCGGTTGGTCGCTTTATCCACAGCGGTGACGTTCAAGATCCCATTGGCATCGATGTCAAAAGTAACTTCAATTTGTGGGACACCGCGCGGCGCGGGTGGAATGCCGTCCAGAATGAAGCGGCCAAGCGATTTGTTATCGGCGGCCATCGGACGTTCACCTTGCAGAACATGGATCTCCACCTGTGTTTGAGAGTCTGCGGCGGTGGAGAAAATCTGGCTCTTGCGGGTGGGGACGGTGGTGTTCCGTTCAATAATTGGGGTCGCTACACTGCCGTAGGTTTCCACTGAGAGTGTCAGTGGGGTCACATCGAGCAGCAGGATATCTTTCACCTCTCCGCCCAAAACACCGGCCTGAATGGCCGCACCAACTGCAACCACTTCATCCGGGTTCACGCCTTTGTGCGGTTCTTTGCCGAACAACTTGCGGACAGCTTCCTGCACAGCAGGCATACGGGTCATACCGCCCACCAGAACAACCTCGTTGATATCCGAGGGTTTCAAACCGGCGTCAGATAAAGCGCGGCGGACTGGCTCCATGGAGCGTTCGATGAGGTCGGCGGTCAACTGCTCGAGTTTGGCGCGAGTCATGGTCAGCACAAGGTGCTTGGGACCGGTCGCATCCGCGGTCAGATAAGGCAGGTTGATCTCGGT
>LDZU01006993.1_pt1 | contig 15047 bp, 16 predicted proteins | sample 615531 | NCBI WGS metagenome assembly LDZU01 (sample SAMN03408293, study PRJNA278302) | terrestrial metagenome | isolation source: oil reservoir sample SB2 | place: USA: Alaska, North Slope, Schrader Bluff formation | collected 2011-09 | reverse complement strand
ATTATTTTTAAATTTAAAAAGGAATGATTTTTAAAATGAATGCCCCGATAATTGAAGTTCAAAACCTGTCCTTTGGTTATGACGCCAGGCCCATTTTAAATAATATTAATTTGAGAGTTGACGCCGGGGACTTTTTTGGCCTTATTGGTCCCAACGGTTCCGCCAAGACCACTTTTTTAAAGCTGATCCTGGGTATTTTAAAGCCCTGGCACGGGCAAATCCGCTTGTTTGGCCAGGATATTACGGTATTTAAAAGGTGGGATAAAATTGGCTACCTGGCCCAAAAGGCAGCTTCCGTCAATATTGGCTTTCCGGCTACGGTAGAGGAAATAGTGGCGGCCAATTTATACCGCCAGGTGGGTCCTTTTCGGGCGCCAAAAAAAACTCACCAGACCAAAGTACAATCGGCCCTGGAAACGGTTGGTCTTGTAAATAAGCGTAAATGCCTGATCGGAAACCTTTCGGGGGGTGAGGTACAAAAGGTCTTTATCGCCCGCGCCCTGGTAAACGAACCCGCGCTTTTTCTGCTTGACGAACCAACCGTTGGGGTGGATTTGAAAGGTCAGGAAGGCTTATATGAACTGCTTGACCGGCTAAACAAGCAGTGGCATATTACCGTTATCTTAATTTCTCATGACGTGGGAGTAGTTACAGCCCGGGTTAAAAGGCTAGCTTGTTTAAACGACACCCAAATTTTTGTTTTTGACCAGCCGTTTGATTTTCTTTCCTCGCCAGATAACCTGACTAAGGTTTACGGCCAGGGAATGCAGACCTTAATCCACTGCCACCAGGTTAACTGTAAGGGACGCTCTTTTAATGCTTGAGATATTTCAGTATGGTTTTATCAGACATGCTTTTATGGCCGGCTTAATTATTGGCCTTATTTGTCCGCTTATTGGCTTATTTATTGTTTTAAAACGCCTTTCAATGATTGGGGACGCCCTATCCCACGTTTCTTTGGCCGGGATAGCGGCTGGAATGATTTTAGGCATTTATCCCGTTTACGGAGCGTTAATCTTAATGCTTCTGGCCGGCTTAATTATTGAAAGGTTAAGAACCACTTACCAGCAATACGCCGAATTAGCCATAGCCGTCGTTTTATCTTCCGGTATGAGCCTGGCGGTTATTTTATTAAGCGCGGGCCGCTCATTTAATACCAGCCTTTTTACCTATCTTTTTGGCAGCATTCTTACCGTTAGCAAACACGATCTTTTTACCATTGGTATTTTAGGAGTAATAATTGTCGCCACCGTAATATTTTTACGGAAAGAACTTTTTTTTGTTACCTTTGAAGAAGAAGCCGCCCGCCTTGCCGGTGTTCCAGTAACCCTGATCAACCTGATTCTTATTCTTCTTACCGCCTGTACCATTGCGGCCTCCATTAGAATTGTAGGTATGCTGCTGACTTCATCACTAATGGTTATTCCGGTAGCTACCAGCCTGCAGTTAAAAAGGGGCTTTTACCATACTCTTATCCTGGCTGTTTTATTTAGCCTTTTGGCGGTAATAGGCGGATTAATCCTGGCCATTTATTTAAATCTAGCCCCCGGGGGAACAATCGTATTTTTTTCCGTTTTAATACTTTTATTTACTCTTTTAAGTCAGGTAATACAGGTTAAACTTCTTGGACGGCCGCAATAAGTCTTTCTTTTCCGGCTAGATCAAAAAAAACGTTAAATTTCCAGCCGGCTGCAATTAACAACCAGGATATTTGATTTATTACGGCCGGGTCAATTTCCATTAATAAGTAACCATCCGGCCTCAAAAATTCGCCTCCTTGAGAAATTAAGCGGCGGTAAAAGTCCAGCCCGTCTTTGCCCCCGTCAAGCGCCAGGCGAGGTTCGTACAGCCGGACATCGGGTTCAAGGCGGTCTATCTCAAGTGTCGGAATATAAGGCAAGTTAGCGGTAATTAAGCTTATTTGCCCCTCGCAGCCTTGATTTTTTAAGGGTTCAAGCAAGTCCCCCGGCCAAAAGGTTATATTTCCTGCTACGCCGTGCCGTTTAGCATTTAAGCGCGCCACATCTAAGGCAGCCGGACTTATTTCAGTAGCGTAAATATAGACCCCGCTAAGATTTTTTATATGTTTGGCTATACTGACCGCAATGGCGCCGGAGCCCGTGCCCACATCTACGATTAATATTTTATCTTTTTGGGTTTGCCCTACTTTGAATACTTTCGCGTTTATTATTTCCAGGGCCTTCTCTACCAATAACTCGGTTTCGGGGCGGGGAATAAGAACCGCCGGGTTGACTAAAAAATCCAGACTCATAAATTCTTTGTGCCCGGTTAGATAAGCTACTGGTTCTCTTTGCCCCCGGCGCTTAATCATGCGCCGGAAATTTTCTTCTTCCTCAGGGCTTAAAAAACGCTCATTCTGGCGGTACAAGGCAACACGGTCAAGTTTGATACAAAAAGCCAGTAAAACCTCCGCCTCCAAGGCCGTGTTCTCTAGGCCGCATTTTTTTAAATAATTCTTCGCCCACAGCAAAGCTTTATTTACGGTAAACATTTAATTTAATAGCCGGCCAGGCTTGTAAGGCAGGCTTCCCTTTTAATTATATTTGCTGTAGTTGCTGAGCTTGAAAATGGTATATTAAGGAATTGATAATCTCGTCAAGGTCCCCGGTAAGCACCTCGGGTAAACGGTGAAGGGTTAAATTAATCCGGTGGTCAGTAACCCGGCCTTGCGGAAAATTGTAAGTCCGGATACGTTCACTGCGGTCGCCGCTGCCCACCTGGGTTTTGCGGGTAGAGGCAATTTTTTCTTTTTGTTCTTCCTGGGCCAAGGCTAGAAGACGGGCCCGTAAAACCCGCATGGCCTTATCCTTATTTTTATGCTGACTTTTTTCATCCTGGCAGGTAACCGTAATATTCGTGGGTAAATGGGTAATTCGTACCGCCGACTGGGTAGTATTGACCGATTGTCCGCCGGGACCGGAAGAACAAAATAAGTCAATTCGCAAATCATTGGGGTTAATATTTACATCCACTTCTTCTGCTTCAGGGAGCACCGCTACCGTGGCCGCTGAAGTGTGAATCCTGCCGCCTGATTCGGTAACGGGTATCCGCTGGACCCGGTGGACACCGCTTTCATACTTTAACCGGCTGTAAGCCCCTTGACCCTCAATAAGAAAAATTACCTCTTTAAAACCATTTAAATCAGAAGAATTGGTATTCATCAAATCAATTTTCCAGCCCTGCCGCTCCGCATAGCGAGTATACATGCGAAAAAGTTCAGCCGCGAACAAGGCGGCTTCTTCACCACCCGTGCCAGCCCGGATTTCCACAATTACATTTTTTTCGTCGTAAGGATCCCGCGGCAACAGCATGAGCTGCAACTGCCGGGTTATTTTTTTCTTCTTTTCTTCCAATTCTTTTAACTCGAGATCTACCATTTCTTTAAAGTCCGGCTCTATAGGCGTACCAAGTAATTCCGCCGCTTCTTTTAAATCCTGCTCTATTTTTTTAAGCTCGCGGTAGGCAGACACTATATCGTTTAACTCCGCGTGTGCTTTAGTGTATTGCTGCCATTGATTGTAACGGCTATTAATAATTTCCGGGTTGGCAATTAAATTGGTCAGTTCCTCATAACGTTTTTCAATACTCTCCAATTTATCAAACATAAATCTCACCTACTTATAATTGTAAGGGGTGGCTTATTCCCGCTATATGGTAGGACAGGGTAAATATTCAGTGAAGTAGCTAAGCTTAAGGCATGGTAAGGACAATACCATGCCTGCCCTACCTGGTTTACTGAATACTTACAAGACAGGAATCTTGCCTGTCCTTATCTTCTTCAAGTACGGCCTGAAGCGCCGAAATGGCTACTTCTATTTGAGCCTCATCAGGCTCGTTAGTGGTTAAACTCTGTAGCCATCGGCCCGGGGCCATTATAACCCGGCAGAAGAAAAAATCAGGGTATCTGGCGGTAAATTTTAATAATTCATAAGAAATGCCGGCTAATACCGGTAAAAATAAAACCCGGGAAACTATCCGCCACCACAATACTTGCTGCCCAAGCAAGGAAAATAAAAAAATACTGATGACCAAGACTATTAAAAGGAAACTCGTTCCACAACGCGGGTGAAAAGTAGAATATGGTTTTACGTTAGAAACAACAATCTCCTTACCGGCTTCAAAAGCATTAATAACTTTGTGTTCCGCCCCGTGGTACTGAAAAACGCGCTTTATATCCGGCATCCGGCTAATAATTACTACGTACCCTAAAAAAACAACCAGCCGAATAACTCCTTCCACCAGATTTTGAGCCAAACTGCTCCATCCTTGATTAACTAAATAATGGGTTAACCCGGTGGGTAAAACAATAAAAAGAAAAATAGCCAAAACCAGAGCAACCAGGACGGTTAGGGCAAGCGCAAAGCTGCTTATTTCACCCTCTTCCTCTTCCATGGCTTGATTAGCCGAATAAGTCAACGCTTCAATGCCCATTATTAAAGATTCAATTAAAACCACTAGCCCCCGCAAAAAAGGCCATTTTAACCACGGATATTTGTTGGCTAAAGAACCAACCGGATTCTTTCTTAAGACAATCGTATTATCCGGTCGACGAACAGCTACGGAACATAAAGCCGGACCCCGCATCATTACGCCTTCAATAACCGCTTGACCGCCATATTGAAAACTATACACCCGTGACACCTTTACCTTTTCCGAAGATGTAAATTTAAATTTTTATTTTAAGCCGTATTTTCGCCGGAATTTTTCTGCCCGGCCCCGTATATCTACCATTCTGGCCTGCGAACCGGTAAAAAAAGGATGGCAGCGGGAACAAACTTCTACTTTTAATTCTTTTTTGGTGGAACCGGTTTCAAAAGTTTCCCCACAGGCGCAAATAACAACTGCCTTTTGATATTTTGGGTGGATTCCTTCTTTCAAAAAAAACACCTCTCTATCCCTTTTTTCAAATCAGCTTTTAGTATAACATAAAAGCCCATTTTAAACAAGATGGTTATAATGTTAACTAAAGGCAAGCCTTTCTTTCCTATCTAAATGTAGTAGGGGCGTTAAATTTAACGCCCCTACTTGCGTACCTGCCTTGCTGGTGGCGTTTAGCTTTAGCTAAGCGGCATAGTCATTTTAAACAATATTACCGGCCTATTTTTTAAGTTTTTAAGCCGAAATGTGGGATAAAAAGTATTGCGGGTCATAAGGAACTTCATTCAAACGGACTTCAAAATGCAGGTGGGGGCCATTGGAATGACCGGTGTTGCCAACCCTGGCAATAAGTTGGCCTTCCTTGACCCAATCATTTTCTTGGACCAGAAGACTTGAAGCATGGGCATACAAAGTTGTAAGGCCAGCGCCATGGTCAATAATTACCGTTAGACCATAAGTGCCCCGCGGCCCGGTAAAAATAACGTGCCCGTCCCGGGCCGCACAAACAGGTTCGCCCTCGCCCGCGGCAATATCTAACCCCTCGTGGACACAGCCATCACGCAAACCAAAAGGGGAACTAATCCAACCCACGGCCGGCCAGGACATTTGACCTACCGTTATTTTCGTTAAATCTTCGTTATAAAGTTTCTGAAAAGGTAGTTCCTTTGAATCAAAAGAGGTGGCTTTAAGAACTGGTATCTTAGATAAAAGTATTGCTATAACCCCTACCAGGCATAAGATTAAGGTAAAAATTATTTTGTAACGCAATTACCTTCCCTCGTTTCGAGGTATGTATTACATATATTAATATATTTACCTTAATATACCAGTTTTATACCTGATTAATGCCTTTTGTTAACTTTAACTTAACAACTACTTTCTGCTACTATTGCTTTTCCGTATTTAAATATTTATAGACCGGCCGGGGTTAACAAATCTTTTTTAATATCCGGAGGGCGGTCAGGAGTGACAACCGGACTTGTTTTGCGGGTTGCTCTTAGCAATTGGATAATCTCTTCATTAGTTTTAATCCTCTTCATCTGAGTAATAAGCAGTTCCATAGCTTCCCACGGCGCCATATTATTAGTGGCTTTACGAAAGCTCCAAATCCATTCCAACTCTTCCCTTTTATAAAGTAATTCCTCTTTACGCGTCCCGGACCGCTGCACGTCAAGGGCAGGAAAAATACGCCTTTCCGCCAGACGACGGTCTAGAATTAATTCCATGTTACCCGTTCCTTTAAATTCTTCAAAAATAACGTCATCCATCCGGCTGCCTGTTTCAATGAGAGCAGTGGCTAAAATAGTTAGACTGCCTCCTTCTTCAATGTTCCGGGCCGCCCCAAAAAAACGTTTTGGTTTATGCAAAGCCGCCGGGTCTACTCCCCCGCTTAAGGTTCGCCCACTGGGAGGAATCACCAGATTATGCGCGCGGGCTAAACGGGTAATGCTGTCCAGGAGAATAATGACATCTTGTTTATGCTCTACCAAACGTTTTGCCCGTTCTAACACCATTTCGGCCACTTTTACGTGGTTATCCGGCGGTTCGTCAAAAGTGGAACTGACTACTTCCCCTCTTACTGAACGCTCAATATCGGTAACTTCTTCGGGACGTTCATCAATAAGCAAAACAATAATATTTACTTCCGGGTGGTTTTTGGTAACACTATTGGCTATTTCTTTAAGCAAAGTGGTCTTGCCGGCCTTGGGAGGGGCAACAATAAGACCACGTTGCCCTTTGCCCAAGGGGGCAACAAGATCTATAACCCGGGTAGATATTTTTTCAGTAGATGTTTCTAATTTTATCCGTTTATGGGGATATAAAGGCGTTAAGCCGTCAAAATGCAGGCGTTCGAGCGCCTCTTCGGGAGCTACCCCGTTAATCTGCTCAACGCGTAATAAAGCGTAATAACGTTCGTTATCCTTAGGCCCGCGCACTTGACCGGCCACTAAATCACCGGTTCGCAAATCAAAACGCCGGATTTGGGAAGAAGATACATAAATATCATCTTGACTTGGCAAATATTGAAAGGGTCTTAAAAAACCGTAGCCGTCAGGAAGTATTTCCAACACTCCCTTGGCTAATAATAAGCCATTTTTTTCGGTCATGGCTTTTTTGATTTCAAAAATTAATTCTTTTTTCCGTAAACGCGAACACCCTGTAAGCTCTATTCCTTTAGCTATTCTGTACAATTCTTGTAAGGTCTTATTTTCTAAATCCGCATAATCCATGAGTAACCCCCCCTTAAATTATTTTTACTACCAAAATAGTCCTCATTTTTTAAAGTATCATTGTAAATATCATGTATAAATAGCATATTATAACTATTACAAGGCCAAGTTAAGCCTTTAAACAAATTAATTTTTTATCCTCACGGAAAGGCATAAGCTATTATGAAGTGCCGGAAATTTTGGCCCAATCGGCTAAAAACTTTTCAATACCAAGAGTGGTAAGCGGGTGATTAAGCATTTGGGTTAACACCTTATAAGGAACAGTAGCAATATCTGCTCCTGCCTTAGCCGCAATAGTTACGTGCAGGGGATGGCGTATACTGGCCGCAATTACCCTGGTCAGAAAGGAATAATTGCGGTAAATCGCTATGATTTCCGCCACCAATTGCATTCCATCTTGTCCTATATCGTCCAGTCGTCCAACAAAGGGGCTGACGTAATCAGCTCCGGCCAGGGCGGCCAATATAGCCTGGTTTACCGAAAAAACCAGGGTAACGTTTGTTCTAATATTACGTTCGCTTAAAACTTTAACCGCTTTTAATCCTTCAGCATTAACCGGTATTTTTACCACAATATTGGGGTGAAAAGAGGCTAATTTTTCTGCCTCGGCAATTATAGCGGAGGCTTCCTGGTTTACCGCTTCTACGCTTATTGGACCGTCAACAACAGCCATAATTTCGCGTACGGCCACGTTTAAACTCTTGCCTTCTTTGGCTAATAAAGAAGGATTGGTAGTAACGCCACTAATTACCCCTAAACTATAAGCCGCTTTTATTTCTTCTATGTTTGCCGTATCTAAAAATAATTTTATCGCTTATCTCTCCTTTCATTCTTCTAATACCATTTCTGGCTTTATATTTTTACTTTACCGGCACTGCCAAAAAGGCGAATTTTCTTTTGGATTACTTCCTGAGCGGCTTTACGGGCCGGCCCTAATATTTGACGCGGGTCATTTTCGGCCGGATGCTGAAGTAAAGTTTGGCGTACCATACTTAAAAAAGCGTCGCGAATATCAGTATCAATATTTACTTTACGAACCCCCAGCCTTATGGCTTGTTTTATGGCTTCATCCGGTAAACCGGAGGAACCGTGCAAAACAATAGGAATACGGACTAAAGAAGATATTTTTTGTAGGCGCGCAAAGTCTAAAGCCGGCCTTCCTTTATAATGCCCGTGTACGTTGCCAATAGCTACCGCTAACGAATCCACTTCCGTACTCTGGACAAAATATTGGGCCTGAGCGGGGTCAGTGAACAAAGCTTCTTGCTCTAAAACTATGTTTTTGTCTTCGGCTCCTCCTATTTTACCTAATTCCGCTTCCACGGATACATTTAAGGGCCGGGCTATTTTAACTATTTCCCTGGTTATATTAATATTATCGTTTAAAGATAGTTTTGAGCCATCAAACATTACCGAGCTAAACCCAGCCCGTAAACACTGCATGACCTGAGTGAAACTCGTTCCGTGATCCAAATGTAAGGCCACCGGTACCCTGGCCTCTTCTGCGGCAGCACGGGCTAAAGCAACAATATAATTTATTCCTCCATATTTAAGGGCTCCTTGACTGGCCTGAATAATAACCGGTGCTTTTTCCGCTTCGGCGGCGGCTACTACGGCCTGAATAAACTCCATATTATGGCAATTAAAAGCCCCTACCGCGTATTCTCCTGTTTCGGCTTCTTTTAGTAAAATATGTACCGGGATAAAAGACATTTTTCTCCCCTCGGCGCTATTTTTCAGCTTTCCCTTTTATTTTATTTCCTTTTTCTTCTTATCTTTTTGGGTTCTTGGGTATTTGCCTGGTTATCCGATAAAACAAACTTACCTTTACTTACTTCAACTTTTTCTATTTGCTCTATTACCGGTAAATCTTCTTTGGTAACCTGAAAATTTTTCTCTTCAATCAAACCGGCTATTATTTCGCTTAATAAATATTCTTCATCTTCCGCTACCATCTGGCTTACTAAAGCATCCGGGCCTATATAACCCAGTTCTATCCCCACTTCCGGACAAAAAAGTTCGGTCACCTGTTGTTCTTGCCATAACCAACTACCTGGTACGGTATGTAAGTGCATATTTTCACAGGTTATACACGGTACTTGAAACCAATACAGCCCTTTCTGCCGGGTTTCAATTATTACCTTAAGACTACCGCAAGAACAATAAATCCTAAGCACCTTACGGCCTGAAAAGGTAAAACGCGATAAACGGTGAAATTCCAGCTTGCCACAAGCCGGACAATGCATCGCCAGCATGGTTTCGGTGGCTATTAACAATTCGCATACTCCCCCTTTTTTTACGTAAAGAAAAACTGCTTACCTCAAATCAATTATCCCTTCGTCTTGTTTTTTAACCGGTTTCTCGGCCAGCAAGGCTTTTACCAGAAAACAAACATCCTTTAGATTAAAGGGTTTTTGAATCCAATGACGAACTCCTAATTCTTTTGCTTTGGTAATTGTATCCAGTTCATCAAACGCTGTCATTATTACCACCGGTATGGTGCCGCAAATCTGACGGATTTCTTGCAGTGTTTCCAATCCTGATAGATGTGGCATCCGCATGTCTAATAAAATTAAGAGAGGAGTATAGGTGGTTATTTTTTGAATTGCTTCGCGCCCGGATCCGGCTAACTCTACCCGATAACCTTCCTTACCTAAAACTTCACCCAACAACTTCCGCACTCCACTCTGATCATCTATCACTAAAACATCACTGGTCAGCCCCGGCATCTCTTTCTCTCTCCCCTCTTTGGGTAATCCTAACCCCCCAATTTTCTTTTTTAAGCTTATTTTTATTTCCTTTATTACTTCTTTCCACAACTTTTCTTAAAATCCTGCCCGGGCATAAATAAAAAACTAAAAAACTAAAACTTAAAAGTTTGGTTTTATTTTAAGGGATTAACGAAGGTAGACATCCGGCTAAAATAATTAAGGTTGCTATAGCGAAAAAAATAATTGCTATCAGGGGTAAAAACAAAACTAAGAGTGCCTTTCCGGTACTAAAATTATACACCTCGCGTAAACCAATTATAACTAGTATAATACCCCAAACGTAAATTAACAAACTTAATAAAGTGACTATTATGGTAAAAGACGGGGTCATTATCCAATAAAAAAGCAGATTTAACGGAACTATAAAAAGAGAGGGCAATATAGCCAGCCCGGTAACCGCAAAAACTCCCTGCGCATAACCGCGTCCACCTAATAAAGTTGCTACCAGATGCAGGACACCGCTGTAAACAAACCACTGCAGGTATTTTAACCCCAACCATAGAAGGATGATTACCGGAATAAGAGCATGAATTGTCTGGACTGCCGTTTGCGGCAGGCCGGGAAAAACTAAATTACCTTTTCCAACAGTTACCAGAACACTGCTTAAAACATTCACTACGCTGACCAAGGTAAAAATTAAGACGGTTAAGCCAACCGGCGGCTGACCCGCTACCTGGCGTATCGTGGGTCGCGGGTCTAAAAGAACGCCGTAAATCAGCTCTAAAAAACCGGGCTTTTCAGGGGGGACGGTTTCAGTTATAGTTTTATCTTCCATAATTAAACCCTAATTTTGTCAACCGGGACGGTTGACCTACTATTTAATGATAACCGGCCAACATGAGGGGCACACCAACCAGCCGGCCGGAAATATTATTTGCCGGTAGGTATTAAAACTGCCGTTTTCTTTAAACCATAAAAAACCGGCCAGGTTAGTTATCTGCGGGTCAAGCAAGTCTTGCCAAAAACCACGGCGCGTCAGTTTTTGCACCGGGGGCTCGCTGCCCAAACCGCTCATTCTTCCCGCCAAACTCAAGGCATCGTTAAAACTGCCCAGTTCATCCACTAAGCCCTTCTCCCTGGCCTGCTGCCCGGTGAATATCCTTCCGTCGGCAATTTTTCTTACCCGGTCTGGCTCCATTTTGCGCCCTTCAGCCACCGCTTGAATAAACTGCTGGTAAACGTTATCAACCAAACCCTGAAAAATAACTTTTTCTTCCGGAGTTATTTCCCGGGTGGCTGAGCCCATATCTTTATGGGGCCCGCTTTTAAATGTCTGACTGTCAACGCCCAATTTACTATATAAGCCTCTTAAATCTTGCGTTTGGATAATTACCCCAATGCTTCCGGTCATTGTGCCGGAATTAGCTACAATTTTATCGGCCCGGGCGGCAAGCCAGTAAGCGCCAGAAGCGGCTACGTCCCCCATGGAGGCTATTACTTTTTTCTTTTTTTGGCGTAACAAATCTACCTCCCGGGCAATTTCCTGGGATCCTGCCGCCGAGCCACCGGGACTGTTCAGCCTTAAAACCACGGCCTTAATGTTTTCGTCCCGGGCCGCTTTTTTTAAAAGGCCGGCAATGTACTCTGCGCTGCTGGAAGTACCAAATAAACCGGCGCTTGATTGTCCACTGACTATAATCCCTTCAATATCAACCACCGCCACCACCCCTCCCCGGGATACCGGCCGGCTTTCCTGACGGGGTTTAATTATTACGACAGTCACAATTAAAAAAATTATAATTACCGCTAGGATTAAACCAGAAATTATTTTCTTTTTTCCCTTCAAAAACAACCCGCCTCCTTAAACTTTAAAGCCGCCTCAATAAAATCCCTAAATAAAGGGTGAGGGTTATCGGGACGTGATTTAAATTCCGGGTGAAATTGGCTGGCTACAAACCACGGGTGGGCTGGAATTTCAATTATTTCCACCAGCCGGCCGTCAGGTGAGGTACCGCTGGCAATTAAGCCGCGGGTGCTTAAAACAGCGCGGTATTCATTATTCAATTCATAACGGTGACGGTGACGCTCAAATACTACTTCTTCTTTATAGGCGCAATAGGCCTTGGTACCGGGCAACAGCCGGCAGGGGAAGCCGCCTAAACGCATAGTTCCGCCTTTACGGTCAAGGCCTTTTTGCTCCGGCAATAAGTCAATTACCGGGTAAGGAGTGTCAGGGTCAAACTCCACACTGTGGGCCGCTTCAAAACCCAGGACATTCCGGGCGTATTCCACCACCGCCAACTGCATCCCCAGACAAAGGCCTAAAAAAGGAATATTATTAACCCGGGCGTACTGAATTGCCTTATTTTTCCCGTCAACCCCCCGGCTGCCAAACCCGCCGGGAACCAAAACACCCTCTCCGTTTAGGAGTTTTTCGGCCGGGGACCCTTCCAGTTCTTCAGCGTCTACCATATGTATATCCACGGCGGTATTATGAAAAAGGCCCGCGTGCCGTAAGGCCTCGGTTACACTAAAGTAGGCATCAGGCAAAGCAATATATTTTCCTACCAAATTTATCCTTACGGTTTGTTTTGGTTGGCCGCCTCTTTCCACCATGTCCCGCCACCCGGTCAGTTCAGGGGGCCAGCAGGCCAGCTTCAGGCGCTGGATAACAATTTCGTCCAGTTTTTCTTCCGCAAACATTAAGGGGACCTCGTATATAGATGGCTTGTCCAGAGCCTGGATAACTGCCTTACGTTCCACGTTGCAAAATAAAGCAATTTTATCCTTTATTTCCTGAGATATTGGTTCTTCCGTGCGGCACACTATAACATCGGGCTGAATACCAATACTTCGGAGTTCCTTGACGCTGTGCTGGGTTGGCTTTGTTTTTAACTCATTAGCGGCTTTAAGATAAGGAATTAGGGTCACGTGAAGGTACATCACGTTTGCTGGCCCTAAGTCAGCCCGCAGCTGCCGGATAGCTTCCAAAAAAGGAAGGGATTCTATATCCCCCACCGTCCCCCCAATTTCTGTAATAACCAGGTCCGGCTCATTATTGGCCATTTGCAAAATACGGGCTTTAATTTCATTAGTAATATGCGGGATTACCTGAACTGTTGCCCCCAGATAATCACCGCGTCTTTCTTTATTTATTACCGCCCAGTAAATTCCGCCTGCGGTCACGTTACTGTTTTTATGCACGTTAATATTGGTAAAACGCTCGTAATGCCCCAGATCAAGGTCGGTTTCCGCCCCGTCCTCCGTAACAAAAACCTCGCCGTGCTGGTACGGGTTCATTGTTCCCGGGTCTACGTTAATATAAGGGTCAAGTTTTTGCAGGGCGATAGTTAAACCCCGGTTTTTTAAAAGACACCCTAGTGAGGCGGCCGTGATTCCTTTTCCCAAGGAGGAAACTACTCCCCCGGTGATAAAAATAAATTTTGATTTAATGTTTCTTCACATCCGTTCCGGAGCCCTAAGGCCCAGCAACTTTAAAGCATTGGCTAAAACAATCCGGGTGGCTTCCACCAACAGCAGCCGGCTGTTAGATAAAGCCAAATCGTCTGTAATTACCCGGTGGTGGTTATAAAAAGCATGCAGCAAACCGGCCACTTCATGAAGATACGTGGCTATCTGGTGAGGGGCTAAGTTTTGGGCGGCCCTGGTTACCTCCTCTGGAAAATCGGCCAGCCGCCGGGCCAGCGCTAATTCTGCTTCCTGGGTTAGTAAGGCCAAATCTGCCTGGTCAAGGCGGGGCATGGTCCTGCCTTGTTCAGCCAGCACTTTTTTAAGGCTGCAAATACGCGCGTGCGCATACTGGATATAATAAACGGGATTTTTAACGGATTGCTCCCGGGCTAAGTCTAAATCAAAGTCCAAGTGGCTGTCCGCGCTCCGCATAACAAAAAAGTAGCGGGCGGCGTCATGTCCCACCTCCTCAATTAAATCCTCCAGAGAGACATATTGACCCGTGCGCTTGCTCATCCGTACAATTTCCCCGCCCCGGTAAAGCCGGACCAACTGCATAATAATCACCTGGATGGCCTCCGGGTTATAACCCAAGGCCGCCAGGGCCCCTTTCAAGCGGGCAACGTGACCGTGATGGTCAGCCCCCCAAACATTAATAATTTTAGTAAAGCCGCGCTTAAACTTATTCACGTGATAGGCAATATCTGCCGCAAAATAAGTGGGGACCCCGTTATTCCGGATTAACACCTCGTCTTGTCTGGTGCCAAATTCCTGCGCCTTAAACCATAAGGCCCCTTCGTGCTCATAAACAAATCTTTTTTCCTTTAACCGTTCAACTGTCTCATTTACGCTTCCGCCGGCGTATAAAGAGGCTTCTGAAAACCAAACGTCATAATGAACCCCAAATTCAGCCAGCGTTTTTTTAATGGCCGCCAGCGTCTCCTCTAAGGCATATTTTACCAGAGCCTCTTCCCGGATAGAGGCGCTTTCTTTTAAGTATCTATCCTGGTAAAGGGTAATAAACTTTTTGGTGAGTTCAACCAAATCCTCCCCGTGATAACCTTCCTCAGGTACTTCCGCTTCAAAACCCAACAGTTGAAAATAACGGGCCGCTAAGGATTTGCCAAGGTTTTCAATTTGCGTGCCGGCGTCGTTAACATAAAACTCCCGGGTTACCTCATAGCCGGCAAAATCTAATAAGGACGCCATGCTGTCCCCCAGGGCCGCCCCGCGGGCGTTACCCATGTGCAGTAACCCGGTAGGATTGGCGCTAACGAACTCTACCTGCACTTTTTCTTTATTACCAGCATTTACCCGGCCGTAGTCTGCTCCCTGTTCGATAATCTCCGGAATAACCCTTAAGGCCCAGGCCGGGTCAAGATAAAAATTAATAAACCTAAAGCTAAAAAGGCCAGCAATAGCCAATTAAGCATTATTGAGGCGATGCGGTTAGCGGTTTTTAAGTTTTTATTAATTAATTCGGAAAAAACGGGAATAAAAGCGGCCGACAAAGCGCCGGTGACTAAGACTTGAAAAATGATGTCGGGGATTTTGAAAGCGGCATTGTAAACATCTAGTTCCCCGGGATTGGTGGCAAAAAACCGAGCGTAGAGAAGCCGGTCGCGCAAAATTCCCAAAATTGCCGAGCCTAACATTGCCAGGCCAATGGTAAAAGCGGCTGAAAAGATGTTAGTTTGTTGTTGGGAGAAAAATTTTTTCCCGTTGCCCAAGGCTT
>LDZU01008787.1_pt1 | contig 15057 bp, 16 predicted proteins | sample 615531 | NCBI WGS metagenome assembly LDZU01 (sample SAMN03408293, study PRJNA278302) | terrestrial metagenome | isolation source: oil reservoir sample SB2 | place: USA: Alaska, North Slope, Schrader Bluff formation | collected 2011-09 | reverse complement strand
TCCTTCAAAAACCTGTATCCTTTCTTTTACCTTGTTATCTCTAACATCTGTAATTTTTTGATAAACTTTTACAGTGTCTCCTGGTTTAATATCAGGAATTTCTTTTTTAACTTCTGTCTCAATATTATTTTCTTCTTTTTTTGTTTCTTCGGTCATATTTTTATTTTTAATTTGGTGGGCGTATCCTGACTCGAACAGGAGGCCTTTACGATGTCAACGTAACGCTCTAACCAACTGAGCTATACGCCCAGAGGTAATTAGCTCTCTCGTATTCTATTAGATTTATTGATTTTAGTCAAATTAAAAGATGGTATTTGCCCATCTTAAAATTCTCTATTTTGAAAAACACGGAAAGCCATTAAGCATTTATCTTGATAGATTAAGAACCTACAAACAAAACTTAAAGTCTGTGTTTGATAACCCCAATTGTCTAACTCAATTCCAAAGAGCTATGGAAACAGATATGGGGATAAAGATAATCCATGCTTTTTCTCCACAAGCCAAAGGAAGGACAGAGAGATTATTAAATACTCTGCAAGATAGACTGGTAAAAGAATTAAGATTGGCCGGGATATCAACTATTGAAGAAGCTAATAAATTCTGTGAACAAGTATTTATTCCTAAATTCAACGCTAAATTTTCAGTGATTCCTGCTAAGAAAGGCAATCTACATAAACCATTAACCAAGTTTGAAAAAGACAATCTGGATAAGATATTATCTGTTCGGAAAACAAGAGTGGTCAATAATGATTTTACTGTTAGAGATGAGAGTAAATGGTATCAATTAGCAGAGAAACAGCCATGTCTTGTTTTAAGAAAGGACAGGTTGGTTGAATAGATGGTTCAACGCATATCTCTTTGAGAAACAAGTATCTCGACTATACCGTGCTGCCAGCTCGTCCAGAAAGAGTGAAAACAAGAGTAACTGCCCTAACCAAAAAGAAATCTAACTGGAAACCACCAGTTAATCATCTTTGGAGAAAACCATTTATCGTCTCTAAAAATAAAGTCGAGCAACCCGTTTCAGTTAATTAAATCCGCCAGGTAGGAAATTTCTATTTGGCTCGCTAGTAGGAAATTCTAAATAGCCTTGACTCTACTATCTACGGCAAAGACTCGCAAGCTATGCCATCTTTGTCTACATCCAATCCATTTTTAGAAAATCTCACTATTGATTTTTATTTTTTCGCTTGCTTTAAACCTTCGTTAAATTTATTTTTTTATTTTAAATTCAAGTTCGATTTCGTCTCTAATTGGAATTCCATAATTTCCAATTTCAGGAATTTCAGGTTTTAATTTTTGAGAAAATGAAATAGCATCCGGATAAATGCTTTTAAAACAAATCCTACTTTTTTGCCAGAAAGCCAAAGCATCAATATTATTATTAGTGATTATTAACTACACTCTCTTACAATTTTTTTCTTTAGCAAACTTCTTAACTTTTTCAACCAAGTCCCTGCCAATACCCTTTTTCTTTATTAAAGAATTCAAGGTTACAATTTCACATTCGTTATTTTTAATATTACAAGTTACTAATCCTACGTATTTATTATTTTTAATTGCTAAAAAACCGGGAAGTTTATGAGGATAGTAAACTTTACCCCGAGAAACGATTTTTTTAGATCCCCACTCTTGAGAAAGAAATTTTTTATCCATTCCCTATCAATATCTTTTATCTCTCTAATTTTAAAATCTTTTTTTGATTTTTACATAATTTTTATCTCAAAGATTTTAATTTTTTCTTAATTTCACCCTAAATTTTCATTATTTTTCTAAATTCTTCTGGATTAGAAATTTCTGTTTCGTATTCCTCAGCATACTCTTGTTCTCCGTCTAATTTTTTATTTATAGATTTGTAATATTCAAAAACTACTCTATCCGGGTTTGTCCTTATCCGCAACCATTCTGTCGAATAAGGTTTTTGAGCAAAAAATCTCTATGGAAAGGAATATAATATTCACCAATTTGCCTTATTGACTTTATTAATCTTCCCTGGATTGAAATTTTCTTTTTAATATCGTCAAAATTTTCTATTTTTATTTTTACCTCAACTTCTTTATTCATAATTCTACTTAAATAATTTTCTTTTTAAGAGTTCAACTTTTCATTTTAGCTAATCAACATTATCACATTTTCAAGAATATAAGAATGTTTTATTTCCCCTCTGAATAATTTAGTTAAGCTAAAGTTGAATTACATATAATCCTTTTTTCTCTATTTCTTTCTTTTGGCCAAAATCATCAAGGTAGAATTTTAAAATATATTTTACTTTTCTTTTTAATTTTCTGTCTGTATACTCTTTTTTCTTTGGATCCCACTCCTCTAATATTAAAACATCGCCCTCTCTTATTTTAAAATCGGCTAACCTTAATTCAAATTTCTTTTTCCCGGATTTAACTAACTCAAAATATTTTGGTAAAATTTTCTTTTTTATAATCGCCATAAAGTTTTTTATTTATTCCTTATTCTTGTTTTCAATTCTAATATTTCTTTAGTTCTTTATCTAACCAAATAATTGCTTTTTTGATATATGGTTCTTTATCATCCTTAATTTTTTCTGCTAACTTTTTAATTTCTTTTTTATCAAAGCCGGATCGATTTAATTCTATTAACAGCACAGCAGCAAATCTTCTTTGCCATAAATTTTTTGACGAAATATATTTTTTAGAAAGCGCGAATATTTCTTTTTGTTTAGTCTTAGCTATCTTTCTTATTCCCTGAGTTGCAAGCGTATCGCACACAACCCAATCTGAAATATCTTTACTAAACTTTTCAACCAGCTTTATTGCCTGCTCCGGATCTTTATTTGCAAAATTTCCCAAAATTTTAACAGCGAGTAATTGTTCTTCAAACCTTTTGCTCTCCCACAACTTTTCAACCAAATTAAAATTTGTTTCTTTCATTTTCCCGGCAATATTGTTCAATGCCAAAACCTTCACGCCATAAATCTTCTTTGCAGAAAGAATAGATTTTGCAAAACTTGCTTTTACTTTTTCATTTGCTTCCTTCTTCAAAACTTTTCTAATTTCTGCTAAATCCATAATTTTCATCAATTAATTTTTTGGAGGTTGAACCTCCAAAAATTCCCATTTTTTTGGGGTCTTTTAACTTTTTATTTCACTCTTTAATTAATTTTTTATTCTGTAATAAAAACCAGTAGCCGAATAATTCTTCTTCAAAGTGCGGATAATTTTTAAATTCTCTTTTAATTAAAAACCAAAAATTTTTATTGTGGTTTGGAATTAATAAATGAGCCATTTCATGAAAAGTGGTATAGCGAATAAGTCGCGGTGGTAAATATTTAAGCATAAAGTTAAAAGTGATTTTATTTTTTCTGCTACAACTTGCCCATTTAGTTTTCATATATCGAAAACTAATTTTATCCGGTTTTTTTCCTAAAACATCCGCATACTCGCTAACAAAATTTGTGATTAGTTTAATCAAATCGCTTTCGCTTCTTTCATAGATTTTCTGATTTTTGTATTTCTTTTTAATTTTCTCTGTAAACTCTAATTTTTGCTGAAACCATTTTCTATGTTTATCTAAAATCTCCACCGCATCAAAGCTATCATCTTGAGGTAATATTAATACAGGGGTTCCAGTTTTTAACTCTATCCGCGGATATTTTATTTTTCTTTTAATTGTTAAAACTTTATCTCTCTGCATAATCTTTTATAAAAGAAACTAATTCTTTATGAAGAGTATCAAATTCGTCATAAGTTAGCCTATAATCTTTTTTAAGTTTTAAAGCAAAAGTGCGTAATTTTCTTTCGATATTTTGTTTCAGCATCGGATTTTTTTGCCAGTTTTCAATTAAATCTTCTTTAATCAGGCTAATAATTTCACCTACAAATTCTCTTAATTTGCTCTTATTTTCTTCTTTTAGGTGTATATTTAAAAGAGAAAGCATCCCAAACTCAAACGGGCTAAATTTTAATTCCTCGCGTTCTTGCTCTTTTTTTTCAATAAAATCAATAATCTTGCTTTCTTCCTTAAATAATTCTTTGTATTCGATTTCCCTTTCTTTCCATTTTCTTATCAATTCTTCCAACTGATCCGCAATTGTTTTATAAATGGGATTTTGTCTTTGGTGGACAAGCACTAATTTTTCTAATGCAAATAACATATTAACGGCTTTTTCTTCCGAGGATAAACTACTTTTTTGTATCTTGGCCAGATAGTTAATATCCAAACTAACCTGCGGCAAGGATTTCTCTATTTCTTGAATTTCAGTTTCTTGATGGATTATTTCTACTGTCTTTTGGAAATATTTTTCTACTTTCTCTTTCTCTGTTTCGCTAATGGTAAGTTTTAGCCAATATTCATAAACAGCCGTGAACCATTTGAATTTTTCTAAAAATTCAATTTTCCTAGGGTACGCTCCCAAAATTTCAAATAATTTTCTTGCCTCTTTATATTTTTCCATAAACTCTTGTTCTATTTCTTCGCTTCTTAGTCTGTCTACGGCCTTCATTAAATTTTCTCTTTCAAAACTAAACTCAATCCCGCTAAATATTTTTTCTAATTCTCCTGTAATTTCTTTAAAGGTTTCAAATAATGCCGGAAAATTGGCAATTATCCCTTGAGTATCTTCTTTATAATACTGACGTAAAGCGGCATTAATATTTTTTAACACCCCAACATAATCAATTATCAATCCTACTGGTTTAACATCTTTATAGGGTCGGTTTACCCGAGCAATCGCCTGCAAAAGTCGGTGTTTTTTAAGTAATTTATCAAGATACATTGTTTGAAGAATTGGCGCGTCAAAACCAGTAATCAACATATCGGTTACAATTAAAATCTTAGGGAATTCTTTTTCTTTAAACGATTCCACTATCTCCCTTGTTCGATGTTCATCATCCGGTAAACCTGAATATCTTTTTCCCCACTCTTTATAGAAATCTTTAATTGGCTCTTTATCGTTTAAGTTAAATGTCATTACCACTTCAGAATAATTGGCAGGTAAATATTGATCCAAATATTTTTTATACAAAACACAAGCTTTTCTGCTACCGCTTACCACCATTCCCTTGAACTTGCCATCAACATTTTCTTTAAAGTGATCCGCGATGTCTTTAGCAATTTTCCTAACTCTCTTTTCGTTTTCCAAAAATACCGATATGTAATTTAATTTTTGTCTTACCGATTTTTCTATTTTCTCCTTTTCGGTTTCGGTAATGTCTTCGCTTTGAACCCTTTCTAAAAATAAGCGGAGTTCATCTTCTTTAATATGTAATTTTTCTAATCGAGGTTGATAAACCAACGGCAGGGTAAAGCCATCTTTTTGAGAGTCATCAATAAAATATTTATCAAGATAACCTTCTTCTTTGAGGGGATAGCCAAATTCAGTATAGGTATTTCTTTCATCCTCGGCGATTGGCGTTCCGGTGAAGCCAAAGAAAAAGGCGTTTTGCAAAACTTTTTTCATCTGGGCCGCCAATAATCCATACTGCGAGCGATGCACTTCGTCAAGAAAACAAACAACATTTTTTCTTTCTGAAATTAAACTAATTCCTTGCTGGCTTAATTGAATATTACTAAGCAACTCTTCGGGAACGAATTTTTCTTCGGGGCTAAATTTGTGAATTAAAGTCAAAAATACCCCTCTTTTGCCTCGAAAGTTATCATGGGAAATAACTTCTTTTAATTTTCTAACGCTTCCTATTTTTTCAAAAGAAAAATTTAGTCTTAAGGAAGAGAGCTCATTGTTCATCTGGTTTTCTAAATCTCTTCGGTCAATAATAAAGAATATCGTTGGGTTTTCCAGTCGTTTGTCAAAAAATAATTTATGGCCGGCAAAAATCATTGTTAAGGTTTTGCCGGATCCTTGCCAATGCCAAACTAAACCCTTATTTTTAGCGTCTCTGCCTTTTAAATTGTCAATTACTCTTTGATAAATTTTATTTGCCGCCCGGTATTGCATATAACGAGCAATAACTTTGGTCATTTCGCCATGTTCTTCGCGGATAAAGAGAAAATTTCTCAAAATATCAAGCAAGACGTCTGGCTTAAGCAAACCGAATATCGCTTCGTCTTCCGGCAACTCTCCTTCTCTCCATAAATAAACCGACACATTCTCCTGCCAGGGAACAACAGGAAAATAACGCGCTTTTTCGGCCAAGGCAATTCCAATTTGAATATATTTGTAAAGTTCGGGAGTTAATTTTTCGTATTTTTTTATTTGCTGATATCCTTCTTCCCAACTAACTCTAAGGCTTGTCGGGCTTTTACATTCAATATCAACTAAAGGAATGCCATTAACATATAAAATAATATCGGGGATAATTAAATCTTTTTCTTTGTGGCGTATTTGTTTCGAAAAAACAAACTCATTATTTTCAATATTTTCAAAATCAAATAAATTAACGATTTTCACTATTCTCTCTTTTTCAAATTTCACCCCGATGCCATATTTGAGAAAATGCAGGAATTTTTTGATTCCTTCCTGCCCAGAAGTAAGAAGCCTAACTTCATCAATAACTTTTTTAATTTCTTCATCGCTAATATTTAAATCTTTATTAATTTTTAAAATCGCCTCTTTGAAATTATCAATTAAAAGTGGCTCTCGGGCGCTTTCTCGTTTTAATTGGGAGGCTTCAACGAACTTCCAACCCAAGCCTTGTAATTTTTCTGCCGCGTAATTTTCAACTAATTGTTTTTCTATTTGTTTTGGCATAAAAGTTATTCACATTAAACTATTGACAAATTATTGATATTTGATAATCTATTTTTAGATACTATTATTCATAGTACCTAAGAGAAACAAGCGTCGCCCGTTGTGGGTCATGGCTTGTTTTTTATTTCGTAAAATTTCTAACAATTGATCTTTTTTGGTCAAAAACAGTTGCTCTGATTTTATCTCCTGATAATACATAATTTCTAGTTTTAAAACCAAATTTATTTTTAAAAAATGAACCTCTAATTTTCAGTTTTTGATAGACAAAATTTAAAAATCTCCTTTTGTACCTATTCTGCCTTTTTACTAATCCAGTTTGTTTTTTTAAATCATAAACAATGGCGCCTAATATTAAATCCGTTAATTGCAATAAATCGGAGGATTTAGAATCTATCTGACATACTCCGGCAATTACAAATTTCTTATAGTGGTCATTGATAATTCCTTTGATGGCAGATTCCAAATCTTCGCTGGCGGGGGTAAAATAGTCGTCGGTCAACAAAATAATTACTTCTTCCGGCTCTTTGCCAATAATAAGTTTTAATAAGGCAACTGAAAAGTTTTTATAAACCTTATGTAAATTATTTTGAAAATGTCTCTTAAAATCTAACTCATCTTTATTCAGAATAATACAGTTAAATGTAGAGTCCTCTGTTAAAAATATATTGAAAAACTCTCTCGCTATATCAAACCTGATTCTTCTATCCAGATTAGCCCATTTTACCTCTTCTCTATAATTATATTTATCCCTTATTTTTCTAATGCGATTATATAATTTCTGCGGTTTCTTAGATTTAATTATCCCTAAAGCAAAAAATTTATCTCTTGGACTATAAAGTAATCCTGTTTCGTCAAGAAAACAAAAACTCGTATTTATATTTTTAAATTCATCTAAATTCATATTCTTAAATTATCTACTTTAATTTCCCCGTTCATCAACTTATTCAACATCGTCTCAAATAACTCCTCATAGAGCGCTTTTTTCTTTTGCTCAATTTCAATTTTTTGGTCAATAGTTTGTAAAATCTCTGCAATTTCGCGTTGTTCGATGAGGGAGGGTTTGGGTATTAATTTTTCTTTTAAGATTCCAAAATGACGATTATATCCTCTACTTTCAATATTTAATCCTGAGATTAAATAATAAAAATAATTAATATCAAATTCTTTTATCGGTATTAAAATTTTAATGCCACTCCCCCCAATAATAAATGGAAAATCTATAAATTTAACCACTCTCGTATGATCGCCGAAAATTACAACTGGTAATGAGCCTCGATAAACAAGATTTTTGGTATCGGAATAACCAGTAATGAATTCTTCGCTTTGGTCAATAATCGGATATTTACCCATTATTTGATAATCTTTCTGTTTTAACTCACCAACTAAAAATTTGGCTTTTCGATTTAGACTATTTTCAAAATTAATTACCTCCCAATTTTCTGGAATTTCACCGATTTCAGTTTTCTTTAATTTCGCTCCTCGCGTTCCTTCTGTAAAAAGTTTTTTCATCATCATCTTTTTCAACTCCTTCGTCTTCTCAATAATTTTCTCCTGCACTCTTATCACTTTCTGAATGCTATCCAAAACATAAACAATTTTTTTCTGCTCAACTTTACCTTCTGGAAAAGAAACTTCAAAATCTAAAATATCACTTTCCCTAACAGATGGGTAACTAGTTCCTTTTTGTAGATTTTTTAAATATTCAAAAAATTTTTTATTCCAAGCTAAAAAGTAAAAAAGTAAACGAGGATTGATCTTAGGTTGAATAATGGTAAAAGCAGAAGATACGGCATATTTTTTATTAGCTAATACTACCGCACCCCTCGTGGGTCTCACTCGTGATATTAAGATTGACTCTTCCGGACAAAAAACACTTCCCTTAACTGCGCCTTTTTTTGTAAAATTTACTTTTTTACTTTCAATATTTACATTTCCAATTTCAATATACGGCATCGCTCCTATCGGTGCTTTTTCTTTTTTAATTTCTTTTCTAATCTCACCTAATTTTTTTGTTGGCCAATTAGGTTTCATAATTTTTTAAAATTACTTGTAAAGCATCAAGATAGGTTTTAGTCCTTTTTATTTGAGAATCTTCAAAAAATCTTACTCTTCCACTTTCAAAAGCTAAAAACTTAACTACTTCTAAAACGGGTAGACTAATTTCAACAATATACTTTTTATGGACAGACCAACCTTTTGGACGAAAATGGATAAATTCATTTCGTAAACAATCCTTAAGATGCTTCATTAAATCTTTATGATATGGTTTAGCTGGAAATGCCTTACTATTAATATAGCCTCCCATACGCTCTGGATCTTGTATTCTTTCAAATACTCCCATAAAGGAAATTGGTTTATTTTTGGGATTAAATATATCAATCAATCCATTTTTTTCTCTAATTTTTGGCTCTTCCTGCCAAATACCAGATAAATCTGTATTTTGTAAAGCTAAAAGCATAAAAGAATAGGCGGCATTATGAAGAGCAATAGTAAACCACTTCCAATTAAAAGGGTTTTGTTCCGCCTCGCTTAAAAAAGCTAAAGCCCTACCCAAAGAATCGATTGCATTCTCTTTTTCGTCAATTCTTAGATATTCAGTTGTTTCATTATTTACCATTTTAATTATAATTTTGACTTTTGTATTTTTATTAAATCTCTCCTAATTTTTTTGTTGGCCAATTAAGCTTCATGATTATGATATCTATTTTTAAAACCTAAAAATTCTAATCTTTTGATTCTCAATATCCCAAGTAATAAATACTATTTCTCCTTCTTTTACATTCATTACAAAACCTATCGTCAACACATTTTTTAATTCTTTCCAAAAATTCTCTTCGTTTTTAAAGGGAATACTTAAATTTATTACTATTTCTTTATCTTTTATTTTAAATCCCAACTGTGCCTCAATTTGAATATTCGAATCTTTTTTCTTGTTTTTTATCCATTCTATTGTTTTTTTACAAATACTTGCTAAAGAAGTAAAGAGTATTCCATCTCTCAAGAATGTGTATAAATCAAAATCTCTCAAAAGAACTCGGATAATTTCTTCTGCTTCTATACCTTTTGTAAAATATCTATCTACTGTAATATTTTGTTCTCGAAATTCTTCCTTCAGTTCATTTAACTCTTGGTCGGTGAATTTTCCATTAATTAATAGTTCCATATTGTAGATTTGATTTTTAAATTTTACTAAATCCTACTAATTTTTTGCCCCTTTTTTTGAGATCTTTGATTTCTTTTCGGAGTTATTGGCCAAGATATGAAGTTAAATTATTTTCTTTTTAAACTCTCTGCTTCTTTTTTTGCCTGCATATTCCTCAAATGCTTCTTGCTGCTTTTTATTTTTTTTATTCGTATCCTTTGTTTCAATCTCTTTAACAATCTCTTTATTACCTTTTTTAGCAATTAAATCAGGGATAAAACCGCCAATTTTCTTTGGCTTTTCCCAACCAGGCAAATCTGCTTTTACTTTATATCCCTGACCTTTATACCATTCCGCACTTCTTAAAACAGTATTATCATGTTTTCTTTGTCCTGTTTTGGTTCTTTTTGGCATAGTTCTTAATTAATTTTTAATGTTTGACAACCTTTATAAAAACTCCCTCTTGTTCCTCAAAATTTTTAATAAAACGTTCGGTATCTCGTATTAAACCTAAATCATAAATAACAAAAATGATGTTTCCATATTTTGTTTTATAAGCAAGTATATCGTCATTGATTTCTGCAATTATCTCTTTTTCGCGACCACTTCTATTGCATAATTTAACTTCAATTGCCAAATCCGCCTTTTGGACTGAAAAATCAGGAGTATAAGTTTTTGAAGAATATTCAATACTATCCACTTCTCGTGAATATGGAATATCTGCTCCAATCAAGAGATTTTCAAACATATCCTGCACTTGCCCCTCTTTCTGGGGAGCATCTTTTATAGTTTTTCTTAACTTGTGTTCTGCCAAATTTATTATCTTAAGAAGCAAACTAGCTTCCGGTCCAGTATCCTTCCCTTTATAAACTTCATTTAGTTCCTTCCTTTCCAATTCATCTTTAGCTGCAAGTAGTAACCCGCGAACAGTTTCTAGCTGTTCCAAATAAGCTTTATGATGTTCTCTCTCAATAGCGGCTTGTGGATTAAAGCTACCCTGAGGGTCGCTAGGTCCACCAACAAGAAAAGACCCATCTTTGTGCCAAGTAAGATGAACAAAGGAGCCAAAATATCGAGAATCCTTCCCAAATATCTCTTCTAAAAAAGCTACTACTCTTTGATGCCAATGAACATGTTCAGCAGAAAAAGCTCTTACATTTTTAAGAGTGGCTATTTCTTTTATAAGTTTATTTAACTCTTCTAACGCGGCTTCTTTGGTCCATTTCATATTTTTATCTTTTTCAAAATTTTACTAACTTTCTCCTCAACCTTTTGCCTTTCTTTTTCAATTTCATCTAATTCTTTAACAATTTCTTCAATTGGGCGGTACTTTTCTTCTTCGATAACGCTTACAAATCGCGAGGGGGAAAGATTGTAATCAGCTTCGGCAGCTTCTTTGAAAGTAATGATTTTGCTAAAATTCTCTGTTTCTTTAAAATCCCGATAAACATCTGTAATATTTTTAATATTCTCTTTGCCTAAACTGTTTTGCGGCTTTCCGGCAACAAATTCCTTGCTGGCATTGATAAGTAAAATCTTTTCTTTTCTCTCTTCTGGCTTATTTTTATTAAAAACAATTATTAACCCCGGAGCGCCGGTATTATAGAAAAGTTTTTCCGGAAGCAGAATAACTGCTTCAACTAAATCTTTCTCTATAATTTTTTGACGGATTGCTTTTTCTCTGCCGCCGCGGGAAACAGCTCCAGTATCAATAACCACTACCACTTTGCTTTCGTTTTTCACCGAAGCTAACATATGTTGAATCCAAACCCAATCGGCTGACTGCCGTGTTGGAAATCCGAAAGCGCATCTTTCCTGCCAATACTCTCCTTTTTTTAAAGTATTTTCATCGTAAAGATTTTTTTGATTCCAAGGAGGATTGGCTATCACATAGTCAAACTTTTTAATGTCGTTTTGAGTTTTGAACTTAGGATATAAAAGAGTATCGCCTTCAATTAAGGTAATGTTTTTAATTCCGTGCAAAATGGCATTCATTTTTGCTAAAGCCAAAGTTTTCCCATTTTGCTCTTGACCATAGAGAAATAAAGTATCGGCTTTTTCTTTTGAATACTTTTCTCTGACATACTGGTAGGCAATAATCAACATCCCCGCGCTGCCGGCCGCTGGGTCATAAATGCTTTTTTGGGGTTTAGGATCCAGAATTTCCACCATTAAGCGAATTACTTCTCGGGGAGTATAAACCTCTCCTTCTTTTGCCTTGGTCGGAGCAAAATATTTTAAAATCCATTCGTAAGCATCGCCTAAAATATCAGTACTTATATTTTTAAAAGAGTATTTACTAAAAAGTTCAAACAGATTGTTTAAAATGGCGCTATTTTCCTCGTTACTGGTAAAGGTGTGAAAATCGAATTGCAAAAAGATATCCTTATAATCGGGGTTAAGTTCAGCAATTTCTTTAAGATTTTTAGAAAGATTTTCCGGGAGTTTTAGAGGATCTTTTCTCAAATTTTCCCAAAGCAATTCTTCTTTTAAATAAAAAGAATGATAGTAGGGCTGGCTAGCCTCCCTTATAGCTTCTTTTTGTTCTAATCCTTCTTTAGCAAGCTCTTGATATTTTTCTTGGAATTGTTTTTCCCATTGATCAGAAACCGCTTTGTAAAAAAGCAAGAGTAAAATAAAAGTGTAATCTACTCTGGTACGAATAATATCCGCCGCTGTTTTTAAAATACTTGTTAATTCTTCGCGAGTTAAGTTACCAGAGGGTTTGAAAATATCTACTAATTGATAAATTTTTTCTCTTTCATCTTTGGGATTTTTAGAAATCTTTAGATAGCCGGCTCTCTTTAATTCAGAAAGAACAAGTTTAGTTTGATTTTCAGAATCGTGATACAAATTATAAAAAATATCAGAGGCTTCTGTAAAAGTAAAACTATTCTTTTTGAATTTTTCTTGAAGAGTGAAATATCGTTTTTTTATCCAATTTTCTAAGTTAGAGGAGTTTTCCATATCTTATAAAAGGTTAATCAAATTTATTTTACTTATCCTATTTTAACAAATTAAAATTTATTGTCAAGATTTCAATATTCCCTTTTCTTTAAAGCTAAAAATATGAGTTTTGGCGATGATTACGTGGTCTAAAACATCAATGCCCATTATTTTGCCTGCCTCAACAATGCGTTTGGTAATCAAAATATCATCTTCTGATGGTTCAGGATCGCCAGAAGGATGGTTGTGAACCAAAATTACTGAAGCGGCGTTTTGGCGAAGGGCTTCGGCAAATATTTCTCGAGGGTGGGCTAAGCTGGAGTTTAGAGTGCCAATAAAAGTTGACTCTTTTTTCCAAACCATTTCGTTTCTGGCATTAAGATAAATTGTCATTAAGTGCTCGCGAGTCTTTTGCCTTAGATAAACTGCCTGAGCCAAAACATCTTTAGTTGAGCAAATAATTGGCAAAGTTTCTTCTTGAATTTTTAAAGATCTTTTAACCAGCTCAGCAGCGGCTAAAATCGTACAGGCTTTAGCTGAACTTATTCCTTTAATCTTAGCTAAATCCTTGTAACTCATTTTAAAAAGCCGCTTTTTGGAATATTTTCTTAAAACTTCTTTTGCTAAATCCAAAGCGCTTTTTCCTTCTCTGCCGGTCCGGAGCAAAATCGCTAAAAGTTCTTCGTCTTTTAAGTTTTGGGGACCTTTTGAAATTAACTTTTCTCGCGGCCGGTCTATCTTGGGCAGGTCTTTAATTTTGAATTGTTGTTGTTTCATTTTTTTTTAAAATTTCTATTGTAGCCCTTCGATTACGCTCAGGGACTAAAATATTTATCATTGCGAGCCTCGCTTTCAAATTGTCATGCGAAACTCAAAGAAGTTTGCCTCTTCGAGTTTGCCTTCTTTTCGACGCTGCGTTCGGCGTTGCCGAACTTGCGTTAGCGACGAAGCAATCCCGTGGTATTGTTGCGGGCTGCGCCCGAGATTGCCACGCCTCGCTTTCAGCAAGGCTCGCAATGACATTTATTCTCTCCTCTCGGATTATATTATTCGGGTCATTCGGATAAAATTCGGGTTTTTCAGATTGGTTTATTTAGGCTTTCGGATACCACTAATTCGGATGTGCCTATTCGGATAGAGCGAGTTTTGATTTTATCAAAACGAGCTTAGGCTATTTGGATACTCTATTTTATCACAAATCTCTTTAAAATCACAATATTCACATTTCCAAGGCGTCCCTCCCTCTCCTCTTTCTGCTGCATCTCTTTTTTCTTTAAGATCAAGAGGAATTGGTGGAATAATTTCATTTTCAACTTGATATTTTAAATTTTCAAAATCACTAATAATTTTTTTACAAAAAGTAGGATTGTATTTAAGTTCAAATTCTTTTAAGTCTTGAAATTTTTATTTTCGTAAAGAATAGTGCCTTGAGGAATTTGGAAATAATGCATATAAAGCTGAACTTGGTACTGGTGAGCCAATTCTGGTTCTTTTAACTTTTGAAATTTAAAATCGCTTAGCTTTTCATATCTACAACGTACAACTTACCATCGACCGAAAGAATAGCATCAGCGCGACCATGAAAAAGCTCTTTTGAGGGAATACGATTTCTGAAGCAATAACTCTTATTTCAGGAATGCCGTAAAAATTAGCCATTAATCTCTGATGAATAATATCACCTCTGTCAAAAATACGTAAAATTCTTAGTTCTTTTTCTTTTTTAGGATAACCTTTCATTGAAAAATATACTGCTCTTGAACATTTTCCAGCATCAGTAATATAAAAATGCTCCTGATTTTTATCATTACGTTTGTCTTGATAATATTTATCAATAAGTTCAATTAACATAATATGAAAATTTGAATAGTTAATAACATTTAGAAATAAAATGGAGGAAAGGCAATTTTTCTTTATGGACTAATTTTCTTTCTTTTGCATTTGTTTCTTCCACAAATCTTGTATCAAAAAATAAGTGTTTTTCTCACATGGATGCAAAACCGCTCATCTAAAGCATCAATAGTACCTTTAGCTCGGTAGGCATTATATGGGCAGCCGCCACCACAGTTTTCTAGAGCAATACAACTTTTGCACCTTTCTATCGGGCGAAAATTCCATCCGATAGAAAAGAAAATTCAATTTTCTCTAACGAATCAGAGTTCGTATTCGATACTACGAGTGCGCATGGATGGATTCGAACCATCGACCCCAGCTTTATAAGAGCTGTGCTCTGACCATCTGAGCTACATGCGCATTATTTTACTAATCTTTCAAATTCTTCGCGCTCTATTGT
>LDZU01000105.1_pt1 | contig 15105 bp, 14 predicted proteins | sample 615531 | NCBI WGS metagenome assembly LDZU01 (sample SAMN03408293, study PRJNA278302) | terrestrial metagenome | isolation source: oil reservoir sample SB2 | place: USA: Alaska, North Slope, Schrader Bluff formation | collected 2011-09 | reverse complement strand
GAATCGGGTATTAAAGTGAGTGCTTTTTTCAAACCGGAAATAATATTGTGGTATTTTTCTGCTGGTGTTAATTCTGGATAACTATTTTCTACTACTCCTCCTGCTCCTAACTGGTCTGTTAGTAACATTAAATGGGGACAATTCAGTTTTTGGGCTACCTTGATTGCTTCTTTTAAATCAGAAAAAAACTTAGAATGTGTATTCCTGGCAATTAAGCTACCATGACGTTGGCCGCTAAAATTGGCCACTCTTACATTATAATATTGACAGCAAGAGTCGATCAAAGGTATTTTTTTGTCTCTCCAATCCCAGAATTCCAGATAGGAAAAACCGGTCTGAGCAATTGCTTTTATTTTTTCTTCCAGACTAAATTCAGGATAGAGCATTTCTATACAGATAGCCGGTTTCATAATTGTTCCTCCTTTGGTAATAAATGAAGTCCTCTTTGAGGTAATTTTATACTTACTTCCTCGCCTTTTTGAAAAGATTCACATTCCTGAGGATTAGATATTTCTATGGTAATCAATTGGTTAGCAATTTCTACTAAATAGGTCATCTGATTACCAAGATATACAATTTCCTGAATGGTTCCGGTAATAGCATCAGGTTTCTTCTTTTCCAGACCTATAGATTCAGGTCTAAGTACCAGCAAAACCTGCTCATCCTTTTTAAAACCCTTTTTTACTTCTGGAATTGTTAATTTTTTTCCTAATAAATTAATTACCACCTCCTGCTCTGAGATAACCTTTTCGATAACCGTTTCCAGAAAATTAGCCTTACCAATAAAATCTGCTACAAATCGGTTATTGGGACGGGCATAGACTTCTTGAGGTGTCCCGATTTGTTGTATCCTTCCCTCCTTTAGGATAACGACCCGATCGGAAAGGGACATAGCTTCTAACTGGTCATGAGTAACGTAGATAGAAGTAATGCCAACCCTCTGTTGTAATTTTCTAATTTCCAGGCGCATAGAAATCCTTAGTTTGGCATCAAGATTAGAGAGTGGTTCGTCAAGTAATAATACCTTAGGTTCCATAATTAAAGAACGGGCTAAACTGACTCTTTGCTGTTGTCCACCGGATAAGTGAGATGGTGAGCGATTACCCAATTTTTCTAAACCGACTAATTTCATTACTCTTTCCGCTTTTTCTAATGCAGACTGATGAGGTTCACCATGAATTTTAAGCCCATAGACAATATTCTGAGCCACGGTCATATGAGAGAAAAGGGCATAATTTTGAAAGACCATAGCAGTAGGTCTTTTATTAGGAGGAGTTGAAGTCACCTCTTCCCGATCAATATATATCTTACCAGAGGTGGGCAATTCGAAACCGGAAATCATACGTAAAATGGTGGTCTTTCCACAGCCGGAAGGACCTAAAAGAGTAACCAGTTCTCCTTCCTTTACCTTCAAACTCACCCGGTTAACAGCAGTAACAGTATCTTTACCACTACCAAAGGTTTTGACCAGTTCTTTTAATTCCAAAAAATCATTTTTCATGTTCGATTCCTTCTGCTTATAAATTATTAATTTGTACTATAATTTATTCTATAATTGTAGTTAATCGGACCCCTTTGCCAATTCTATTTACCAGAAATTGGATGACACCTAAGGCAATTAAAATGATAATAATAAGAATGATACTCATAGCGGCTGCCCGAGCATATTGTGTATTATCCACGAATCCCAGTATAGCAATAGTAATTAGATTCCACTTTCCAGAAACGACAAAGATGACTGCACTGATAGCTGTCATCGCTTTTACAAAACCATAGGCGAGTCCAGAGAAAAAGGCCGGGGCAATCATAGGAAGGGTAATTTTGCGAAAAGTAGTATTACTGTCAGCTCCTAAATCAGTAGACGCCTCTTCGATGGCTGGATCAATCTGCTGTAATGCTGCGATGCCGGAGCGAATGCCAACTGGCATATCTCTGAAAATTAATAATATAATAATAATCCAGGCAGTCCCGGTTAAAATAAAAGGCAGGAGAGTAGATTTTTGATTAAAAGCAAGGATGTAACCGATTCCAACAACTGTTCCGGGAACGGCAAAGGTGAGCATAGATATGAATTCCATTAAACCACGCCCGATAAATTTTTTGCGGATAATAAGATAAGCAATAAACATTCCTAATATACCCGTAATAGGAGTAGCTATGGAAGATAAGAAAACAGAATCATAGAGATAATCTTTGCCAACCTCCAGCATTTCCACATAGTTTTTTAAGGTTAGGGTAGGATTAACACCCCACAAGGTTTGAAAGGAACCATAGACAATGGTACCGTAGAATAAAAGAACAATTCCAGCATATAACAGGCAGATACCATATATCGGTAATTTAATATACCAATCTAAGTTTTTTACGGTAGACCCGGTGGGTTTACCGGTGACTGTAACATAGGATTTTCGAGAAACCCAGTATTTTTGTAGAAAAAAAGCAGTAATAGTTGGGATGAGTAGTAACATGGCTAAAGTAGAACCACGAGGGAGATCATACATACCAGTAATTTGCAGGTAGGCTTGAACTGAAAGAACTCTGAAGTCCCCAGATATAACCATGGGGTTACCAAAATCAGCCATAGATTGAATGAAGACCAATAACCAGGCACTGGCAATACCAGGGGTAGCCAGTGGTAAAGTTATGGTGGAAAATATCTTAGACCAGGAAGCTCCCAAATCCATGGCCGCTTCTTCTAAAGAAGGATCAATAGCCTGTAATACACCATATAATACCAGAAAGGCAGTGGGACTATAGGCAATAGTTTCTACTAAAACAAGTCCACCCAATCCATAGATGGAATAATTTCCAATTAAACCTTTTAGCCAGGGGGTAAGACTGCCTGCTCTTCCGAAAAGTAATATAGCAGCCAGGGCAACTATAAATGGGGGAGAAATAATAGGAAAGGTTGCCGTAAGACGGAAAATATTTTTAAAAGGTAAGGGAGTTCGTGTTAGAGCATAGGCAAAAATAAAGCCGACTATAGTTCCAATGGTGGCAGTGTAAATTCCTAAAACTATACTATTAATAAGAGGTTGCACAAAATATCTTTTAGAAAATATGGCTATATAATTAGAAAAGTCCCAACTGCCATCTATATACATGCTATTTTTTACTACTTGGAATATGGGAAATACTACAAAAGTAATTAAGAAATAAAAAATAAGCAATATTAAAAAGAAGAGTATGGGCTCCTTCCAGATTAATTTTAATTGATCGATTATTTCTTTGATTTTTCTATTTCTGGAGTTATTCATTTTTTCTAAATCTTTGCTATTTTTACCTGATAATTTGATTAAAACGCTTCTTTTAATTAAATATGATATTTTTAATTTTCTTTAATTTAATTGCTCGATTTAAAACAACACCCTGCTACCGTTCAGCTCTCATAACTGTGTTAATTGGTAGCAGGGGTATTTTCTAATAAGCCTATCTCGTGATGAGTTTATTTTCCAATTCTATCTCTCCAGGCTGCCACCCATTCATCTTTGCTTTCGCCAGCTAAAATATGATCATAATCAATTAGATTAACTTGATCCAGGGTAACTGAACCTTCTCCTACGGTAGCTTTGGGATTGACTGGGAGACGACAATACTTCTGGAATAGGTCTTGAGCTTTTACTGTAAAACACCAATCAATGAACTGTTTTCCCAATTCCGGTTCAGGACCGCCTTTAATGAGAGAGAGCCCTCCTACTTCATAACCAGTTCCTTCTTCCGGGAAGGTCATAACTACCGGATAGCCAGTATTAATTCCTTTAGCCATAATATCATGGGAAAAGGCAATTCCTACTGCAACTTCACCTAAACCGACCATTCCAATACAGGCTGTACCAGATTGAGTGTATTGGAAAACACTGTGTTGATCAAATTCTTCCCACCAATCCAGAGCCTTTTCCATGCCCCACATTTGAACTAAGGTGGCGAAAGTAGTATAAGCGGTACCGGAGGTGTAAGGATATGCTAAAGCTACATTCTGTTTTAATTTGGGCTGGAGTAAATCATCCCAGCTGGTTGGGGCTTCCATGTCATTTTCTGCCAGGAAATTAGTATTGGTAACAAATCCAATCGCTCCAGTGTAGAAACCGGTCCAGGCCCAATCATCAGCGTGGAATAGTTCCGGCAATTCAAAATCAGTATTGGGTTTGTAGGGTTCCAGAAGTCCTTTAGAAGCTGCATTAATATGAGAGGTATTGGAACCAGCATGCCAGACACTGGCCTGGGGATTACTTGCTTCGGCTTCAATTCTTGCTAAAACTTCGCCAGAGGATAATCTTACCCATTGTACATCAATACCTGTTTCTTCTTCAAAAGCTTCAATATAATATTTTGCTTCTTCAGTATCAAAAGCAGTATAGATATGAAGGACTTTTTTTTGGGCTAAAACATTTCCGTTAAAGCAAAAAAGTACTAGAAAAATAGTTAAAACAATCAATAAAAATTTTCTCATCACATAAACCTCCAAAATTTATTAATTCTATTTATTAGGTAATTATTACTAATACACTATAATACAGCAATTTATTATTCTATCACCTCCTTTTTTTACTATAATAAATTATGATAAGAAATAAAAAATGTTTTCAGTTACCAGTTCACAGTTTTCAGAAAAAATCATAGATATAATTGAATAAGATTGCCACATCTGCCTCTAAATATTAGTTTAGGGGCACGCTCGCAATGACATTTTTGTCTTAGTAGCTTGTCTTAATATTATCAAAATTTTATGAAATTCCAATATTCAAGGGGAAGAATTCCCCTTGACAACCCCTGAATAAATTAAGATTAAGGTAATGCTCTATCAACCTCTCCTTTCCTCTCCCTCGAAGGGAGAGGGTTAGGGTGAGAGTGATAACAAATAATGTTCCTTAATTTAAGAAATAATAATTTATAGTATCAAAATTTTTTGAAATTCCGATACTATAAAATATTTTGACACAAAATAGAATATTTTTCAATGAAAGTGTGATAAAAGAAATTAAAAATATTAGGAAAAGATTTTATTCTCTGTTAATATATTATTATATCAGGCTATTAGAAATGACTAATTCAATATTTAAAAATAGTTATTATAAATAAGTACAATAATAAATAGGGAGTTTTATTTATGGAATTTTTATCCCGGGAATATCAGGAAATCAAATATTTTTTAAAAGATAATCGTCAGGTTATAATTGTCTTGGGATTAGCCACTTTATCCCTGACTATGCAGTGGTATAGACCAATTGGCTCCTCACTGGCCTTAAGTTATATTTTCTATTTTATACTGTTACCAGTTTTAACTATCCAGTTTGTATTAAAAGATAATCCCCTCCATTATGGATTTGGTCTGGGGAATTATCGTATCTGGTTATATTATGTCTTGATTACTGTAATCATCAGTGTGCCAGTTTTACTCTTGGGCGCAAAGTTTAGTGCAGTCCATAAATATTATGGGAGAGGATTCAGTTATTATGAATTTTTTAGCTCAACAGTACCCACACTTTTAGCCTGGGAATACTTACTTAGAGGTTTTATCCTGTTCGGGTTAAAAGAACGATTTGGTAAAGCAAGTATCATCGTCCAAATGGTCCCTTTTGTGTTACTTCATCTGGGAAAACCTGAGGTTGAAACATTATCCTGTATCATAACCGGTGTATGGTTTGGATGGATTGCCTATCGGGGAAAATCATTTTGGCCCACTTTTCTTATTCACGTCTTCATTAATTTTTTCATTAAATATTTTATTAATTTTTAGAATATTTAAATTTAATTTTAATTAATCTAATTTTATAAAATTTATCACTTCTATTTCCCATACAGTCAAAAACAATAAGTGAGAAGTTTTCAACCTTTTCTTCTTTTGGGGGAAAGAAGAACTGATATTCCAAAGCCAAAAGAGGAAACTATGGCAATAGCAGAGCCTACTGGAAAATCCAGCAAGAAGGAGAGAACAAGCCCGGTCAGGGAGAAAAAAATACCAAACAGAGGTGAGAAGATTAGTATTTTTTTGAAATCATAAAAAAACTGATAAGCAGCAGAGGCTGGGTTTACAATTAAGGCAAAAATCAGTAACCCTCCAATCAGTTTGAGCGAGAACGAGACCGTAATACCAGTGAGGAAGAGAATAAGATAATAGAATGGTCTGGTAGGGATACCAGACGCTTCCGCCATTTTGCGGTCAAACATAATAGCCTGAAATTCTTTAAAGAATAGTATAATAATTAAAGTAATGCTAAAGGTAAGGATAGCCAGGCACCAGACCTCAAGGGAGCTGATACCCAGAATACTGCCCCAGAGAATACTCATAGCAGTACTACTGAGGGCAGAGTTAGGAATGAGATTTAGAAAAGTTAAGCCTAAGGCCATAGTAAGAGAAAATAAGATACCCAGAATTATTTCTGGCTGTAATTTAGCTTGTTCGGTAAGGGGACCCAAGATAAGAGCAACCAGGATGGAAAAAGCTAAGGCAAACCACAGGGGAGGAAGTGAGAGAGCTAATCCCAGAGCAGAGCCGGCAAAAGCAGCATGAGACATGCAAAAACCAAGAGAAGTCAGTTTCATTCTGACTACAAAAGTCCCCATAAGGGAACAGACTACACCAGCCAGACAAATACCAGCTAAAATAATAACAAGGGTCTTGAGAGGTAGAATGGTAAAAATGGACAAGGACATAGCAACCTTACCTTACTGAAATTTCTAATAATTTTTCCGTTAAAACATTTTCTGGAATATCATCTTTTACTATTCTACCACCTTCCAGAGAGATAATCCTATTACAACGTTCGGGAATAAGATTAAGGTCATGCATAACCAGTAAAGTAGTCCAGTTATTTTGATCGTGAGCCCTGGAGATTTGTAGCATTACTTCATGGGTAGTGTGGTAGTCCAGATTACTGAATGGTTCGTCAAGAAAGAGGAGAGTAGGTTTTTTGGCTAATACCCTGGCCAGCATCACCTTTTGTAATTGTCCACCTGAAAGCTTTCCAACAGGGCGGTCTTTCAAATCGAAAATTCCCATCAATTTTAAACTTTCCTCCATCAGGATATGGTCATTTTTAGAAATGTTTTTAAACAGACCAATCTTTCCATAGCGTCCCATGAGAATAATATCTTTTACTAAAAAGGGAGAAAGGGTGTCCACTGTAAATTCCTGGGGGAGATAGCCAATCTGTTTTCTTAAATAAGTCCCTCTTTTTTTAATATCCTCTCCCATAATATAAATCTCTCCTTTAGTATGAGGTAAAAGACCGTTTAGAGTTTCCAGCAGGGTTGTTTTGCCAGCCCCATTTGGTCCAATAATGCATATCATTTCACCCTCATTAAGGGAGAGATTGATATCAAAAAGGGCAGGAGTTTTTTCACCTTCATAGATAGTGCTTACTTTATTCATCTCAATTATTTTTGGCCGATTCATATTTTACCTCATAATCAAATAATTGCTTATCAGACATATTCAGTATTAGTTGACCCAGTGTTTCACAACTTTCTTTTTGAAAATCAATTAATCTCATTATTTCTGGCTTTAAGTTAACCAGTAAAGTTTTTCGGTCTGCTTTAAATAAAGCCCTGATAATACCAGGATTATCTTTTACCTTGATGTTTCCTTTGCCCAGAGTGCAACCGGTGGATACCTGTAAGCCATCAATTAAGCAAGATATTGGAGTACGGTACTCCAGTTCTACTTCGGCGGAAAGGTCGAAGTATCCTTTTACTTCCAGTATTTCTAAGGCCAGTAAACCCATCTTAATACCCAGATTAAGATAAGGACCGCTATGACCATGTAATCTAATACCACATTCTACCATACTATTGATATTATTACGTTCCACTGCAAGTTTAATCATGGATTTAATTCGCCTATTGTTTTAAATAACTGTTCAGCATTATAGTTTAACATTTTTACTAAACTTTCTGTTTGGGGAATAAGTCCGGGAAAGTTGGTCAGGATAGCCTGTTGGGCATTAAGATCTGAGGCTAATCTTGCTCCCAAATCAGTCCCACTTTGTAAATTATCAATAATAATAGCAACCTTTTCTCTTTTGCCAATTAAGAGCAGTTCTAGAAATTTCCTGCTAGAAATGGTTTCTGGAGCCGGATAAGTGGCTGATACTTCAAAACCTAACCACTGGGCAAAAGATTCCTGGTGAATACTGGTTATAACTTTGTATTCTTTAACTCTCAGTTGATCAGCTTTAGCTTTTAAAATTTCAGCATTATCATTGATATTCTGAATAAGTTTTTGTGCATTAAAGAGGAATTGCTGCTTATATTGAGGGAATTGTTCACTAAGGGTATTGCTAATCTGATTAATCTTAGCAATGGCACCTGAAGGTGTATTCCAGGGTCCAGAAAGAATTAAACGGTCAATTTCAGGACGGTCTGCCGAAACAAGCAGGTTTTCAATCCAGGGTTCAAAATTATGAGAAATTAAAACTTTTGCTTCCCTGACCGCCTTTATTTGAGAAGGTTTTATATCAAAATGGGCGGGGCACATTCCAGCCGGGGCAATGGTGGTCACCGAAACTAATTCTTGAGCTATCTCTTCAGTAAGGTGAGCCAGGATTGAAGTCGTGCATACAATGCCTGGGGATTTATCATTGCTAGCCTTAGCAGTAACAGGCAATACCATTGAAACACCAAATAACATCAGTAACAGAATAACAATTACAGTTGATTTCTTCATTTCCTACTCCATTATTTGAATTCTGTGTTACGATTATTAAAAAAGTAACACTATAACATTACTTAAATAATATCATAAATCTGACCAATGTCAAAATAATAATTTATGAAATCAGATCTTGAAATATTAGTTTTTAATCAATTTCAAAGATTATTTTTTCTCCTTCAACTATTTCTTAATCATCCATGTCCATTTTAGCGATTCTTTCCTAGCTATAATCCTTTTCTCCAGCTTTAAACAGTATATTTTCATGCTTAATTTATACTAAAACAAGGTAATTTTTGTGGAAAAGATAAAAAAATTGAAAGAAAGAATGATTTTTAAAATATTTGTTATATAATATAGGTAGAACTAACTAATCAATATTATTAGGAATGTTAAAAGAACTACGATACTATGAGTTAATAAATTATTCCTGGTTGAAGGTAGCAGGAGAGCCCTCTTCTTTATCTTTGTAAAGAAGAGGCGCCGAAGAGGTAAGATACCTGAGGTATCGAAACTTTCAGGCCAAAGGACTGCTATCGGACAGGACTCTGGAGAGCTTTTGGTAAAAGCGCCGAAGAGGCAATTCCTAATCTTTAGGAAATCTCTTACAGAGCCAGAACTAAATTAAGGTAATTTTTCCTAATTACTTAGGAAGAATCTTTCAGGTAAAAGGACAGAGTAAGAAAGTAAATAGTTATTTTCTTGCCCTGTCCTTATTTATTAATGGGAGAGTTGTTAATAATTTTCACTTTTGGATTAGATTTATTATAACCTATATAACATAAAAAAAACTTAAAGAAAAATTTAACTGTTTTTCTTGGCAGCTTTAGAAAAAAGAGGAAGGGGTGATATATAGAACACATTAAGTATATTTATAAAATAAAGAAAACAGTTTATTTCGAAGAAACTATTCAGTTATTATCTGCTGTACAATCGTTCCAACTATAAAGTACCTTTTTATATCCCCTATTTCTATGCAATTTACGAAATAATATTGCACTACATTAACTGAAAACAAGAATCAAAAAAACAAAGATATTGGATAGACTGATGGATGAATATTAAATATTTAAAAATAATGTTTATTCAAGGAGGTATGAGTGAAAAATGATAAGTCGAAGAAAATTATATTTATCTCTGATTATCCTTCTTTCATTGTTACTTTTTTTATCTCAGGAAATGATTATTTTTGCCTCTTCCGACAATCCCTCAGAAATTATTATAGAAGCTATTGAAGTCCTGGAGGAAATGGTAGATTCCGTGGATAGTGGAATATTCAGAAGTCTTTTAAAGAGAGCAAAAGGAATAGCCATCTTTCCATCTATAACAGAGGTGGCAGTCTTTGGAGTAGGTGGACTAAAGGGAAATGGACTGGTACTCAGGAAAGATTATGAGACAGGTAACTGGTATGGCCCAGCCTTTTTAAAAACCAGTAGTGGTGGGATAGGTGCTCGAATGGGTATCCAATCTGTTGATTTGATACTAGTGATTAACGATACAGAGGGTCTGGAGGCCTTTATGAAAAAAAGTTTTAAGTTCGGAGGAACTCTAGCCTGGACAGCTGGTCCTTTGGGTAGATCTGTTTCCGCCGAAATAAGCTCTGACTTTGATGCCCCCATCTATTCCTACTCTATAACTAAGGGACTCTATTTTGATGCTGGTTCCCTTCAGGGTTCGACCATTAAAGCCTACAGTTCAGCCAACAAAAAGTTCTATGGAGAGGAAATTTCTAACCAGACAATTTTAGAAACAAGGGTTGTTAAAAAATCAGAAGTTTTGAAACTTGTAGCGCTGATTGAGGAAATAAGCAAAAGAGATTAGAACTCGATAACTAATTGTATATTTTATGAGGGGCTTGGTTAAGAAGATCTATAAAAGATTTTAATAAAGAATATAGTGTGATTAGTTTCTTTATACAGAATGAGAAACGATAAAGGACAAAAATAATCACTCAAAAGGAGTGAAAAATGAAAAATAAACCTTTCTTGTTTGTTATCATATTATTGATAGCAGCAATTATTATGTCAGGTTGTGATACTTCCGGAATCATTCCTCCAATACAGGAGGATGTTGAAGTTCCAGAATTAACGCCAGAAGAAATAGAATTAATCAGAAAATATGGATTTGGAGGAGATTATGTGGTTCGTTGGCCAGATGGCCCTGTCGATGTTTATGATGCAACTGGCTATAGCCGGATACAGACAGTTTTAAACCAGTGGAATGCAGTCATAGGTGGGAAAGTTATTTTACGCCTAAGCAATAATCCTAATAGTCAAGTCAAGATAATATTTGATGAGAGTTTGGAGGAAGAAAAATGGTGTGGTAATGCTAGTTATGAAATTGAAGATTATTCCTTTTCAGAAATTATAATAAAAATAAATCCTAAATGTCTAAGTTATGCTTATCCATTATATTTATGTTATTTTAATGCTGTGGCAGGTTTTAATGCCTGGGCTGAAGTAAGCCCTGTTCCCTTTGAGACTTGGAGTGAGTTTTATGAAATACCTGATATGATAAAAAAAATGGTTAGAGCTCTCCATAAAGTTCCTCCCGGCTATTACTTGAATCAGGAACAAGAAATTGAATTTGAACCAATAAATAGTGTAATTTATCCATCTGAATGTTATGGATGTTGGGAAGGAGCAAGTGAATTTGGAGGATTTAATGTAATTGATTACGATGGGTCTCCAAAGGTAACTCTTAGACAAAAAGAAGGTAATTTACCGAAAAGTATAAGGATTGTATTAGAAGGAATAAAGTTTGATATACAGAAACCATATATTTATTCTGGAACATCAATTGACTCCTGTACTACTAAATTAATGACTGGGGATTGGACAAATTCCTCTTCTATCATCACTGAAGCTACTTTTATAGATGGTAAACCAGCCAATGATAATAACGTGTATGAAGCAATTAATGGATATGTGATTGAAGTAGATTTTCTTTCATCCCAAATCTATATTAAATTAAGTGAAAATACAAAGAATGCTTTCCAAGCAGTTCCTTGGAAGAGAATCAAAATGAAGGTATATAATCTTTCTGATAATGAAATAGGTTCTTACAATTTTAATTCAGGAATTCTCCCTAAAGCTGAATCATACTTTGGCCAATGTGTCTGGTGGGCTATTAAACGAAAATGGGAAACTGATGGTGGACCTATTCCGTCTTCTTTCTATCCCCCATCTGGAGGTCTGGCCATTGATCATAATTATTTTCCTAAACCTGAATTCAACGATGTACTAGTTGCTTACTATGGTAATGTAAAGCACTATGCCTTTATAGAAGATGTTAACGGTGAGATAGTGACTATAAGTCAATTTAATTATCCCAAGCAAGAAAGAAAATCTGTACAGAAACTTCGTTGGAATAACGGGATATGGTCTGTTCCAGATATTGGAAATTGTAAATACTATTTTCAGTTTAATTATTATATCAGGTAATGTTTTTCTTTTATAGATTTGAACCTTAATCTAGAGTTAAATTGAAAGATTGAAAATAGAAATATTTGGGATTTAACAGCGTAACTTCTAATAAAAATAGAAAATGATAGATGATATTTCGGTTAAATTATTTATACACATGGAATGACTAGGTCTAAATAATATTTATTTATGGAGGTATGAGATATGAAAGTAGCAGCACTTATTTTTGGGATTATCGGGGGGTTATTGGCCTTACTTTTTGGGGTACTTGGATTTGCTTTAGGTAGTTTAGCTAATTTAGGAGAAGCTGGAGCAGGGACTTTTTTAAGTTATTGAGTGTGGGGATACCCATTGCGGCGCTAGTTGGGGCAGGTATAGTCATAAATAAAGCTACAATTGGTGCAAGTCTTATGGCATTAGCAGCATTAATGTTTGTGTTAATTTTAGGATTTAATTTTTTTACATTAATACCTGTAGTCTTGTTAGCATTGGGTGCTCTTCTTGGTTTTTTAGGTTCACAGCAGAATACCAAATAATAAACTGTCTGATTAGACTCAATATTCTGTATTATTAACTATATGTCCTTACTTTAAGTTAGGTTAGATTATGCATATTCCTTATTCCTTAGCAGATATTAATTAAATATTAATCTAAAGAGAATCAATGATATATTTTTAAAAGGAGTAGCGCTATGGATATAAAGAAATTAACAAATATTTTAATTGGGATTGGTATTCTAGTTATTGTAGTTGCATTAATATGGTGGGCTACTTTCTATACCCAGGTAACAGGAGCAAGATCATCATTGCCTACGGATACACTACGTTGTCTTTACTCATCAAGCGGGCCATGTGGTTTTGTTTCTGGTATTGCTCGTCTATCAGGAGTTACACCTTATAATCCCACTATATTCTGGGTTGGCATTATTGTACTATGTATAGGAATAATACTTAAATTTTCTTTAAAAGAAGAGTTGTTCCCTGGTAATAAAAAGGAGGATGAGAATATCCCAAAGGAATAAATATAAGGTTCCAATATCGATATAAACAAATAATTCTTGTCATTATATATAGAATATAAAATAGACTATTGTTTACTTGAGAAGAAAAGTAGACTCTTGGATAAAAACAATGGGGCAGAACTTTAATATTATTATAAAAAGTATAGAAATTGAAATATTAAGGTATGAGCATGTAACTTTATCTTTTAAATAAGGGAGAAAACAGATATGAAAAATTATTTATCACTCCTTATGAGATTCAGTTAGGATAAAATTAAGGAGGTTTTTTGATTGAAGAAAATTGTCTCTTCTTAATCTTATTGAGTATTTTAACTGTTTTTTCGCCCATAATTTTTTCTTTAGAGACAATTCATGTAAAAGATTATATTAAAGATAAGCTTCCTTCAATATTTCAATTCTATCTTTCCTCTCTAGAAGAATTAGACCAATATGAGAAGGAGTTTATTGATTTATTAGTGAAATTACCAGAAGAGCAACAGATATATTATGCCAGGGAAGTCTTAAGAAATGGGTTTTCTCTAGAACTTTTAGATAAGGTTAAACAGTATGTAAATGCTGAAGAATCTGAGAAAACCTGGAGCAAGGATACTAGTTGGACGATTATTGGTCCAATCAATACCATACTTGGAAAACCACCAGAGATAGATTATGGTCACATATTAATACCAGAGGATCTTTTCCCAGAAGGGAGAGGGTTGCCCATTCCTATTTTTGTTCCTCCAGTGGAGAATGATTCTAATGTTTACTTTGATGATTGGCAAACAATAAAAAAAATAAGTGATGATAAGGTGAACTTTTCCCAAGAAAAACTGCTCCGAAACCTGGTTACATTTAGTGTTGAACACCCTGGTGAAGATCTGATTTTTGCATTTACTAAATCATTTACTGAAGCATTTGATAAAGATGCTTTCCTGATTACTATTCAAGGAAATTCCAAGGGAGAATTCAGAGCTATTATTCAGATTGCCACAGATGAAATGAATGTTATCAGATCAAAAGCAGGAGAGATTGTCAATTCTCCTTCAACTGGTGTGACAGCTATTGCGTGGTCAAGATATCTACAGGAACGTTTCTCTTTGCCGCCTGTCAATTGTCTTTATAGAAGTTTTTGGACCATTGATAAGAAACACAAGGAAGATCGCTATGTTTCTTATTTGTCTCTATCTAATGATAAGAATGGTGTTGTAATAACGCCCAAGTTGTATTCTGGTGATAGTTTCAAAATTATGCGAGAAGTTTTCATAGTAGGTCCCGTTGTTCTTGATTTGAGAGGGAGAGATTATATAAATATCTGGTCATACATATTGCCATTCGGGGGACCAGGGGCTTTAGAGATATTGGAACTACTGCCAATTTCTTTCCCGGAAGGGGAAAACCTTGCAGTGGCAATCGTGATGGATAGGTCGGGCAGCATGAGTGGAGAGAAGCTGGCCAAAGAAAGACGAGCAGCTGAGGGTTTTATTGCCAGCCTTCGTCAGACTGACTATTCTTGTTTGATTACTTTTGCTGCTGATGCCAATACAGAGGTTGAACTTCTTCAAGCTACCCCAGAAAATAAAAGCAAGCTTCAAGCAGCTGCCGGAGCTGTTGGTGCAGGTGGTAATACTAATATTGGTGCAGGCTTGGTTCACGGCTTACAACAATTAGCCAGAACTGGTGAGTCAACTTCCAAAAAGACTCTTCTGATGTCAGATGGCATGCACAATACTGGTGAGCTATGGCCAGCGGTAGAGGAGTATGAAATAAAGGGATGGCCTATTCACACCGTTGCTTATGGCCAGGATGCGGATTAGAGGACCCTGGAAGAGATTGCCATGCGGACAGGAGGGATGTTTTTCCCGGCAGATATCTACACCATCACCCAGATCTATCAGAGGATTTCGGCCCATGCTCATAACCAGTCAGTCCTCTTTGCCTATAATGATATGATTTCTCAGGGGAAGCAACTGAACTACCAAATTCCCATTGATCCGGACATTACCTCAGCGACTTTCTTTGTTGATTGGCCA
>LDZU01000104.1_pt1 | contig 15114 bp, 13 predicted proteins | sample 615531 | NCBI WGS metagenome assembly LDZU01 (sample SAMN03408293, study PRJNA278302) | terrestrial metagenome | isolation source: oil reservoir sample SB2 | place: USA: Alaska, North Slope, Schrader Bluff formation | collected 2011-09 | reverse complement strand
CATTCAATTTTAGCCTATTCCCCAACTGTAGTTAGTGTCCTGAAAATCCGCTTTTTACGCTCAATTTCCCCCTAAATTGCCAAAAGTGAGCAAGTCAGGGGCAATAAATCATGATATCGATGTATTAGTAGATAAACCAATTACTGCTCCAATATTGATAGATAAGGATGAATCGTATAAAAAAATTTATAATGATTACCTTGAATTGTCCATTGCTGTTCAAAAACATCCAAAATCAAATGTAATTGTTATTGCCCCCAGACGGTATCACAAGGGCTTTACCCTCGTTCAACATTATCTGGAAAATTTTCTCAAAAAATACGAAATACCCATTACTTTCATTGATATTTTCCACGCTGAAGGTCAATGGAATATGCCAGACGAATTCTTTTATCGAGAAAATCATCCTTATAAATATGGATATGGTGAGTTGTTGCACTCTGGTTATCATTTTGTGGATTTATTGTGCTATTTTGAAAATATCAATAACAATTTGGCAGGAATGTCATGCGAAAAAATCAAGCTAGCATCCGTTCATACTACTCCATATGATTTTTTGCATCAAATAAATCAACAAGCATATAGAAATATTTTAAATAGTAGTTATGAAAAGTTTTATCGAAAATCTAGCTTGAACCAACTTAAGAAATTTGGTGAAGTTGATCTAAATGCTATATGTCAATTTATTAGAGGCGATGCAGTGATTACTACAGGTGTTTTAAATTTGTTGCAGACAAGTTTTAGCCGTCGAATGCAGTCTTCCCTGCCAAAGGATACATATAAAAACAATGGCAGAGTTCGAGAGGAGCACATTATTTTACAGGTTGGTACTCTATTATGTGTCCTGATTGACTCAAATCAAACTGGCGAAACGAAAGATATCGGGTGTAATGAAAACTTTGTAATTCAATTTTTTAGAAATGCTGGCCTTATTGGTGGGCAAGTCTATGATAAACTGGAAATTACTGATAATACGAAAGACATAAAGTTATACCAAGAAGCGAGGAAAGAAATAATTCTTGACTGGCTCGAAGGAAATCGTTCCGCCACAAATTTACTCGACCATCGTGAAACGGAATATTTCATCACCAAACTGTATGAATCAATTACAAACCAAAATAAAGGAGAAATGTCGTTTATACAATACCAAGTAAAGTAAAAAGGCAGAAGAGAATAATCCCATTGAGTAGATTTTTTAAACCAACGTTAGAATCCTAGTTTTTCTTTAAGAGGTTCGTCTAGGCTTTCTTTTTCTTCTTAAATAAAGACATCTCTATTTCCATAGACATGTCTTTATTTTCTCAGCGTTCAGATCAATGATTTCATCCACTGATCTTTTCTTTACTATCCAACACCATTTTCTGCTGCCTGGCAGATCATGATGAAATCATCTGCTTTTAAGCTGGCTCCCCCCACCAGGGCTCCATCGATATTCGGCATGTTGAAGAATTCCGCCGCGTTGCTGCCTTTGACCGAACCACCGTACAGAATGCGAATTTGCTCTGCCACCTCCGTTCCGAAGCAGTCAGCTAGGCTTCCGCGCACAATATTGCCGATGATCTCTTCAGCCTGTTCTGCGCTGGCAGCTTTCCCCGTTCCGATTGCCCAGATGGGTTCATAGGCGATCACCAATCTTGCCGCGTCGCCTGCATTTAAGTCTTTCAAACCTTCCAGCACCTCGCGGCTGACAATTTCGGCTGTCCTTCCGGCTTCGTTCTCTTCCAGTGTTTCACCCACGCACACGATCGGTGTAAGCCCGTGTTTAAAAGCTGCCTTCACCTTCTGATTGACCGTTGCATCCGTTTCGGCAAAGAATTGGCGCCGTTCCGAATGGCCGAGGATCACAAAATCACAAAATTCCTTCACCATGGCCGGAGCCACTTCTCCGGTAAAAGCGCCGGATTCTTCCCAGTGCATATTTTGCGCGCCCAGCCCGATGGCAGTCCCGGCGGTCATTTGTGAAATGACCATCAGGGATGGGAACGGCGGGCACAGCACGCGTTCGATCTTCTGGATAGCTTGCAAGCCTGGCAGCAGGTCTGCCACCAGCAGCGAAGCCTGCTCAACGGTTTTGTTCATCTTCCAGTTTCCAGCAACAAAAGGTTTTCTCATTGATAACTCCATTTTGATAAAGTTCGTGCGTTTATTATAATCGTTTCCGGGATAGCTCCGGATTTTCTTGCACAACTACCCAAGGAACGCGTGGCATTCTTGCATTTGACCCGCCTGTGCATTCAAGTTATCATAAGGTAGCCGGGTTGGTCGGGTGATAGCGGCGGAGTTCGTCTCCGCTGAGGAAAGTCCGTACTCCGTAGGGCACAAAACCGGGGAAATCCCGGGACGGGGCAACCTGCCGGTAGGGCCACAGAAACATACCGCCCGTCCGGGTAAGGGTGAAAAGGTGGTGTAAGAGACCACCGGCTGCTGCAGTAATGCAGCGGTCAGGCAACCCCTTTTGGGAGCAAGGTTGAGCAGGCGCTGAAATTACTCGGAACCGCCCCTTCCCTCACTGGAATGTGAGAGCGCCGGGTAGACCGCACAGATAGATTATCACCCCGGTGACCTGGTCACCGGACAGAATGCGGCTTATAGACCGGCCCGGTATTTTTTACACACAGGAGGATAGTACATGTCAGCCATCAAACATTTCGAGAGCGACGCAGGTGTTTTTCATTGGGATGCTGTCATACCCCACACCATAGAAATGGACGGGATAGAAGGTGTCACCAAACATATCCTGATCGGTCATGCTGACCAGGCTCCTCATTACATCATGCGCTTTTTCTGGCTCGAACCGGGGGGGCACAGCATGCTCGAAAGGCATCCTCAGGAACATGGGGTGATCATCTTGAAAGGGAAAGGCACCGTGCAGATCGGCGAGAAAATTACCGAGGTGAATCCGTATGATGTTGTTTTTGTGTCACCGGATGAACTGCACCAGTTCAAGAATCCTTTTGATGAACCCTTTGGCTTTATCTGCGTTATTCCAATTTTGGATCCCAACATGGAATAACAGCCTAACGGGTTCCGAAAAAGCCTGTACTCAGAAAGCTAGGTTTATCATGACCACTTCCTCCCCATCCGGGTAGCTTGCATTGGGCTTATTCAGAAGTATCGTCTTTCGATTTGGAGGTAGTTTATTTCACATCCATGCTTATTTCTTATCTTGTTTGGGTTCTGATTGGCGCGCTTTTAGGGATGCTCTACACCTGGTGCATCCAACTGGAAATTGAAAATGCCCAGAAGAATAACATCAAAATTGGGATCAGAAATTCCCTCTTCTCCGTTATCCGCATCGGCTTCTGCTGTCTTGTTCTATTCATCGCGTTTCGCTACCATCTCTATTATGGATTGACTTGTTTGTTGGCATTTTTGTTCTCAAAAAATGTTACACTAATAAGAATGGTTCGTAAAAATCAAAAGATCGATAAATCCAAACAATGATTTCGCTTTTTATATCTGCGTTGCAGAACTTGTTCATAAACAGACCCTTTTCTTGACTCCATAGAATCTATCCTTTTATTTATCCATTTTTCATTGAGAAAACACCACATCGGGCGGATGAATCCAATAAAAACCGGAAAATTTTAACGAATCCTCAAAATTTGCTTGACAGGTTCCCCTTCGCCTTATATAATATAGCTAAATCGTGTTAGCAAATCGTGTTAGCAAAATTAACCATGAATAAAAGAATAACCGTCAAAGATGTCGCAGAAGCCGCCGGAGTATCGCGTACTACCGTCTCCTTTGTCTTGAATAAGGCCGAGGGAATGCGCATCAGCGAAGAAACCCGTCAAAAGGTCCTGCAGGCTGCGGAATCTCTGAATTATCATCCTGATGCGACCGCGCGCAGTATGGTCAAGGGAAAGACATTTATCCTCGGTTTTGTCGTCCGCCAGGAACCTGATAAAGCGTACGCAGACCTGCTCCTATCGGAAGTGATGCGCGGTATCAGCGAGGTGGTCAGCGAGCATGGCTATCATTTGCTTTTTAAACCGGTCCCACCGGAAGATGAGAAAAACAGCCTGACAACATTATTCCTGGAGCGCCAGGTGGATGGCTTGATCGTTTCGGGGCCATTAGCCAATGACCAGGAGATCGTCGAACTGTTCAATGCGAACGCACCCATCATTCTGCAGGGAAGGATTGATTATCCGAATATCCCATCCGTGGATATCAACAACCGCAAAGCAGCTGAAAAAGCTGTGAATCACCTGATCGGTCTTGGGCACCAACGCATCGCCCTGATTACAAACGCATCTCTTAAATATTCCAGCAGCAAAGACCGTTTGACCGGCTTCCGCCGGGCATTGGAAAATGCGGGGCTTCCCTATAACGAGGATTTGGTGTTCTATGGTGATCGCACACCCGATTCCGGTTATCACGCCATGAAAAAAATACTCCGTTCGTCAATTAAACCAACCGCCATTTTCATCGCATCTGACACGGTGGCATTGGGCAGTCTGAATGCGCTCTATCAAGAAAACATCCGGGTTCCGGAAGATATTGCCATAATGGGCTTCGATGATATTCCTCTTTCAAAACATCTTTCCCCTCCCCTGTCGACAATCCACATTCCAGCTCACGACCTTGGTGGGAATGCAGCAAACCTGTTAATAAAATGGCTTGACCAGAAAGAAATTCCTGAGCGGGATTGTATTTTAGATACGGAATTAATCGTCCGTGAATCATGTGGTTCACGACATAAATAAATATATTGATAACCAATTAAACAAGGAGGTGGATAGGAAACGTTTTTAATTCTTGTTTTACCAGATTTTGAAATTTATAGAGGAGAAAAAAATGAAAAAAAGATTTTGGTTACCGATTGCGCTGCTAGCCATTGTTGCAATGGTTCTGGCAGCCTGCCAGCCCGCCGCCACAACTGAAGAAGCTACACCTGCAGAAGAAGCTCCGGCGGAAGAAGCAGTGGTTGAAGAAGATCCTTGCATGGGTGCACAACCAGGTGATGAAATTACGCTCCTGTACCAGTGGTCAGGCACAGAAGAGGAAAAATTGAACCAAATCCTGGCTCCCTTTGTGGAACAGTGCGGTGTTGTCTTAAAACCCGAATCCACACGCGATCAGGCTCTTCTTGATACGAAGGTTCAGGCCGGTACACCACCAGATGTGGCATTTTGGAATGTCGCTCAGTTGGAACAATACAAAGACATCCTCATCCCCATGGATACCCTGGGTGCCAATGGCGATAATTATGCCGATTTCTTTAAGGATCCCGGTACGATCGATGGTGTATGGCTGGGTCTTCCTGTGAAAGCCGATATTAAGACCATCATCTGGTACAGTCCCGCGGCTTTCGAAGCCAAAGGCTACACCGTTCCTACTACCTGGGAAGAATTGGATGCTCTGGTTGAACTAATGGTCGCCAACGGCGATGTTCCCTGGAGCATGGGTATGGAATCCGGCGATGCCACTGGCTGGACCGGTTCAGACTTCATCCAGGACATCCTCCTGGTCCAGCAGGGTCCCGATTATGTGAACGGGCTCATTACCGGTGAAATTGCTTACAATGACGCCGGTGTGAAGCAAGCCTATGAAACCTACGGTAAATGGGCAACGAATCCTTTGTACACCGTTGGCGGCGCAGAGGGAACCCTCTCCACCGGATTCAACGATGCGATCTATAAGGTCTTCTCCGATCCTGCAGAGGCTATGATGGTCAAACAGTCCGGCTTTGCCGGCGGCCAAATTGCCGCACAGTATCCTGACCTGGTCTATGGCACCGACTATGATTTCTTTGCAGTTCCCGGTGCGCAGGGCTTGCAGGGTGGTGCTGACTGGTTGATGGCATTCAATGATACCCCAGCCGTACGCGCTCTCATCGCTTACCTCTCCTCCCTGGAGGGTGGCGCGAATTGGGCAAAAGCCAGCTTCGACCTGTCTCCCAACAAAGGCGCTGAAGGCAATTATGTTGACGCAGCCTTGATCAAGAAGGGTGAAGCCCTTGCCAATACCACCGGTTTCACGCCCGATCTTGGTGATACCATCCCCGGCGGCTTCGGCAGCGCCGAATGGGCAGCCATCGTCAGCTATGTCAATGGTGGTGATTTAGATGCCGCTCTCGCTTCAGTCGCTCAAGCACAAGCAGAAGCATTAAAGTAAGTTAGTTTGTGATCGGGTGTCTGTGAACCAGACGCCCGATCTTTTTAAGCAATTATCCTTTTTATCGACGCTATAGTTCATTGATGATGGAGGTGAAAATATGAAAAAAGACTCCGCCGGGATCATGCGGCAGAAGCCATTGACACCCTGGATGTATCTGCTGCCTGCCTTGATTGTGATGGCTACCTTCATCATATATCCGGGATTTAATACTTTTTATCTCAGCCTCCGCAACAGTGAAAATACAGACTGGGCAGATACCCGCTGTGTTGAAGGCAGTCCGTGTTGGGGAATATTTGAGAATTACCGCTATGCGCTCACTTCCACGATCATGCAGACTGCCTTTTTGAACAACTTGAAATGGATTGTTCTCATGGTCAGCGGAACCGTCGCATTGGGACTGTTGATCGCTGTTCTGGCTGATAAGGTGAAATACGAATCCCTTGCCAAATCGATCATCTTCCTCCCCATGGCTATTTCTTTTGTGGGCGCCGGTGTGATCTGGAAATTTATGTACAATTATGGATCCAGCCAGGTGCAGATCGGATTGCTCAACGCCATCGTGACAGCTCTGGGCGGGCAGCCGGTTTCCTGGCTTACCGAGCCGCAAATCAATACCATCGCGTTGATCGTGGTGGGTGTGTGGATGTGGACAGGATTCTGCATGACCATCCTCGCTGCAGCACTGAAAGGTGTATCGGTGGAGATTCTCGAAGCCGCCCGCGTGGATGGTGCGAATGAATGGCAGGTTTTCTGGCGGGTGATGATCCCGCAGATTCTACCTACCATCACCGTCGTCATCACCACCATGATCATTAATGTGTTGAAAATTTTCGATATCGTCTATGTCATGACGGGCGGTAATTACGGCACAGAAGTCATTGCCAATCGCATGTATATCGAAATGTATAAGAATTATGATCCCGGACGCGCTTCTGCCATTGCGGTCCTACTGATCATTGTAATTATCCCTATCATGATCATGAATATCCGCCGCTTCCAGAAGCAGGAGGCAATGCGATGAGTACAAAGAAAGCTGCTCCTTTACAGGGATTGAAGAAACTGCCAGTCCATTTCATCCTGATCGGATTATGCATCGTTTGGTTGGTCCCCACTCTGGGGTTACTGATCACTTCTTTTAGACCTGTGCAGGATATCAACAGCAGTGGTTGGTGGACCATCTTTGCCAAACCGAAGGGGTATGAGGAATATCAAACCTACTGTTCAAGCTGCCACGGCGAAGATGGTTCCACAATTCCAACGGCAGATCTTTCCAATCCAGAGCTTGTGCAGAATTATCGCCGGTCATTTTCACTATTGCCTTCCCTGACGCGCCAGATCAATGAGCAGCCCCACATGGGCGATATTCCGGTGCCTGACGAAACACAAACGGCAGCTATCATCGCATATATGAAACGCTTATCCGGTCTTGATACCAGTTCAACCTTTACTCTTGATAACTATATTGACGCGTTCACTGGGTATCGCGGGAATAGTACCTATCGCGCAGACTGCGCGAGTGGAAAGCAATCCCTTGACCTGTATTGTGACATTCGCGACCTGCTGAATCCGCGCGGGATGGGGCGCGCTTTTATAAACAGTGTATTTGTGGCTGTCCCATCTACCGTCCTCCCGATCCTGATTGCTTCGTTCGCGGCTTACGCATTTTCATGGATGGATTTTAAAGGTCGTCAATGGTTGTTTGCTTTGCTGGTCGGGCTGCAGGTTGTGCCTTTACAGATGACACTGATCCCCGTTTCGCGGTTGTATGCGCAGCTTGGTTTGAACGGTACATTTTTGGGTATCTGGTTGTTCCACACGGGGTTTGGACTGCCCTACGCCATTTATTTGGTCAGAAATTTCATGGGCAGCCTGCCCAAAGAAATATTTGAATCCGCATATATGGATGGAGCTTCTCATTGGACTGCGTTTTGGAAACTGGCCATTCCTCTTTCTGTCCCCGCCCTGGCTTCCCTGACGATCTTCCAATTCCTATGGATCTGGAATGACCTGCTGGTAGCTCTGGTGTTCCTGGGTGGCCAACACCCCGTGTTAACCTACCAGATTGGAAATATGGTGACATCCTTGGGCAGCGGTTGGCATCTGCTGACTGCCGCGGCTTTCATCTCCATGGCTCTACCCATGCTCATCTTCCTGCTTCTCCAAAAATACTTCGTGCGCGGCTTATTGGCCGGTTCGGTCAAGGGCTGATGAATAAGGAAAATGATTCCAATGCTGGATCGGTTGAAAGATAGGATTGATATCCGAGAAGTGCCCTTCAGTTTGCCCGGGTCGCGGCTGACTCTTTATGGCTATCCGCAACAAAGTAGTATCTATTTAAGACTGGCCGAACGCCTTGTAAATTTCTTTCCGGGGATTGAATCCTATACCAACCGACCACCTTTTCTAGAAGAGATGACATTTCTCGACGGAGATCAAAATCCGTTGGATTTCCAAGTAACCACCCATCCTCACGTGCTGGAATTTCTCACCCGTCTGGGCATCTTCCGCCTGCTCTTTCGGGATGAACAGACCCTTTGCATTCAGGTTCCTTCTGCTGTTCAGGCAGGCATCCGCCTCCGCATGCAGTCTCAGGGGTGGCAATCTGATCAAACGGGCGGTTGGATCACTTCCTATCGCAACCTGCAATATGCTACCAACGGAAAAGTGTTTACCAATCAGTTGACCACAGGAAAAGAGAACTTGACGCTTGCTTTCATCCTCGAATCCAGCCCAGATTGTTCCATTCTGCTTTCGATCGGAGAGGAAAGGAAGGATTCCTTCGATTTTTCCACTCATCAGGCTTCTTTGAATGCTGCTCGTGCTACTTGGCAGGCATGGTTTGATCAGGTTCCGCAGGTTGCGGAAAAATATCAACCCACTTATGCCTATGCCTGGTGGGTCCTGTTGAACAATATGCTCAGCCCCAGGGGAAATATAAAATATACCGTCCTGGCTCCCTCGAAAAAGAACTACGTAGGGATATGGCTGTGGGATAATGCCCTGCATGCCGTGGCACTGCGCCATCTCGATCCGCAATTAGCCCGCGATCAGATTCGTGCTTTTCTTGCGTTGCAGCAAGCGGATGGGATGCTGCCCGATGCGATCTTTGATGATGGCATCGTCATCGAGCTTGATCATCCGGTGCGCGCCAGAGTGACAAAACCACCCGTACTGGCCTGGGCAGCCTTGAAAATCCATGCAGTTGATCCTGATTTGGAATTCTTCAAAGAGATTTATGAACCTCTGGTCAGATGGAATCGCTGGTGGTTCCGGGAGAACGACACTGACCGCGATGGTTACATCCAGTACAACCACCCTTTTTCTTCCGGATTGGACGATAATCCGACCTGGGATTATGGCATGCCGGTTGAATCACCGGATATCAATACCTATCTGTACATTCAGATGCAGGCTTTGGCACACATGGCCGGTGCGCTCGGAAAGAAAGAAGAATCGGAAAGCTGGCTCGCCCGCTCCGAGTTGCTGCTGGATACAATGATCCAGAACGCCTGGGATGAGGAGCGCGGGTATTTCGAGGCAATTCATGAGCATAATCCCATCCCCATTTTAACCCCGCTCAATCTTTTTCCATTATGGACCGCTGACCTGCCTGAGTCGATCAAACGCCGCCTGCTTGCCCATCTCACCAATCCTCAGGAGTTCTATGGTGATCTCATGCTTCCGACCGTGGCACGCTGCGACCCTGCTTTCGATGCTGACCGCATGTGGCGCGGTCCGCTCTGGGCGAATATCAATTATTTTTTCATTGAAGCATTGCTGAAAAATGGGGAAATTGACCTGGCAAGGGACCTGCGCGATCAAACATTGGCGTTAATCATGCGTAATCCAGGAATTTACGAGTACTATCATGCTGTCACCGGAAAACCTGGCACAAATTCTGCCCCGGCTTACGGTTGGACTGCTGCGGTATTCATTGACCTTGCCATCCAGGCATCCAAAGAAATTCAGGTGCCATCTTAATTTATTTTAAGGATTAATCATGCAACAGAAACAATCATTATGGTATAAAAACGCCGTCTTTTACGAAGTATCCGCACGAGCCTACTATGATTCCAATGGTGACGGCATCGGTGATCTTAAAGGGCTCACCCAAAAGCTGGATTATATTAAACACCTCGGGGTAGATTGCATCTGGCTGCTGCCTATCTTCCCTTCCCCGCTGATTGATGATGGATACGATATCGCGGATTATTACAATGTCCATCCGGACCTGGGAACCATTGATGATTTCAAAGAATTGATCGATGAGACCCATAAACGGGGTATGCGCATCATTGCAGATCTGGTTGTCAATCACACTTCGGATCAATGCGAATGGTTTAAGCAGGCTGAAGCAGATGAGAATTCTCCCTACCGTGATTACTATGTTTGGAGTGATTCGAACAAGCTTTATTCGGATGCGCGTATCATCTTTGTGGATACGGAAACATCCAATTGGGCATGGAGCGAGAAAGCTCAAAAATATTACTGGCATCGCTTCTATTCCTGCCAGCCCGATTTGAATTATGACAATCCCGCCGTGCGCGAAGAGATGAAAAAGATCATGCGCTTTTGGTTGGATATGGGCATTGATGGCTTTCGAGCGGATGCGGTGCCGTATTTGATCGAAAGAGAGGGCACCAATTGCGAAAACCTGCCCGAGACGCATGCGTACCTCAAAGAACTGCGCCAATTGATCGACAAGGAATATCCCGATTGCATCCTTCTGGCAGAAGCCAATCAGTGGCCGCAGGATTTACGCCCCTATTTTGCCGAAGGGAATGAATTCCATATGGCGTTTCAATTCCCTTTGATGCCCCGCATCTTCAAAGCGCTGGCAAAGAGCGATTGTTCTCCAATCATTGATATTCTTGAAATGACACCACAAATTCCGGAAACCTGCCAGTGGTGCACCTTCTTGCGGAATCATGATGAATTAACGCTGGAGATGGTAACCGAGGAAGACCGTCAATTCCTGTGGGATTTCTATGCTCCCGTGAAAAGGATGCGCCAGAATCTGGGGATCCGCCGCAGACTTGCTCCATTGCTCGATGGGAACTGTCAAAAGATCCAGCTTTTATATGCCGTCCTATTCTCTCTGCCCGGCACGCCAATCATTTATTATGGCGATGAAATTGGGATGGGTGACAATATTTACCTAGAAGATCGTGATGGCGTTCGCACTCCTATGCAATGGAATAGCGAGAAAAATGCTGGCTTTTCCAATGTAATGGAAGAGAAACTGTATTTGCCGGTGATCAAGAGTGACCAATTCTCTTATTTGCGCATCAATGTGGCAGCGCAGCAAAAAGATCCTTCTTCGCTTTTCAATAAGATTCGTAAAATGCTGTCTGTCCGTAAGGCAAATCCGGTGATGGCGGTGGGAGCGTATGAGATCATCAACCATCCTCATTATCCGGCGCTCCTCTTTATCAAACGCACTGATGAAAGGGACACCATCCTGGCACTTCATAATCTTTCCATGAGCACCATCCCGATTGATCTGGAAAACCACCTTCAAGAAGGTCAGATCCTGTACGACCTGATGGATGAAAAAATTTTGCAGGAGCATAGCCTTGAACTGCCACCCCATTCCTTCATTTGGTTGAAAACGATTCGGAAGAAGTGATCACCTTCAATCCGGATAAAAATAGGAGGCGAAAAAAACCAAGGAATTTGATTATCTCATTCCGTAGCGAAATCTCGATAATTTATGCGAAAAGTGGCTCTCACCATAGAGATACCACCTTGCACTGGAATGATTCCGGGATTCTTTTCTAAGACACCGCAAAGAATCTGATCATCAGACTTTCGCAGATTATTGATCTCTTGTTTCGATCAGGCTTTTCCAAACTCTCCCAAAACGCGCACCACATGCTTTGCACTCTTCAGATAATCGTTCAATCGGATATTCTCATTGGGTGAATGCGCTCCCGTGCCGGGATATCCCGCGCCTAAGGAAGCGATGGGTATGTTCAAAGCCTCCTGCACAATAAAGTTAGGACCCGATCCGCCTGACATGGGTACAATCTGCATGGGCATGCCATAAACATCTTTGGCAGTGTTCACTACCAGCTGCACAAAGGGATCTGCTGCATTAGTTTTGGAAGGCGATTCTCCACCCAGATAGGTGATCTTGATATCTTCAAATCCGTGTTTATCCAGGTGGCTGCGCAGCAGTTCCAGAATTTTGGCAGGTTTCTGATTCGGGACAAGCCTGAAATCGATCTTGGCGGAGGCTTTGGCAGGCAGGATCGTTTTGGATCCCTTGCCCTGGTATCCGGAGGTCAATCCGCAGATCGTACAGGATGGTTTGTAGACTTCCGCCAGGTTCAATTCAAATCCACCTTGCATTTCTTTCAAGAATTCACGCACCCCATAGCGAGTTTTGTAATCCTCTGCAGTATCCGGCAGCGCTTTTAGAAATTCAATATCCTGGCTCGAAGGGGAAAGCACATCATCATAGAATCCATCGATCATGATTTCTTCGGCTTCATTTTTTAAAGAAGCCAAAGCCCACACCAGCTTCCAGGCAGCATTCGGGAAGATCGTTCCGCCCAATCCGGAATGCACATCCATACTGGCAGTTTCCACCTCCAGCTCAACATAGCAAATGCCACGCAGACCCAGATACTGGGTGGGCACATCGTTTTGGTCTACCCCACCCGACTCCCAGATGCAGGCATCTGCCGCAAGTTCCTGTTTATGAGCAGAAACAAATTCTTCGAGGTTCGCACTGCTCACCTCCTCTTCCCCTTCGATCAGGAACTTAACCGTGCAGGGCAGTTCAGCGAGGGTATCCAAAATACTATCGATCGCATACAGGCGGTTGATGATATTTCCCTTATTATCGCTGGCGCCCCTTCCGAATAATTTCCCATCGCGCACTTCAGGTTCAAAAGGAGGACTGACCCATAATTCCAGCGGTTCGGGCGGCTGCACATCATAATGGTCATAGAACAGCAGCGTCCTGTCGCTTTTTCCTTTCCGTTCTGCGGTGATGATCGGAGCGCCGCCGGTCGCGTTCAGGATTGTGCGAAATCCCCTTTTCTCTAACATACCCGCTACCATTTCCGCACATTCCCTCAATCCCAGGTTTTGCGCCGAAATACTCGCTTGGGCGATCAGCTTCTTCAATTCCTCGATGCTGCTGGTCAGGTTTTTTTCCAGGTATTGATCCATTTTTTCGTAGAATTGCATAACATCCTTCCTTTCTATTGCGTAAAGAGTTGAGATAATGAAAAACCGGAATAGGAAAAGATCAGCATTTTCAATATTTTCCCCAGTCCACAAAATAATAAGAATTTCCAGAGCGGAATGCGTAAAACACCGGCCGCGACTCCGGCCAGGTCAAAAAAAGGATTGGGAATGACTGCCAGCACAAGGATGATCCATGCTCCGTATTTCTGCATGGCACGCATGATCTTTTCATACCAGTCTTTTTTCTCGACAACGAATTTACCGGCCATACCCGCCAAATAACCGGATAATTCACCCAGCGCGGCACCCAATCCTGCAATAACTGCCACCCAGAAAGGATTGAATACGGCTCCCATGGCTGAGGTTATCAGCACTCCCGGCAGTGGGAAAATGATGGTGGAATTGGAAAGCAGTGAAACCAGGAAAATGCCCGGATAACCATAATGCTCAAAACGTTGGATTTCATGCCGGTTGATGAATAAATAGACAGAAAGAAAAAGCAGTATCAGAAGGATCAGCACGCTGGTGATGATCTGGCGCGGATTCTTCTTTTCCATCAGCGCTATCCCTGTTTCATCAACAGTGATTCAATTCGAGCGATCACCATATCCATCGCCACCTGGTTTAACCCCCCTTCGGGGATGATCACATCGGCATAGCGTTTGGAAGGATCGACAAATTCAAGGTGCATGGGGCGCACGGTTCCCAGGTATTGGTTGATCACCGTCGCCATTGTTCTGCCTCGTTCGGCAATATCGCGCTGCAGCCTGCGGATAAAGCGGATGTCCGGATCGGTATCCACGAACAGCTTCATATCGAATAATTCCCGTAATTTCTTTTCCGCAAAGATGAGAATACCTTCAACAATGATAACGCGCTGCGGTTCCACCCGGATAGTTTTATCGGTGCGGGAATGCGTGGAAAAATCATAAATCGGAATATCGACCGCTTTCCCCGCTTTCAACGCTTTCACATGCTCGATCATCAATTCGGTTTCCAGTGAATTGGGATGGTCAAAGTTGACCTCCGCTTTTTGCACCGGGGGTAGATCGCTCAGATCGCGGTAGTAGGCATCATGCGGTAAATACGAAATGCGGTGTCTGCCAACCGCATCCAAAATCACATTCGCCACGGTGGTTTTCCCCGATCCGGTCCCACCGGCTATACCAATAACAATAGGAATATAATCGATATGCATGCTGAGATTATACTTCACACTCTTTTGAAGCGGTATAATTGGTAACTAATGATGCAAAACCATACCATAACCATCAAATTTTTCTCTCATCTCAAAGCGAAAGCGGGGGTGACCAGCACCACGCTGGATATCACACCGGATACGACCATTGCCGATCTCAAAAAGCAGGTCATTACACAGTATCCGGCACTGGAAACGCATTTGAATAACATCCTAATTTTGATCGATAGCAAGATTGCCATTGATGAAGATGTCATTCCTGCCGGCTGCACCGTCTCTTTCATGACCCCCATCGGGGGTGGGTAATTTATTATCGACAGGATAGTATGTAGGGCAGCTTTCCATAGCTGCCATCAAGAATCTGACCAACAGTAGGGCATCCACAAACCACCTCTTTTGTATCATTCTGAACGTAAAGGATGGGTTCGAAGAATCGTTGTCTTCATTGTGATCTACTCGTTCTTAACCTATGGATTTGGAAAGATCCCTCGGTCGCTATGCTCCACCGGAATGACGTTGAGGAAAAGACGGTAGAGCAGTTTACCATTACCACTACTCCCCACGTCATGTTGAGCGTCAGCGAGCCATCT
>LDZU01010468.1_pt1 | contig 15148 bp, 14 predicted proteins | sample 615531 | NCBI WGS metagenome assembly LDZU01 (sample SAMN03408293, study PRJNA278302) | terrestrial metagenome | isolation source: oil reservoir sample SB2 | place: USA: Alaska, North Slope, Schrader Bluff formation | collected 2011-09 | reverse complement strand
ATTGACCGAAAAGTAGCTAAACTATGGAAACTACCAAAGTAACTTTTCTATATGAGTCATCGTTACCACCAAAGTAACTTTTTCTAATGAGGCATTACGAATGAACCAACCGTGCCAATCCGCTTTATAGGGGAACGAATTGAAGTAGTTTACAACCAGGAGCAAATCAGGACCAAGAATCCAGGCTGCCCCGATGCATTCATCAGCGATCTGTTCAGTACACCATAACAAGGATCATTAAACAATGGGCTGACTTTTCCCGCAAAGGGCATATGCAGGCAAATATGCGCGAAGCTCATCTTTTAAGAGCAGAAAAAAAAAGGTTCCTGGGGCGTAGGGAAATTTTATTTCAGGATTCAAGTACACACAGGACAGAATTTCGAGATCTATTTCGATCGCGCTCCACAGAGCGTTTCAGATAGAGGTGGTTGCTGGTTCTTGCTTCAAGAATATGTTTCCGTGCGCTATGAAGATAATAAATAAATATTATTCATGTATACATTGATATTTTATATAATAATGGTATGATTCCCTTAATTAAATTGATTATTATGTAAATCAGGTGAAATATGAACAAGATCATCGACAAATGCCCAATATGCAATAATGATCTCATCGTGACATCGCTGCATTGCAATAATTGCAGAACCAATTTTCAGGGTGTGTTTGAACTTACATATACTCCTCTAAGCAACCTCACTCCCGAACAACTCCAATTTGTCTTGACGTTCATCCGCTGCGAAGGGAAGTTTAACCGCATGGAAGAAGAAATGGATCTCTCCTATCCAACCCTGCGCAGTCGTTTTAATGAGATTTTGCGGGTTATGGGATTTGAATCGCAATCAGAAGATGAAAAACTCACCAATGAGAGCAGAAAGGAGATCCTTACCAGATTGAATGAAGGTAAAATTTCCATTGATGAAGCCCAGGAACTGCTGCGTGGTAGCTAAGAAAACAGATTAGAATTAGATAGGAGCAAGATGCCATGGAAGAAGATCGCATGATGATTCTAAAAATGCTTCAGGAGGGGAAAATTGACGCCGATCAAGCAGCCAAATTATTGGAAGCATTGGAAGCAGGAAAATCCTTTGAAAAGAAGGAAGAGAAAGAAACAAAAACCGGCAGATGGTTTCGTGTCCGGGTTTCTGATGCGATTACGGGCAACCAGAAAACAAATATCCGTATTCCAATCGGTCTGATGAACGCCGGTTTTCGAATTGGAGCGCAGTTCTCGCCAGAGTTATCGGGGATGAACTCCGAAGAAATTATGAATGCAATAAAAGCAGGTAAGACAGGATTAATCATCGATGTGATTGATGATGAAGATAATGAACATGTAGAGATTTTCATCGAGTAACAAGACTATCATCAGGGGATTTTGATGCAAGACCGTCTCAATAAAAATTGGAAAAACAAGTTCTTCTCTATATGGATTGGCCAGGCATTCAGTTTGCTTGGTTCTCAAATCGTACAATTTACGTTGATCTGGTATCTCACGCAAGAAACAGGCTCCGCAGCAGTATTAGCTACCTCTACATTCGTGAGTTTGCTGCCGAATATCCTCCTGGCTCCTTTCATTGGCGCGCTCGTAGATCGTTGGGACCGCAAGCGGATCATGATTATCTCCGATCTCCTGATCGCATCTGTTACACTCCTGCTGATCATTCTTTTTCAGTTTGAGAAAATTGAAATAGGGTATATCTATGTTGCCTTGTTCTTACGAGAAGTGGGCAGCACATTTCATTGGCCTTCCATGCGGTCATCAACATCCCTTCTTGTACCCAAAGAACAAATGTCCAGGGTTGAGGGGATGAATCAATCTATCCGGGGATTGTTAAATGTAATCGGTCCGCCATTTGCAGCATTATTGCTGGAATTATTCCCCATTCAAAATCTCCTCTTCATTGATATTCTCACTGCACTCATCGCGGTAACACCCCTCTTCTTTGTCAACATTCCCAAACCCGTTGAAAAACCTGTTGGAAAAATTTCATCAGTTTCTGAGCTTTTCAATGATGTAAAAATCGGATTCCGCTATCTGTGGAATTGGAAAGGAATGCTGCTGTTAACTCTCACAGCTTCATTGCTCAATTTTCTTATCAATCCCGGTTTCACTCTGACCCCTCTCTTGGTAACCCAGCATTTTTCAGGAGGAGCGATCCAACTCAGTCTTGTTGAATCCGTCTTCGGTATTGGAGTAATCGCGGGCGGTCTTATATTAAGCACCTGGGGAGGGTTTAAGAAGCGAATTCTGACCACGCTGACCGCGATCATTGGAATGGGCGTTGCCATGCTCCTCATTGCCATCGCTCCGGCAAACAATTTCAATTTAGCTCTGGCAGGCATGCTCATCACGGGTGTGATGAATCCAATAACCAATGGCTCTATTACAGCAATCATGCAAGCTAATGTCAAACCGGAAATGCAGGGAAGAGTCTTCACAACGCTCAATAGTCTGGCAAACGCCATGTCTCCTATTTCAATGTTGATTGCGGCGCCGGTTGCGGAAATTGTAGGAATTCAAGGATGGTTCTACATTGGCGGATTGGGGTGCATTATCATGGGACTGCTCGGATTGTTGACCCCACAAATGATGAATGTCGAAAAAGAAGGATTGCGCAGACAGCAAGCTGAAAATGCCAATATCTAGCGAGCGGCTTGTATTTCTTTATTTATCCATTTACATAATTTATGATGTTCTGCAGTGATGATTGCGAGAATTGTCTCTACTGTCTGGTCTAATTGATAATCAGCGTTAACGACCGCATAATCAAAAATATCCAGCGCATTCAATTCTTCTTTCACTTTTTCAATCCGGATATCCATATCAACATCCCTGCCCTGCTCCTTCGCTCTTGCCAGCAGGCGCCTGTTCCATTCTTCCTCATTGGAAGGCACCAAAAAAATCAGGATAGCAAATGGATATATTTTTTTGATCCTTTTCGCACCCTGTATGTCCAGGCGCATTAACACATCTTTTCCACTCGCCAGTGCATCTTCCACCTGGATTTTCGGTACACCTTTGTAATCCCCATAAACATGAGCCCATTCTGCCAGTTCATCTTTCTTTATCATCTCTTCAAAATGATCTTTACTGACAAAGAAATAATCCACACCTTCAACTTCATCAGGTCTTGGAGCACGGGTATTGGCTGTAACGACAAAGTGAAATCTTTCTGATCTGCTTTTTAACGCTTTAACGACAGAATCTTTTCCAACCCCCGAAGGACCGGAAATAACAATCAACAATGCCCCTTTTTTGAGAACATTGAAATTCACACTTGAATCACAATCCATGATCATCGTCCGTCAGAAATCTAAAGTGATTATAATTGAAAAAGTCATCAAAACGTGATTTTGAATATGCCTGTCTATCAATTTACCTGCCTGGATTGTCACAAGAATTTTGAAAAGACCATCTCTTATGATGAGTATGGAACGTGTATAATCACCTGTCCTTTTTGTTGTGCACAGAATATTCAAAGGAAGATAAAAAATGTGAGATTCAACCTCCCCGAAAAAAACGCGGATTTCTTTCCGGATGACCCGGCGGTTTTTTCGAGCCTTGAAAATGACCCACAGGCAATGGGAAAAATGATGCGGAAAATGAGCGAGCAGATCGGAGAAAAATTCGAACCAGAGTTTTACGAAGTTGTGAATAGGCTTGAAAAAGGCCAATCCTTTGAGCAAATTGATAAAGAATTGCCCGATATCAGTCCTACACCCGACTCACAATCATAAACAGAAAACATTTAACATAGTCCTTCGACCACTCTCTATCCTGATCCGTGAATTCAGCATTTCTAATAAATCTATAACGTGCTTCCGCTTGACAAAAAGTTGTCTGGAATTTATGTTTATAGAATTAAAAAACATCCATTTCATTAATATGAATATTTTGATTTCATTCTATGAATGCGCGGAAAGGGCTAAGAATGTCTGTAGAAAAAAAGAAGAAAATCGAAAAGAAATATTATTATATTGGGGGAATCATACTGGCTTTAGTCTTAATCATTCTCTTTTCACAAATGCGAAAGAATTCCACAAGTGGTGAAGATTTGCTCACTGCTGTGGTTGAAAAAGGAGAATTAATTGCTACTGTTGGTGGCACCGGGAAAGTTGAAGCCAATAAATCAGCATTACTTACATGGAAGACCAGTGGCAACGTCAGTGCTGTATATGTAGAAAATGCTGATACCGTTTCGTCAGGGGATATACTTGCCGAATTATCCCAAACATCCCTACCGCAGGCGGTCATTCTGGCGCAATCAGATCTGGTGGATGCCAGACGAAATCTTGAAAATGTTCTTGAATCTGATACACAGCGATCTCAACTCTATTTAAATCTCCTTGACGCTGAAGAAAAACTGAAAGAAGCTCAAGAAGATATTGATGATTGGAATTACAACAATGCTGACCAACAGACCATCGATCAAGCCAGAGCCGAATTTATTGAAGCTGAAGAAGCTCTGAAGCAGGCTAAAGTTGATCTGCAATCCTTAAAATCAGACGCCAGTGATACTGATATTCAAAAATATCAGGAAAAACTTAATGAAGCACAGATAGCTCGCGATAAAGCACTGCGAAATCTCAGTTATATATTAGGGAAATCGTACAACACAGAGGTTGCTCAAGACTTCGCAGAATACGATCTGGCGAAAGCCCAATTGGAAGATGCACAACGTGAATGGGATCGTGTCAAAAATGGGCAGAACGAAGACGATATCCTGGCTGCACAGGCAAAAGTGACCGCCGCGGAAGCAGTGGCGGGTATGGCCAGCTTGCAGGCTCCCTTTGATGGCACCGTAACTGCTATTATGACAAAAGTAGGTGATGAGGTATCGACAGGCACGAAAGCATTCCGCATTGATGATCTATCGAAATTTTATATTGAAGTTGAAATCCCCGAAATCGATATCAACCGCATACAAATTGGACAGGATGCAGAATTTACTTTTGATTCGCTGCGCGATAAAACCTATCACGGAAAAGTGGTGGAGGTAGCAGGTGCAGGGACAGAAAATCAGGGAGAAACAAATTTCACCATAAAATTATTGATGACGGACAGCGATGAGAATATTCTGCCCGGTATGACCGCATCCGTCAGCATCACTGTTTTAAAGTTGGAAGATGTATTACTCGTTCCTACCAGAGCCATTCGCCTAGAAGATGGTGAGATTGTCGTTTATGTACAGCGCAATGGAGCCATTGAGAGAATTAATGTTGAAATCGGCTCATCTTCCGATAGCTATACTCAAATCCTTTCCGGAGATATCAGTGAAAATGACACACTGATACTCAATCCACCGCAAGACCTCTTCAATACCAGTCAGAGACCTGCTTTTACGAGGTAATAGTGGATAAGACTGTAATTGATATTAAAAACCTGACAAAGGTTTACAAAATGGGAGAAGTGGAAGTACACGCCTTACGCGGAGTTACTTTTCAAGTTCAGAAGGGCGAGGTCATTTCCATCATGGGACCCTCCGGGTCCGGAAAATCAACTCTCATGAATATCCTTGGCTGTCTCGACCGTTCAAGCAGCGGGGAATACATCCTGGATGACGAAAACGTATCCAACCTGGATGATGACCAATTGGCACAGATCCGCAACCAAAAAGTAGGTTTTGTTTTTCAAAATTTCAATCTCCTTTCTCGCTCCACAGCGCTTGCGAACGTGGAATTACCCCTGCGCTACGCTGGAATCACGGAAAACCGTGCTGATTTGGCAAAAAAAGCGCTTGAAAGCGTCGGTTTAGGAGATAGGACCCATCATAAACCTTCAGAGCTTTCGGGAGGTCAGCAGCAGCGCGTTGCGATTGCCAGAGCCATCATCAACAATCCGGCCATCATTCTAGCAGATGAACCCACCGGCAACCTGGATTCCAAATCCGGGGATGAAATCATGGATCTCCTGCTTGGATTAAATAAAGAATATGGAACAACTTTGATTGTCGTTACGCATGATCCTAAAATTGCAGCGCACACAGCCAGGACAATTCAAATTTTTGATGGATTGATCAAGGAGTCAAAATCATGAACTTCCTGCAAACAGTGAATGAAGCCTGGGATAGCCTTTATTCCAATAAAATGCGCTCAATCCTCACCACACTTGGCATTGTGATCGGTGTAGCTGCTGTGATCGCTATGATCGCGATCGGAACAGGTGCTCAAGATACTATTCTTAATCAAATCAGTGGGATTGGAACAAACCTGCTTTTCATTTTTGAGGGCAATGAACAGGATGAAACTGTTAATGTAAGCCCGCTTACCATGCAGGATGCCAATGCGATCGGTGAAGTTCTTGCCGCACCACATGTTGATGTGGTCGCGCCGGTTATTCAAGGCAGCGGAATTATCAAATTCAGCGGTGAATCAAAATCTACCCAAATCCTTGGTGTGACACCGGAATTTCAGGAAGCCCGCAATTACGAGTTGACCGAAGGAGAATTCATTAGCGAAGAAAATGTGAATGGTCGCGCTTCGGTTGCCTTGATAGGGGTCGATGTAGCTGATCAATTGTTTGGCCAAAGTGAAAACCTGGTGGGAGAGACCGTCACCATTGAAGGCCAGCCATTCCGCATTATAGGCGTGCTTGCACCGAAAGGTGGTGGTCAATTTGGCAGCCAGGATGATGTCGTTCTGGTTCCTATCACTACTGCCAGAAGCCGTTTATTGACCCGTGATCAGGGGAAAGTGGACCTTATTTACGTAAAAGCGATCAGTGCAGATTCGGTTCCTGAAGCCACAACCGAAATACAAGAAATACTCAGGAAGAGGCACCGCACCAGCCTGGGTGAAGACGATTTCACAATTTATTCTCAGCAAGATTTTCTCTCATTGGCAAGCAGTATCACCAACATATTCAAGATCTTTTTAAGCGGCATAGCCGGAATTTCGTTGTTGGTAGGCGGTATCGGGATCATGAACATCATGCTCGTTTCGGTTACCGAGCGGACAAAAGAGATCGGTTTGCGCAAAGCAATTGGGGCAAAAAAGAAGGATATTCTCATCCAATTCCTCACGGAATCCTCGCTCCTCAGCATGCTGGGGGGGATTCTAGGAATAATATTAGGGTGGATCATCTCAGCTCTTGTCGGTTCCATTGCCACAGCGCAGGGAGTTTCTTTCCAACCTCAAGTTGGTTTGAATGCCATCATTCTAGCTACCCTCTTCTCAACAGCGGTGGGTCTGTTCTTTGGGATCTATCCGGCGAATAAAGCAGCCAATTTAGAGCCAGTCGAAGCGCTCCGGCACGAATGATTATAAAAAAGCAGCGGAAAAATCCGCTGCTTTTTATTTAAGCATTATTTTTATTCTCTCTTCGAGCATATCGAATTACAGGATCTTGTTTTCATAAAGGTCTTCTCATAGATTTCCTGTAAAATGTTCTCAATTATTGAGATCGCGTTTTCAATTCGGTCGGGATGATGCCTGTATCAGTGAAATCGGGCAACTAGACACTATTGCTAAGGTGGGGAATGCGTTACAATTTTCCCATCCTATGTTAAAAAGGAGTGGAGCATGTCGGCGTGGAAGATTTTATTAACAGATGGGCTGGCCGAAACCGGCAAAACGATTTTAACTTCGAAGAATATTGCGTTTGATGATCAGAATGGCATCGATGCCAACGCCCTATTAACGTGTATCGCGGATTATGACGCTTTAATCGTGCGAGGGCGTACGAAAGTAACACCGGATGTTTTCGCGCAAGCAAAAAAACTAAAGGTCGTTGGGCGTTGTGGTGTGGGCGTTGATAATATAAACCTGGATGCCGCAAAAGAAAAAGGGGTCATTGTGGTGAACGCCCCGGTTGCCACAACAATTGCGGTAGCGGAACATGCCATGGCGTTGATGCTGGCAATGGTCCGAGAAATCCCCAAAGCGGATGCCGGATTGAAAGCTGGCATCTGGTATAAAAGTGAAATCAAGGGAACCGAGCTGTACGGAAAAACATTGGGGGTGATCGGCTTCGGGCATATCGGCTCAACCGTTGGTACGTATGCGAAAGCATTTGGGATGAAAGTCATCGCTTATGATCTGATTGCTTCGGAAGAGCAAATTAGAGATCATGGTGGTGAACCGGTTAATTTTGATGACCTCCTGCAAAAAGCCGATTTCATCACAGTGCATGTACCGTTGACTGACACCACCAAACACATGATCAATGCACAGACAATTGCCAAGATGAAAGATAATGTTCGCATTATTTCAGCCGCGCGGGGCGGTGTGATTGATGAAAATGCCCTTCTGCAGGCACTCGAAAGCGGGAAAGTAGCCAGTGCCGCGTTGGATGTTTTTGAAAAAGAACCCCCCCTTGATTCCCCGCTTGTCAAACACCCAAAACTGATAGCCACCCCGCATATCGGCGGTGAAACCAAAGAAGCCCAACGGAGAGCAGCGGTGGATATTGCGAATGAAGTATTAGCCGCTCTGGAAGGTGATCCTCTCCGCTGGAGAGTGGCATAAAAATAGATCCATGAAGGAGAAATCATGAAAGAAAAATTAGAGCAACTGAAGTCACTGCTGCATGAAATTCATGATCTCAGCGCTGCCAATGCCGTTTTGGAGTGGGATCAGCAAGTCAATATGCCCCGAGGTGCAGCCGAAGATCGCGGGGAACAATCCGCAACTTTAAGCCGGATCATCCATACAAAATCCACATCAGATGAATTAGGCAGACTCTTAAATGAACTTTCAGAATCTGCGAAAGGACTGGATCCAGAATCGGACGATGCCCGTTTAATAAAAGTTGCGAAGAGACGCTACGATAAGAACACAAAGGTTTCCGGCGATTGGGTCGCTGCTTTTGCGAAAGAGACTGCGGTCGCACAAAGCACATGGGAACAGGCAAGGGCAAAGGATGATTTTGAGCTTTTCCGACCGTATCTTGAAAAATTGGTCGATCTTCGACGGCAATATGCTGATTTTTTCAAGCCGTACACGCATGTTTATGATCCACTGCTGGACGATTTTGAGCCAGGTATGAAAACTGCCGAAGTGCAGGAAATATTCACATCTCTCAAAAAAGAACAGGTTGAACTTATCCATCAAATCAGCCAACAACCTCAGGTTGATAATAGTTTTCTGTTCTTGAAATATGATGGCGACGGGCAAATTGCCTTTGGCAAGAAAGTCATCACCGATTTTGGCTACGATTGGGATCATGGACGCCAGGATATTTCCGTGCATCCCTTTACAACCGGTTTTGGGCTCAATGATGTACGCATTACCACCAAGATCGTTCCTAATTTTTTGAATCCCTGCCTTTTCGGAACCTTCCATGAATGCGGTCATGCATTATACGAGCAGGGGATTGCGAAAAAATACAATCGCACACCCATCGCGGATGGAGCATCCATGGCAATCCACGAATCCCAATCACGCATGTGGGAAAATCTGGTGGGACGCTCAGCAGCGTTTTGGAGAAGATATTACAAAGACCTTCAAGATATATTCCCAAGCCAATTGGGGAATGTGGATGTTGATACATTCTATAAAGGCATCAACAAGGTCGAACCTTCTTTCATTCGCATTGAAGCTGATGAAGCTACTTATAACCTTCACATTATGCTGCGGCTTGAGATGGAAATTGGTTTGATGGAAGGAAGCATCAAAGCCAAAGATGCTGCTGAGGTATGGAAAGAGAAATTCAAAGCTTACCTTGGAATTGTGCCACCGAATAATAAAGAAGGCGTGCTTCAGGATGTGCACTGGTCATCCGGCTTGTTTGGGTATTTCCCCACCTATGCACTCGGGAATCTGGTTTCCTCCCAGTTGTGGGAAAGGATGGTCAAGGATAATCCGGATGTCGAGACACAAATTGAGGCAGGTGATTTCTCGAAATTATTAGGCTGGTATCGCGAACATATCCATCAATATGGTGCAAAGTATGAACCGCAGGAGTTGGTGCAGAAAGTGACCGGAGAAAAGATCAATGCCGCTCCCTTCATGCGCTACCTTAAGAATAAATTCGGAAAGATTTACGGTTTATAGTAGATCAATTTTTTAAGTGAAGAAAACAGAACCTGTCCCTTTGAGACAGGTCCTGTTTTCTTAATATAGAAATTTACTATCGAAACCAGGTATGCTTTATCTTTTTATCGAAAGCAAGATCACCAGCGCTCAGACAAAGTGCCCTCTTGTGCCCTACTCAGCTTTAACCATTTGAAAAATGGAAGAGGAGTTTAAGAGGAATATCGGTGCGATATGAGAGCGCCCCCCGCCACTATCTTATCAAAAATGATCACCAACTGGTTTGCATTTTTTTCAAGGCTATAGTACGACTCAACTTTTTTTCGTCCAGCGATACCCATCTTTAGCCTCAAGTCAATACTGCTTCTTAATTTTATTAATGCATCAATCCATTCATCCATTGTGGATGCCAAAAATCCATTCATACCATGTTCAACAATACTCTGATTCACGCCCACGGGGGAGGCAACGACAGGTAACCCACATGCCATATACTGGATCAATTTATAACCGCATTTTCCTCGTTCGAAAGGGGCATCGATCAATGGCATAATCCCGATATCGAATTGAAGAATTTGGTCAATTTCAGTATCCTCATTCCACGATTGAGATTGAATGGGGAGGTTTTTCAAAGAATCAGGAATATCTGCGCCAACGATGATCAGCCGTGTGGTGTTATTTAACACCTTTTTCAAAGCTGGTTGAATCGTTTCGAGAAAATGGACTGTTTTTGGAGTACCCAGCCACCCAATCACAAAATCAGGATGATCTTCTCGGGGTTTGCAATGATATTTTTCTGTGTCAACGACACTGGGAAGAATGTGAACATTCCTAGCACCGGCTTGCTCAGCGCGATCAGCAATATAGGCATTCCCCACGGTTAACCCTGACGAGATCTCCATAACATGATCAATTTTCCTGCTTAAGAGCAAGCGGATAAAATAATCCTTATGTAAATCATAACGGTGAAAAACTGCATCATCATAATCAACAAGCAAGGGTATATTTTTTGAATACAGAATTTTTTCTATACAAAATGGAACCCACGGCAATAGCTCTTGCTGCAACCAGATCAAATCATATCTACGTTTGTGTAAAGAAATCCCTATACGATCCCAATAGGAATGAATCACCGCAGGAATTTTGATAGGTTGGTGGCTATATAAAGAATCGATATATCCATCATCAAAGAAAGGATGAATCGCCACATCAAATCCTGCTTCTTTGAGATAGGGTAAATATTGAATCATCCTGACACGGCTGCTGGGACCCTTCTCGGTATAACGGGGCAGGATTAAAAGGTGTTTGTTTTTCATTATCTTCTCAGTAATTCCGGAAGCCCATGCAAGAACATTGCATAGGCTTTGATTGTAGCGTATAGTTCGCTTTTCGATCCATGAATTATTGCCCTTAAGCAGCGAGCCCAAAATTCAAGGAGCAGAATACCCAGCATAACCAAAACCGATTTTATATACCCGTAATGTTTCTTAGTATATAAAACCCGGCTTCGTAAAACATAAAAAAGACGCTTATCGATGATACTCTCGGTTGCACCGCCACCTTGATGTGCGACCGCAATTTCTGCCAGGTAAAGGGTTTTCCAGCCGCTCAAAGAAGCGCGATACGAGAAATCGACATCTTCATAATACATAAAAAAGCGCTCATCGAAGCCACCCAACTGTTGAAATAAAGTACGGCGAACCAAGAAGAAAGCACCAGGAACTTGATCAACGATGTGATTTTGATCATAAGGCATGGTTTTGTCGTAATGAGATGGGAAGATATGTGGGAAAGCGCGATCTAATGCCAGCATACGAGGGAAGAGGTGAGCGAAGCGCGGAAAACGAGCGACATTTTTTTGGACCAGTCCATCTTGGCCGATGAGCTGTACACCGACGATACCAACATTTTCCGGTAACCGTTTGGAGGTGAGAAAAGCAATTAATTTTTGCAATGTAGCGGGGTAAAAATAAATATCCGGATTGAGAAAAAGAATGAATTCTGCCTGACCCTGGGCAGCCCCAAGGTTGCAACCCCCGCCAAAACCAAGATTTTTGTCAGGCTTTATACACTCTATAATTTGATGAGAGTGATTAAAATCCAGAGATTTTTTTTCATCGCTATTGTCGACAACGATCAATTTTCCAGGAAAAATAATATTCGATCTTTGAATTGAAGCAATACAACTTTCAAGAAGAATAGGGGAATTCCAGTTAACTATGACTATATCGAGAATTTGATCCATCATCCAGTTATTTTAATCTTTTAAACAACATTATGTGCCTTATTAAATTTACGAAGTGAGTATCCCAATAAGTAAGGAGCCAATACTTGTTTATTCAATATGCGGTTAATTTCCGGGATGGATGCGCGCCGATGCTTTTGAATTGCTCTGCGTTTCTCTACCATAGGTCTTAAATGCTTCAATGCATCGAGTTTGGCTTTGCATACAATCTTCCCGCGCCCATTTTTAAGATATTTCAGGAAAAATACTATATTCCCAAGAAGATGGAATGGAAAATAGATGAAGAATAGTATCCCCGGCATGTTCTTCCAAAAAACCCATTCTGAGTTACGGTGATGATGATAAACAGCAAAATCACTATCCTGACCGGTGCTTGATGAGCCTACATGTTCAACCCGCAGGGAGGGCAAGAAAAAACATTGATACCCAGCCAAATTCAATCGGAAACCGAGATCCACATCTTCAAAGTAACTAAAAAAGTCCTCATCAAAACCGCCCAGTTCCATAAAAACATCGCGGCGATAAAAAGCAGCCGCAGCATTGGGTGAAAAAATCCTTTCCGGTTTTTGAGGAGCCAACCCAATTGGATACCCGTACCCCCGTTTCCAGGCATTCCCACTGATGTTATACACATCTCCGGTACCATCAATCAAATCGGGATACCTGGCTTGCGTGATCAAAGAACAAAAAGCAGAAACAGTAGGATACTGCTTTGAACAAATACTAAATTGCTCCAACCAATCGGGCTGTGGAAAGGCATCGGCATTCAAAAAAGCAAGCCACTCTCCGGTGGCTTGTCGCGCTCCCAGGTTACAGGCATGAGCAAATCCGGTATTGTTTTTCAAAGAAAAAACTTTCAAATTTAATGATTGCCAATCTTGTTCAATCTTAATTTTATTAAAGGTATCTGATCCATTATCAATTATTAATACCTCAAAATTCTGAAAAGTCTGTTGTGCTAGTTTTCTCAGGGCTTTTGGTAATGTCGAATCGTTATTCCATGTTGGAACAATTATTGAAATTAAAAACATTTTCTGAAAAATGTAATTCTTTCCTTATTGATTTGAGATAATTATATCTTTTTCGGACACATTCCTCAAAACTCCATTTATTGACTAAGCTGAATGACTTTATCAAAATAATCTTTCGCACTTGCGCAACCACCCGTTAGATATGCAGAGATCTTACTCCAAGTTAAAGTGTTTTTAGATTCTTTCCAGCTTTCTTTTATAGCCTCTCCCATGCATCCACATCCAGCATGGTAAATTCCGAGTGTGATGCGCCACAGCGTTTCAAAATCAGCCACCGCATACGGCGCCAAGCCCGTATAGTTCTGAATTACCTGTGAAGTCTGAATAGTTGCGGCGTTCAATGTTTCGGCAATCAACTGATATTCATATTGTGTGCCAACATCCTGCAAAACATATCCGACCAGATGCGTTAATTGTTCATTACTGAGCGAAAAATAACCATTTTTGCACGATTCATACGTATACAACATGGAACATTTTTCCAAGAAATAGGATTGGTTCCACTTCAGCAGCATATCCACACCGTCTTCCGTGATCATACCCAAGCCATATTCCCCTTCAATCTCCCAGTCAGGCCAAAATTGTGATTCCAACGCGATAATCCCTTTTATCAGTTTTTGAGGGATAAATGCTTCGTTTCCAGCGCTTTGAATTTCCGAATCATGGGCATTTTGCCAGCTGATGACCTGCTCGTGGGCTGCTTCGATTCCACACTGGTTTGCCGCGCCGTTCGACTCTAACCCACCATCAGGGCAACTGCCAGCATCTACATTTCCGTTCCATATTAAACGACCTGCCAGCAGTGCATAATCATTCGAGGTCATTAAATCTGAAGGAGAATCGTATTGTGCTGCCCAGCCATAATCAGCACCATCCACAGGAGGGAATATATTCCAGGTTAATGCATAGGTAGGAACAACCTCTTTCCAGCGACTCCCAAGAAGTTCAATTCGATAGAGTCCGGTTTCGGAATTGATAGAGGTAAGACGATAATAAAATTCACTGCTAGAAAAGGTTGAACCCTGAGAATTTACAAGCCAATATTTTATTTTTGATCCGTTGGAAAAAGTAAGAGGCAATTGGAACTTCACATCCGTTTTTTTATAATAATAAACCTGACCATTGATTTCGATTCTCAGTTCATATTCCGATGAATTTTCAGAAAGGCTCTCAACATAAAAATGGAGAATAGGTGGTTCGTAGCAAGTACCCCAGATCGGGCAATTATAGGGCTCCACCGAAATGACCATATTGTTTTCGGCATAACTATCCCTTTTTGACAGAGAAAAAGCGGATTGGTCAAATTTATATGAATTATCAGTAATTGGAAAAAATAAAAAAGAAGCAAAAATGAAATTAAGACAAGTTAACCGCTGGATCACTTTCATAAATTTATGAATCATCTCATTTTTAACTTGATATCCAATTGATCAGCCAGCTAAATAATTAGCAAATAGAAAAACTTGTATTTATGTTGTAGACCTTGAATTCAAATTTTCAAAGCAGCCCTCCTTGTATTGTTAAAGGATATCATATTCGTTTATAAATTCCAAACATGCTGTGGTAACTTTTGAAAAAGGAGGGTCAAAATTGACAAGGATGGAGAACATGAATAGAGTGAGTAAAATTACAGCAGCAAGGTGCAACAGGGCGCAGGCACACTTCATCGTGGACTATTCGAAAATATAGTTATACGTTTTTCCAGACTTCGCCAGGCCATCAATCGTCATTCTAGTTTTGATTGTGCTCTTGCTGCTGGTTTAAATAAGTTTTTTCTCCTTTTTTGGAATGACTGCTTCCTGAATTCAACTAGCAAGTGCAACTTTGAAAGGGAAAGAGAGGTAAGCTGCGGTAAGATAAGTACCTCTCCGACCACAAATCAAAGGAGCACTCATGC
>LDZU01000103.1_pt1 | contig 15184 bp, 5 predicted proteins | sample 615531 | NCBI WGS metagenome assembly LDZU01 (sample SAMN03408293, study PRJNA278302) | terrestrial metagenome | isolation source: oil reservoir sample SB2 | place: USA: Alaska, North Slope, Schrader Bluff formation | collected 2011-09 | reverse complement strand
TGCTTCTAACTTAAATTCTTTGCTGTACTTCCTGCGTTTTTCTGTCATGTTCTTCCTCCAGTCTTTATTATAGTTCCCTTAACCTATTGTCTTGTTTATCTGGGGAAGTTCAAATGATGTTAAGAACCCTCCCCCTTCGGCAAAGGGAGAGGGCAGGGTGAGGGTTCCAATCTCTGTGTAAAAACAAATACGGAAGTTTGTTAAGTGATGCACAACCAAAACATTGTTGGTTATTCTTCCCCATCCTTCGGCACAAAGGTCAACGCCACAGAATTGATGCAATACCGCAGTCCGGTCGGCTTGGGTCCATCCCGGAACACATGCCCCAGGTGGGCGTTGCAGCGCGCACAGGCAATCTCCGTGCGGCGCATACCGAAACTGCTGTCCTGATGGTATTCAATGTGGGCTTCATCGATTGGCTTGAAAAAGCTGGGCCAACCCGTGCCGGAGGTGAACTTATGCTCTGAAGAAAAGATAGGCAGGTCACAGCAGATGCAGTGGTAGGTCCCCGCCTGCTTGTTATCGTAGAACATGCCGCAGAAGGGTGGTTCGGTACCCTTACGACGGGTGACTTCATATTGCTCCCTGGTGAGCTGCGCTCGCCATTCGGCATCGGTTTTGTGGATTTTCTGGATCATCTTTTGCTCCTTAATATTTCTAACTTAGCTTTATGATACCGGAACATGATCAATTATCACACAATCTGTATAAGGGTTGAACTGATAAGTAAAAAATGAAAAGTGTTTGAAAAAACAATAAAAAATGATAAATATTCGGTTTGGTCTAAAATTTGCAATTTATTATCAAGCAAATAGCTTTGAAAATGAGCATTTTGCCCTTCTTAAACTATTACTATCCAATGAGATACGAGCAAAATCTGGTTTTTTGGTGTATAATTTTTATTAGAAGCCATTGGACACAACGGTATATGCGCAGCAGTCTAAATTTTGGCTTTACTAGATTGAAAAAAATCATTTTATGAAACCAAAAAATTATTGCAAAAAATCTTCTGGATTAATGAAAGGATCATAAAAACCTTAGGCGATGCATTTCGTAAAAATTTTAAATTTATGATAAACTTGTTTGTAGTTGTGAAAGGAGGGACAAAGTCATATTAAAGATTTTGAAAATTGTCATTCAATGCAGCTTTAATTGTTTAATTAAGGTCGTACTAATTTCCCATGGGTTGTTTAAGGAGGTTAATATTAAAAATAATTAATGAAATCTTTTCACATACCAAATTATTACTTAGGAGATAAAAAAATGAAAAGGATGTTATTAAAGATTTTTAGTCTTGTGCTATTGGTGAGTATGACTATTACACCAGCAATTGCGCAAACGACTGAGGAGGATCCTCCTATATTTGAACCAGTGAATGAAACTGGTTTTGTGGAATTGCAACAGAAAGGAGATACTCAGAAAACTGAACGATATATTGTTCTCCTTGATGGAAAATCCCTGGTTACATATAAAGGAGGTGTTGAGGGCTTTAAAGCAACAAGCCCGGCTGTTACAAACCAGAAAATTGATGTCGAAAGTCAGGATAGTGTCAAGTACTTGAATTACTTGCAGGAAAAACAAGAGGCACTTATCAATGCTGCAGAAACACGATTCGGCCGGCAATTAAGTATTGATTTTCGCTACGATGTCATTCTAAACGGCTTTGCAGCAAAAATGACAGGTGCAGAAGCTCAAAAACTTGCGGGAATGGAAGGTGTGCGAGCTGTTCTCAAAGATGAATTGTGGCAGCCAGAAACGGATGTGAGCCCTGGTTTCATCGGTGCTGATCAACTTTGGACGGATACGGAAAGCACACCAGGCGAGCTTTCAACAAAGGGTGAGGGCATGCTGGTCGGTGTTATTGATACCGGCATCAACATGGACCATCCCTCCTTTGCTGATGTTGGTGGGGACGGCTATGATCATGAAAACCCCTATGGCGTAGGCAATTATGTTGGTTTGTGTGCGTCGGATCCTACAAATTATGTTTGTAACGACAAACTGGTCGGTGTCTATGGTTACACAGCCTCAGACGAAGACGTCACCGGCGAAGACGCTGAGGATCACGGTTCCCACACTGCCTCAACAGCGGCGGGCAACTACCTGGAATTGGAATACAACGGAGTCCCCGTAACCATTTCTGGTATAGCTCCCCATGCCAATATCATTGCCTATGATGTTTGCTATTCTGACGGCTGCCCGAATGCATACTCCACAGCAGCCGTTCAACAAGCTGTGATTGACGGTGTGGATGTTCTGAACTATTCTATTGGTCCTTCCAGTGGTGCGGTAAACCCCTATGAGAACGCTGTTGAAATAGCGATGCTTGAAGCCATTGATGCAGGCATTCTAACCTCTACCTCCGCTGGCAATGAAGGCCCCGAGGCAAGCACAGTTTACAAGGCACCAGCCTGGAACCTGATTGTGGCAAACAGCACTCATGGGCGGATTTTTGGATATCCTGTCGATGTCCATGAACCTAGCGGCGAAGCCCTTTACGAAGCTGTTGCTCTACCCGGGGTGGGTGTACCGTATACAAGTGATGTGGTGGATATGCCAATCCGGTGGTCAGGGGATGATGATAATGTAGAAGGTTGTTCAGCTTTTACAGCTGATTTCTTCGATGGCGCTGTTGCATTGATTTCTCGTGGCATATGTACTTTTGCAAACAAAATTAACAATGCGGCAGCTGCCGGCGCAGAAGCCGTGTTAATTTATAACAATTTAGCTGGGCCACCGATCATTATGGGCGGTATTGAAGCGACAACCCTTCCATCTGCGATGCTGGATAAAGAAGATGGGGATGCGATTGTTGCGTTGTTGACGGAAACACTTCAAACGACCATTGACAGCGACCAGGTTTCTGATGTAAAAGACAGCTGGGCGGATATTCTTTCATCAGGTAGCTCACGCGGACCTTTTGAGTTGCTCGATGTTTTAGTACCTGAAGTCTCAGCCCCCGGCACCAATGTGCTGGCAGCTTATTCAACGCCCGGAACACAACCCCCTTATGGTGGTGTGGGCACAGACGCTGAGATTGATTTGATGTCCGGAACGTCCATGGCAAGCCCGCATGGGGCTGGCGCAGCTTTGCTATTGATGGATTTGTTCCCGGACTGGACACCCATGGAAATTAAATCTGCCATTGTGATGTCCGCTTATGATGAAACAACCGTCAAGGATGACGGCGTGACGCCAACAGATCCTTTTGATGATGGTAATGGCCGCATCGACCTGACCAAAGCCGCGCTGGTTGGCCTGGTGATGGATGAAACGGTCACGAATTTTACGGATGCTGACCCTTCTGCGGGTGGGGACGTTAAGACATTAAATATCCCCTCCTATCAGAACAGCCAGTGTGTGGGTGAATGTTCCTTCAGCCGCACGGTACGGAGCGTTGCAAACGTCAGTGCAGATTACACTGTCGTTGTTGACGCACCGGAGGGTGTGGTGATTACCCCGACACCGGCGGCATTTACACTGGCACCCGGTGCGACACAAACCATTGATTTTGACATAAATGTAGAAGATGCGGAAATTGGCGCCTGGCAGTTTGCCACGATTGAATTGTCAACGGAAGATTCACATTCTGGAGCGACCAGCATTTTAGAAGAAAACTTTGAAGCTTGGCCGCCTGAGGATTGGACAATTGATGCAACTGCTGAATCTTGTGATACATGGTTGAGCACTGCTACAACAGGTGAGACAAACAACACCGGTGGGGCTGGTGATGCAGCTGATGCAAATTCAGATTATTGCGGCGATGCGATGGATACCTGGATGATCTCACCAGCCATGGACTTGACCGGGTTTGATTCGGTCAGCCTTTCCTTTAAATCTGATTTCAATGATTTTGGAAGCGCAGATGACGGTTATGTGGATGTCAGCATTGATGGTGGGACAACGTGGACGAATGTCTTCCATTATGAAAAAGCTGATTTTAGAGGGCCGCGCACTGAACAGGTTGATTTGACAGATTTTATTGGAGAATCCTCTGTTTTGCTGCGTTTCCATTACACGGCGCCAGGTTGGGATTGGTGGTGGCAGGTAGATGATGTTTCTGTAAGCGGAACAACTAGCGATAGTGCCGGTTCTCCGATCACCAATGCGCGTTTCCCTCTGGCAATTCTGCCTGATGCGGGGAATATGCCAAATCTTGTTGAGAAGGAAGTTTACCGAGATGCAGGCGGTGTTGTTTTAGAAGATCTTTACTCCATTGAAATCACCGAGATGACCGTTGAAACCGCAGGTTTGACTGAAGCAAACTTGTATGTGTTTGATCTGCCTGGTGACCCAACCAATGGTGATCCATTTGATAATTTAGATGATGTTTGGTATACAACTTTCACGATCCCAGAGGGCACCAAACGTCTTGTATTAGAATTGCTTGAGACCTCTGCCAGTGATTTGGATCTGTTCTATGGTTTCGGCCCAACGCCATCCCAGGACACACTATGGGATTCTGCTGCTACCCCAGCAGCCTTAGAATATATAAGCTGGACGGATCCGATTGCCTATGATTGGTGGGTTTTAGTCCAGAACTGGGGCGGAGATACAGAGGTCGCCGATGACATTACATTAGCACTCGGCCTGGTTCCTGACACGACTTCAACAAATTTTGAGGTCAGCGGTCCAACCAGCGTTCCTGCGTTGACTGAATTTGACCTTGAGGTCACCTGGGACATTCCTGAGATGGAGCCCTTGTCAGCATGGTATGGCTGGTTTAGCCTGGGTTCAGATGCTGAAAATCCTGGGAATATTGGCCAAACGGATTTGAATGTTTACCGACCTTATGACGATGTGACGAAAGAAGTGTCATCCGACCATGCGGTTATTGGAGATACACTGACCTACACCATCACCGTTGCACCGAATGAAACAGATGCTGATCTGGGTTATGTTGTTCACGATGTTCTTCCAATTGGTGTGACTTATGTCGAAGGTTCCTTACAAACGGTTGGTTCTTCAACTCCCGCAGTATATGATCCTATCGAGGATGCGATCCATTGGGAAGGTACCATGCCCAAGATCGAGTATACCTACCTGGTGAGTGATAATACGACAGACCCCAACTGTGATACACCCTTTGGCGGCTACGTCAATTTGGAAGATTTTGGCATATATACCCAATCCGGTATCTCTGGTGATGGTTTCGCCTACGGCGCTTCTATGATGGCGGGCACAGATTTTTACGGTAAGCCAACCACGACCCAGGGTGTTTTCACTGATGACGGCTATGTCTTAATGTCGACAGAAAATCTAGCGTTTAGTTATATCAACCAAGATATCCCCGACCCAACGCTCCCGAACGGTTTGATCGCCGGTTGGTGGCGTGATATGTGGGTTACCTATGATGCAGCGCTTAATAAGGGCGTCAGCCTGGCAACCTTTGGCTCCGGATGGTTGATTGAGTTTGATGACAGCGAAGATTACTGGGATCCTAACGTAACCCTTGATTATGAGATCATCGCTTATTACGAAGCAATTTCTTCCGATGGTTACCCCGATATTATGGTTGCCTTTGACAATGTTGTCGGCGATTGGGGTATGGAAGGTTCTGTAGGTGTGGAGGATTATGCTGGTATTTTAGGTACCAGTTATGCCTATAATGATTTCAATCCACAGGATGACCTCGTCGTCTGTTTTGATTACACACAAGCAGGTGCGGATCCCGTTGTGATTACCTTTGATGTGACTGTTGATAATTATTTGGCCTGGGAATGGATTGTGGAAAACACGGTCATCCATGAAGCGAATGGCTTTGGCATGGTGGAAGAACAAGCTTCAGCTGAGTTCATGGTCAATGATATGCCTGTTGTCCATGATCAGGCTTTATCAACCCCCGAGGAAACGCCATTGGATATTACCTTAACGGCTGATGACATCTATCCCGGCACCTTAACCTGGGATGTCACCGATCCTGCGCACGGCACCCTGAGCGGCACTGCCCCCGATCTGACCTATACACCTGACCCTGATTACTATGGCTCTGACAGCTTTACCTTCACCGTCAGCGACGGTTTCCTTGTCAGTGAGGTGGGGACAATCACAATCGAAGTTACCAATATCAACGATCAACCGATGGCTGTAGATGATTATTATGAAACCGACCATGATGTACTGTTAGAGGTGCCTGCACCGGGTGTTTTGGAGAACGATTTTGATGCTGATCCAACAGACGAAATTTATGTCGACCTGGATGAGGAGCATCTTCCTGAGCATGGTACCCTGGAATTCAACACGGATGGTTCCTTTACTTATATGCCTGATCCTGGTTTCTTTGGTATGGACAGCTTCGGTTACCTGATGATGGGTATTCCAGCCCCAGAGCGACAGCAAGAATTGGTGGATATGGCAACTGTGACTATTAAGGTTAATCCTGAGGCGATTATCTATCTGCCTTTGATGCTCAAATAATTCGATTTAATTTTGGAGAGTCTGCCGTGTTTGCGAAGGCGGACTCTCTAAACACTTTTGATCATTAATAAAGTTAACAAAACAGGGATTTGTCAAAGAATGGAGGAATCAGGTATAGGGATTTTTATATTCACACCCAATATTCAAACAGATTTTTAGTTAGTTAAACTAAGGAGAAAGTATGTCCAAAAAAATATATTTTAAGTTTTTTGCAGTGATGTTGATCCTTGGCTTGTTATTGCCTTCAACAGCGCTCTTGACTGTCGCAGCGCAAAGTTCTGAACCTCAGGGTTCAGTAACGGTTGACCCCCAAGTTCTTCAGGAAATTGAGGCAGCAGGCACCACAAGTTACTGGATTGACTTCAAAGATGTGCCTGATTTATCTGCGGCATATTCAATGGATTGGTCTGAGCGGGGATGGTTTGTATACGAGCAGCTCAATAAAACAGCCAGCGCTTCCCAGGCGGATGTGGCGAATTACCTGAGTGGTGCGGATGTTAAGTTTCAATCTTTCTGGATTAAGAACACCATTCTCGTTGAAAGCTCAGATATCAATGTTCTCAACGGCTTGTTGGGTTTTGCGGAGATCGAAGCCATTCGTCCCCGTAAGGAATACATCCTGTACGAACCGGATAAAAGTGCAGCCTCGCTGGATTATGGCATTAATGCTATTGAGCCCAATATTTCCCATGTGAATGCGGATGATGCCTGGGCAATGGGCATTACAGGCGAAGGCCTGGTTGTTGCGAATGTTGACACCGGTGTTCGTTATTCCCATGAGGCGCTTGTTGATGAGTATCGCGGTAATAATGGCGGCGGCACATTTGATCACAACTATAACTGGTTTAACCCTATAGATTTAACAGACGATGAACCCCGGGATGGTAACGGTCACGGTACCCACACCATGGGTACCATGGTCGGTGATGACGGCGGTGCAAATCAGATTGGTATCGCTCCGGATGCGGATTGGATCGCCTGCGCAGGATGTCCTGACGGCAGCTGTCCAGACGCAGCTTTATTGGGATGTGGGCAGTGGATTGCTGCACCGACAGATCTCGCAGGTGAGAACCCTGATCCTGACATGCGCCCCAATGTGGTTAACAACTCCTGGGGTGACTGCGGTCAAACCTATGATGATTGGTACGCTGATGTGATTGATGCCTGGCATGCCGTTGGGACCTACCCGGTCTTTTCAAATGGAAACAATAGCAACTGCGGTTATCCTACACCTCCCGGATTAAATACGGTCGGAAACCCAGCACGCTCTGGCAATGTCAGCGGTGTTGGCGCATCCGGTACCGATAACGGCCAATATGCTACCTTCTCGAATTGGGGACCCACGGATAACCCAGACACGGTCAACCCAACGGATGGATTTGACACAATGAAACCCCAGGTGATTGCACCTGGGACGAGCATCCGTTCTTCAACGCCTGGCAGTGATTCGGAATATCAGGATGGGTGGAGCGGCACCTCGATGGCGGCACCCCATGTGACGGGCCTTGTCGCCCTGATCTGGCAAGCTGCGCCTTGTTTGATTGGTGATTATGCTACAACAGAAAATTTGATTGAAGAGACCGCGGTGGACATCATTTATGATGATGGTTCGGATGACACACCGACCAACTTCCCGAACTTTGCTTCAGGTTGGGGTGAAATTGATGCCCTGGCAGCAGTTGAAGCCGCGGCAGGATTGTGCGGTGACAGCACCCTGCAAGGTACGGTGACTGACAGCCTTACATTAGAACCTTTACCAGGTGCTATGGTTGAAATCACCAATAGCACGGACCCCGACAATAACCGAACTGTTTACACAAACGACTCAGGAACCTATTCCGCTGCAGTTTATGCCGACACCTATGACATTGCCGTGACCAAATTCGGTTACACCTCAATGACTGTAACAGGTGTTGTCGTGGAATCAGAGGCAACAGTTACACAAGACTTTGCCCTTGATGAGTTAGACACGGCATTGGTTTCAGGTACTGTTTATGATGGTGGTATCGAAGGCGGTGTTTCGCACGGCTATCCTTTATATGCCAGCCTCACCTTTGCTGCGCCAGGTTTCTCTGAGACAATTTATTCCGATCCCTTCATAGGCGAATATGAAGTTGAGCTTTACCTTGGGCAGGAATATGCTGTCAGTGTAGCTGGCGTGCCGATGGGTTATGAAACCCTGGTTGACACTTTCACGCCCGATACAGATCCTGATACGCAAGATTACACCTTATATATGCCCGAAGGTACGTGCAGTGCGCCTGGCTATGCGCCGGATTATGATTTCTTCTGGAATTTTGAGGAGGATGACGGCGGTTTTGTGACCGGCGGCACGACCAGTTTTGCCTGGGGTGATTTTACCAATGGCCCCGGGGAAGGCCACAGCGGCACCAAAGGTCTGGCGACGAACCCCTCGGGGAATTACAACGCCAGTGAATTAGGCTGGATTGAATCTCCAGCCATTGATTTGAGTGGTTATGGCACGGATACCCCGGCGATCCAATGGTGGGATTGGAAGCACATTGAGAGCGCAAGTTTTGATTGGGCACGCCTTGACGTAACAAAAGACAGCGGTGCAACCTGGGATGTGGTCTGGGGGCCTGTTGGCGGTGTCAGTGATACTGAATATCATCAGCAAACGGTTGCCCTTGACCCCTCCTATAATGTAGCTGACTTCCAGTTCCGCTTTTATTTCAAGAGCGACACTTCCGTTCAGTATGAAGGCTGGTACATCGATGATGTTGGCATCATCGAAATTCCCATTCCTGCCCCAACTGAAGTCTTCGCAACCGATTTTAATACGGATAATGGCGGTTTCACGGTTTCAGGAACTTTACTATCCTGGGAATGGGGTGTACCCACAACTGGTCCGGGAAGTGCATATTCCAATCCGAATGTGTGGGCCACAAACCTGGCTGGAAACTACAACAATTATGAAGCAAGCTACCTAACTTCACCAGTGATTGATTTGAGCAGTTATTCTGGTTTAGCACCCACGCTTTCCTTTGTTCATTGGATGGACTCCGAGAGTAATACTTGGGATTGGGGTGCGGTTGAGGTTACAAACGATGGCGGGGCAACCTGGGATACTGCCTGGGAGAAGTTCGGCGATGTATTATCCTGGACACCCAAGTCGATTCAATTGGATTCCAGTTATGCAGTCAGTGACTTCCAGTTCCGTTTCTTTATGCGCAGTGATAGTTCATTCAATTACCCAGGTTGGTATATTGATGATGTGGCTGTCACGGTTGCTGAACCTGTTGTCATCGCCCCGGATTGCGTTGATATCCCGGGTGGTGTCGTCGCTGGCTTTGTGTACGATGACAATTCATTAATGCCTCTGGTTGGCGCAGATGTTGTCAGCGCTGACGCTGCAGTACAGACAATCGAAAATGCCAGTGACCCTGCAAATGAAGGTTTATATTGGGTCTTCCAACCCACGACAACCGATCCTGAGGAAGTTGAATTTACAGCTTCGATGACCAATTATTCTGATGATGTTCAAACGGTCAGTGTGGTGCAGGATGCTGTCACTCAGCAAGATTTCTACCTGGGTACCGGCCATCTGCTCTTTGATCCAACAAGCTTTGAAGTGACGATGGGTATGGAGGAAGCGCCGCATGATGAAACCCTGACGATCAGCAATGATGGTTCAGGTGCAGCAGATTTTGAGTTGTTCGAACGTGACGGCGGGTATCAGCCGCTGTTTGGCTATAAGCCTGATGTAAATCGTGAGACAGTCGTTACTAAAGAAGACGTTCAATTACAGGCCGCTGAAGGCCTAGGCAATAAAGGCAGAGAGACTTCTCCGCAAGCTGTGATCAATGCGGATGTGGAGCTGATATTAGATGACGGCACAGTTGATAACGACATCGGTATTGGCGGTTCATTAGAGTTTATCTTCCTGAACCGCTTTACGCCTGATCCCAGCGATTTCCCATTCACATTGAATGAGATCCAGGTTTACTTTGACGATACAGTCAGTGCAGGAGACGAGATCGTTTTAGCTGTTTATGAAAATACTTCAGGCAGTTCGGATCCCGCTGTGGGTTCAAATTTGTTGATGAGTATGCCGGCAACAGTTCAAGCTGCGTCTTCCTGGAATAATTACACGCTTTCTGAGGGTGTTCTGATGAGCGGCCCGGGTGATGTATTAATTGGCGTGGTCGCCATGGAAACGCCGGGGGTTGCCTACTTCCCTGCTGCAATAGATCAAACAGCATCTCAACAGCGTTCATGGGCAGGCTGGTGGTCTTCTTCGCCACCTCCTTCTGACCTAGCATTGCCACCTGATGAGAATTGGTTGCTAATCGATGATGCAGGATTCCCTGGCAACTGGATGGTGCGTGGTATGGGTTCTGCAGGTGGCGGTGATGTGGTCTGGCTGTCTGAGGAGCCGGTCAGCGGTACGGTTTATCCAGAAGGGTCTGTCGAGGTTACCGTTACTCTTGACCCATCGACTCTGGAGCAGCCTGGTGATTATTTGGCTGAGCTTTTAGTCCAGCACAATACACCTTATGTTTATGAAAATATTGATGTAACATTGCATCTGACACGTCCGGCTACCTGGGGGACTCTGAAGGGAACCGTCTACGGTCTTGAAGCATGTGATGTGAACCCCATGCCAGTTGAAGGTGCAACTATAGAGATTTACGACGATTCAGGAACGCTGGTTGCAAGTCTGACCTCTGGTCCAGATGGGGGATACTCTTGGTCGCTAATTACCGGAACCTATGATATCGAAGTCTCCCTTGATGGCTATGAGCTATTCTTAGCAGAAGATGTGGAACTGGCGGCAGACACAGATGTTGTCACGGATATTGAACTGCGATTATTGGCGCCTTGTTTGACAGTTGATCCTGAAAGTATGGAACAATGGTTAGGTCCTGATTTGACTGCAACACAGGTGCTTTCGCTGATTAACACTGGTGCTGGTGATGCGACCTTTGAACTTTTTGAAATGCCAGCAACCGGTACTGCTGCTGAACTAACGGCTGAACAGGTGATCCTGGATCCAAGTTTTGAAGAATACACGCCCAATCCTTACTGGGATGAATATTCCGCGACTTATGGTACACCCCTATGTATAGAAGCTGATTGCGGTTTAGGCACAGGCACTGGTCCGAATACGGGCTTGGTATGGTCCTGGTTTGGTGGTGCAGCGGCTGGTGACACAGGTTATGTTTCGCAAGAAGTCGTGATTCCACCTGGTGAAGCGAATATGAATTTCTTCGTTGAACAGGCAGTATGCGGCGATGGCGGTACCAGTAACTACCTTGCGCTCTTAATTGATGATGTTGAACTCTGGCGAACGGATGGCACTGATGATGCCTGTGATGTGCTCGGCTATCGAGAAATTAATGTCGATGTCTCGGCCTATGCTGACGGCGATTCGCATGTTGTTAAGTTCAATTCTGTGACTGTAGGAAGTGGGAACTTCTTTATCGACGACGTAACTTTGAACGTTGAACTCGGCGGAGATGTTCCATGGTTATCAGAAGATCCAATTTCTGGAACTGTGGATGGCGATTCGACACTGGACGTGGATGTTAACTTTGACGCCACCGGGTTAGAACTGGGTGATTACTACGCAACACTCAAGGTAAACAACCCACCTGCCTCTGCCTTGGAAGTACCCGTTACGCTGCATGTTATCCCAGCGCCTGAGGCATTTGATCAGAGTTTGACGACACCTGAGGACGTACCCCTTGAAATTACACTGGAAGCTGTGGATCCCGAAGGTGACCCGTTGACATACATGATCGTGGATGAGCCGATGCATGGCGCACTTGAGTATGATGAGGGTGATCTACCCGCCTTAACCTATGTGCCGGATGAGGATTACTACGGCATGGACAGTTTTACCTTCAAGGCGACCGATGGCGTCGTGGACAGCAATATTGCCACGGTAAGCATCGAAGTGACGTCTGTAAATTATCCACCTCAAGCAACGGATGATTATTATGAGGCGGATGAAAATACGGAACTGGTTGTTCCTGCACCGGGTGTCCTTGAAAATGATATGGATGATGATCCTCTGGACACCCTTATTGCAGATCTGCTTGATGAACCTGAACATGGTTTGGTTGTTTTGAATAAGGATGGGTCCTTCAGCTACACGCCGGATGAGGACTTCCTGGGCGAAGATAGCTTTACCTATAATTTGCTTGGGTTACCCCCGGAGATATTGGGAGATTATGTCGATACAGCAACGGTTTATATCACTGTTAATACAAAACCTGTCGCTGACGATCAGAGTCTCACAACGAATGAAGATACACCTTTGGATATCACCCTGACAGCAGATTACATCACCCCTGGTCCGCAAGTTTGGACAATTGTTACTCAGCCAGAACATGGATCTCTCAGCGGTACAGCGCCGGATTTGGTCTACACGCCTGATTTGGATTGGTACGGTACAGATAGCTTTACCTTCCAGGTCAATGATGGTATGTATGATTCAAATATAGCTACCATCACAATCGAGGTAATACCGGTCAATGATGGGCCGCAGGCTGTAGATGATTACTATGAGACCGATATGAATGTCAAATTGGTCGTTGAAGCACCTGGTGTTTTAGAGAACGATTCAGATGTTGATCCAACAGATCAGTTTAATGTGGATGTTAAGACTGAACCTGTCCACGGTGATCTTGTTTTGAATGCGGATGGATCGTTTACGTATACGCCTGACACGAATTTCTTTGGTGTAGACAGCTTTGAGTATTTCATGCTTTCCACGCCAACACGTGCTGAGTTGTATGATACGGCAACTGTGTACATTACTGTTCATCCTCTTGTAAAAATCTATCTGCCGATTACGCTTCGCTAAAGACCATTTTCTAGTTATAAAAGGGGTTGTCATGTCGACAGCCCCTTTTTTGTTTTTTAAATAATTATCGTTCTGTTTTTAGAGTATTTAAGAAATTAAGTGGAATAAAAACGATAAAGCTTACTCATGCGGCTTTTTGTCTCACAAATTAAACCCGCAAGCCCGAAGCACCGTCAGTGCTATCAGCATATGCCCTTCACGGGTGGGATGAACGCGGTCCACCGTCCAGTAATTGCTGGGTTTGGAGAGCATCGCCCAATCGAAGGCGGGCTGGAGGTGTATCACGGGAAGTTCAAATTCCTCACCCAGGGTGTCGATTGCACTTTGATGCTGGCTCAGTTTTTTTCTGAAAGAATTTTCAGTATCATTTTCTGCCAAGTAAGGAGATACCAGACGTATTTGTGCAGTGGTGTTGGTCTGAGCACCTCTAATCAGCTGGCGATAGGTGCTGGTAAATTCAGGTAAAGCCACCGCTTCTTCACAGTCCCCTTCAAAGTAGCGCCAGACATCATTCACGCCGATAAAGATAAATAGCCAGTCAGGGCTGATTTCAAGGACGTCCGACCGCCAGCGGGATTTAAGATCCAGGATTGTGTTGCCGCCGATGCCTTTGTTTATTACGGTTAGCTTCAGTTCGGGGTACGCCCCCTGAAGCAAGTCGTGGATGAGATGGACATAGCCGTCCCCCAGTGGAGTGTAAGCGGGCTCTCTGCGCCCACAATCGGTGATGCTGTCACCGATGAATTCGATGTTTTGTTTGGCTTTGAATAGGAGCGTCATTTGAAGGTCCTTTTGGTATTGTCTTAAGGCATATTATAAATGCCTTTTTGAAAGGATGCTTGGGATGCTCAGGGAGAATTGTAGCTGGTAGTGGGTAGCTGGTGGCTGGTAGCATGTAGTTTGTAGGATGCAATTTTGTCTGTTTGTCATTTCGAACGAAGTGACTGCGAAGCGTCCTGTCTACGAAGTGTCCTGTAAGGAAAGGAAGCAATTTTCATTTCACTCCGGTTCATAAAGTGGTGTAAAGATCCCGTCGGTCAGTAATTGCTTTTAGACCTTTTAGGAAAAAATTTGGTGTAGTTGTCAAAAGCCAACAGCCTGGTGATTAATTGGTTTGATGTGTGTCAAGTAGGCGTCTGGGGACGCCATACGTGACCTACGGCAGTGACAGTGTTACTCGCAGGGCTAAATCTTCTTGCTTTGGAAGAAAATTACAGGAGGAATGTCATATTGACATCCGTATGCCAATTAAATAGAATCGCTTATATGCAAAAATTGATATATAATAAGTGCTGTTATGAAAAATTACAAAACAAAAGCTGACCTATTCCACATTCTTTCACACCCGGTGCGCTTGCAAATCCTGGATGAATTGCGTAAGCGAGAGGCTTGCGTGTGCCACCTCCAGGCGGTGACCGGGCGTCCACAGGCTTATGTGTCCCAGCAATTACGGATTTTACGAGAAGCAGACCTGGTCATAGATGAAAAAGATGGGCAGAATGTTTTTTATCGCCTGACCAATGACTTAACACGTGAATTGCTTAATGTAACAATGGGTCAGGCAAGCGCGCCCAGCCATCCGGAAGGCTGCACCTGCCCATTCTGCACAAGTACGAAATAAAATTTTTTTGTCAAATATATGCAAAAAAATATATATAAGGAGCCAATTTGAACATCGCAAATACCATTATTAACTTGCTGCAATCAGGCTTGGGCGGGCTTGCAGCTTATTTGGCTGCCCACGTGCTCTTGTGCCTGCTGCCCGCCTTCTTTATTGCAGGCGCCCTGGCAGCACTGATGCCCAAAGAAGCCATCACTCGCTATTTGGGACGGGATGCACCAAAGTGGATTTCATACCCGGCATCAGCCCTTGGCGGTTTCTTTTTAGCGGTTTGTTCCTGCACGATTATGCCATTATTTGCCAGCATCTACAAA
>LDZU01004758.1_pt1 | contig 15242 bp, 12 predicted proteins | sample 615531 | NCBI WGS metagenome assembly LDZU01 (sample SAMN03408293, study PRJNA278302) | terrestrial metagenome | isolation source: oil reservoir sample SB2 | place: USA: Alaska, North Slope, Schrader Bluff formation | collected 2011-09 | reverse complement strand
ATATTTCATAAAAGGAATATGGAAAGCTAATAAATGACTTTCTACTGTCGCAATAAATAAAACTTTGTCTTTAGGCATATATCGTATTTATCTTTCTTTTTATAAATTAAAATAACAAACATCTCTCCACCATACCCTTTCGTTGTAAGAGCTCTCGATGTAACTCTTTTCTCACTGGTCTACCACCCGCTCCAGATTAACCTAATCATGTAAGATTTGTGTTGAACTACTTTTTCTTCTCTTTGATGTTAGATAATTTCCCTATCTTAGGCTTTCACGAATTCCATAATAATAATCCAACAGTGCTTACGTAAGAATGGGAATAGCTTTAACAGAATCCGATCTATTTTTGAAGCAATGTTTACAAGTTGCTGAAACAATCTTTTCGGAAGAAACTTTCTTAATGGAAGAAGAAAAAGTGCAGAAAAAACAAACTCGCTTGTTTTTGTTACAGAAAAATATTTCTTAGCCATTTGGATATCAGTCAATAACAAAGGATGCTCGGTGGGCGTCCGAGCATCGGGTGTTTTATTTCGGAACCAGTTAATAAATGGATTATGTCCCAAAGGTTCCCAAAATAGAGCTACCCCACCAGGTTTTAAAACTCTTACAATTTCTCTATATGCTTGTTCCAAATCCAGGTGGTGTAAGATAGCCATTCCTACTACAGCGTCAAACGTTTCATCTGGAAAAGAAAGTTGTTCTGCGTTCATCATTAAATATTCTACGTTAGAAGATATATTGTGCAATTTGCTTAAAGCAGTTCTTGAACGTTGGACTATTCCCTCAGAAATATCTATACCAATTACGTGTTCAGCACCAAGCCAAATAAAAGTAGTAGCCATAAGATTATCACCACATCCATACTCGAGAACATACTTATGTTTTGAAAATATGCTAACCAAACGCTCATTCCAAAATTTTGTTGCATCTTCAGCGATACCCTCTGTAAGTGAAACTATAGGTTGTCTTGCTCGGCGTTCAGGGTCATCATGAAATTGTTTTTCGATAGTTATTTTGTAAGAATCATCCACATCATTTATCATTCTTCCAACCTCCTTGGCAAGCCTTTTTTTCAAACAGCTCCCGATACAACTCCTCCCACTGGTCTACCACCCTTTTAAAACTATAAATTCTGACGTAAACCGTCTTATAACTCCGCTTTCAATAGCTGGAGACAAATTCTTGAAATAAAAATAGCCTGTTCTCTTTTCTCTATCGGTACTGTTTTCATAATATTTTTTAGTTCCTTATAGTCCTCAAAACTACTTTTTTCTTAAACAAAATATCGTGCTTTCTTTATCGGCTTATTCTTCTTTCCCAAGCCAATTTTTAATTTCTTGCAACCTATAATTTCTTCTTTTAAAGAAATAAATACTTCTTTATTCATTTATATACAATCCTTTTTACTATTTTAGTCCAATCCTAAATAAGTGACATAAGAGTTAATATGGTTTTCAATTGAAAAATTCATTGAGTCTTCTCTGGCTTTTTTCCTTTTAGCATTTAGTAATTCTGGATCCATATTTTTTATTTTTATTAATACATCCCTTAAACATTCATAATTTCCTTCATCAACTAAGAAAGAATTATTTTCATTTAATATTTGATTATGAGTATAATTATCCCAAGCTATAATAATTTTCCCTGCGTTCATAGCTTCAAGCAAACTATGCGAAATACCACCCGCACTATATTTATTAGTACTATTTAAAAGTACAATAATATCAATATCTTTCAATATTGTTAATAATTCCTTTTGTGTATATTTCCCTTTGTAAATATTTAGATTATTTATTTCCCCCCAACCCCAAGCCTCAAATTGATAATATTCTTTTAAAGTTAAATCCAAGGATAAAGACTCAAAAAAATTGAATCCCTTAACCTCTGTGAATCTACCTAAATAGGCAATTTTCATCTTATTAGTATAATTATTGGATATTTCTAAATTAGAATAGATACTTACATCTACAGCATTCGGTATAACTTTAATTTCTTTTCGTACTTTTTTTTGGTAATAGTCTTTTGTGTCCCAACCATTAGCTATAATATAATCAGCACTTTGTAATGCTTTTGTTTCTACTTTATCTAATATCTTCTTTAATTTATAATTTCTTTCTTTTGTCCCCATATTTCTTAACCATAAAATACTATTTACTTTGTTTTTTAATTTAATTTTTAATTTATACAAAAGAAACCCTTCATGTATTGTACCTAAAGATAATACATCATTCCTACATTTGCCGTTGATGTTATTGATTATTTTTTTTATATTTTTAATAAATATAAAATACCTGAACAATTTATTGCTTTTATAAGAAGAAAGCGGGACAATTTCAACATTTTTGATATCTGAAAATTTCATCATATTTTCATCATACAAAGAATATATATATATGCTATCATAATAATTCTTTATATTTGGAATAAAATATTGAAGCCAAGTTTCCCTTCCTCCTCCATCCTCATGAAGAGGAGAAAAAATTATTAAATGTAATATCTTCATTTATTTACTTAAAACCGCTTCCTTTTTAGTGTCTATACTATTAATACCAATAAAAACCAATAAAGGAAAAAATCTAGAATTCATAATATCAGGTATAAGCATAGACCCTATAACAACAGTTAGCAAAGCTAAAAAGACTTTATTTTTTTTATAAGATATATACAAAGCTTTTATGTTTATCATTGCATATAATATTACTGATATAAAACCTGACTGAAGGCCTAACTGAAATAAAATATTATGAGGAATTGTAAAACCGTAAATTCTTTTAAATGATTCTACACCTAGGCCTACCCCAAGAAGAGGGTACTCAATAAATTTTTCTATGCCTAATTTATAAGATAACAACCTACCACTTCCTCCTAATAAGTTTTCTTGGCGAATTAAGGGAAAAAAATAAAAAAAGACTATTAATAAAAAAGACATTAATACTGTCAATCTAAATAATTCAGCAAAACTTCTTCTTTTTTTGAATTCTAAAAGAGAAAAGAAGACAACAGCAACCATAAAGGCAACCAAACCGGTTCTTGCACTAGTTAAAAAAGAAGCAATAATTAAAATGGCCGTAGATAAGTATTTCTTCTCAACGAAGGACATACAAGCCCCGCTTATTAGAAATAATGAAAGAAAGCTAAAATCGGAAAATGTAGCACCAAAAGCTATTCTATTGGGATATAAATCTAACTTACCCAGAAAAATAGAAAAATATGAAAAAATCACTTGAACAAATAAAATTAGACTGGATACAATGGCAGTATTTATATAAATATTTATATATTCTTTTGTCTTAATTTGTTTAACTTGTAAACTAAATAAAAAAAGTAGCGGTAAAAAATTTATTAAATCTTTTACTCCTCCAAATAAATCATATGAGTTCAACACTGAAATTATCAACCATAAAAAAAGTAAACATGCTATATAAAACCTATTTTTAGCGAACTTCAATTTATAGAACGTACTCATAAATAACAGTATAAAATATATATTGTACCAAGATAACGGTAGCTCACCATAAGAAGTGAAAAAAATATTATTAAAAGAATAAGGTATGGATAAAATCATTAAAGAGATTAAAGTGAATAATAATGGTGTCTTTAAGTTAAATTTAAGTACATAAAATAAGTATATGTTGAGGATAAAAGAAATAATGAACAAATGTATATTTAACGTGTTATACGATATTAAATACAAAAAAGATATTAAAAAGTTTATTAAATATATCTTTTTATATGCTTTATCTTTCATTCAAAACCCTATAACCTTTAAATATCAATCTATATTATACTTAAATTTTGTGTAAAACTTTTTAACGCAAAGTACTACAATCGTTATTTTTCTACATTTTTGACCCTTTAAGACTTTCATCTTTTAATAGTCTTCTGTATAAACTTATATACTCTTCAACCATTTTTTCAATGCTAAAAGAACTAGCTTTTAATTGGCACTTTTTAGCTACTTCATCATATTTATCTTTTTCTCTAAGGAGCTCATTTATTTTATTGGTTAATTCTATGCTATCCCCCTTTGGAAATAGTACCCCTGCACCATTTACCACTTCCCTTAGTCCAGGAACGTCACTTGCTATTACTGGCTTGCCTGCTGCCATTCCTTCTACCGCAACTAAACCGAATCCTTCCCAATTGGATGATAAAACTACGATATCCACAGTTTTAAAGATCCTTGGTATATCATTTCTAAACCCTAAAAAGTGAACTCTATCTCCCACCCCTGTCTCTTCTACTAATTTTTCCATTTTTTCTTTCAAGAGTCCTTCTCCTACCAACAACAAATGCATATCATATGGCAAATTTTTCACGGCCTTTATCAAAGTAGCTTGATCTTTTTGTTCTGCAAATCTTCCAACCATACATATCAGCCTAGTATCCTGGGTGAATTTACTGTTAATTTCGAATTTACGATAAGGTTTAGCCTCTGCAAATTTCTTTACATCGATTCCATTCCCAATAACAATAAACCTTTCTCCATATTTTGGCTTTAACCATGATATAAGATTGTCTTGTGTTTCTTGGCTTATGGAAATTATCTTTTCGTAACTAGAATATATAAACTTCTCCAAATATCTTAAATATCTTTTATTTCTTCTTCTATTATGCGTACTATGTTCTGTAAAAATAAATTTAGGTTTATCATTAAATATCAATTTTGAAGCTAATGATACCCAATAAAAAGCCGGAAACAAATGAGCATGAACTATATCATAATCACCTTCAACAATATATTTTCTAATATAGTAAATATTTAGAGGACTATATGGCTTTTTTATGGAGATTATATTAACTTCAACTCCAAATTCTTTTAATCTTTTATCAAATACATTATTTTCATCTGTTAACAAAAGTACATCTGCTCTAATTCCATCAGTATCGTTCATAAACGGTAAAACTTCTTCAATTAATTTTTCTGCTCCACCAGATCCTAAATTATTGATGATATGAAGTACCTTCATAGTAAACTCTCTTAATCAGTAATTAGCCAGGACCTAAAAGCTGCAAACCGCTTGTTTTAGGCTTAGGGTAAATCTGTTCATGAATCACGCATCCAGGAGGTAAAATTCCAAGGTGCTCTTCTGGCCAAGGTGTAGGTAATACTTCGGCCATCTTATATGATGGGATAAATAACTTATCTACTATTCTTCTATACATCATCCAGTCATATTTATAGAACTGAATAGCTACTATTCTTTTACACCAACTTGTCATTGTTTGGTAATGTTTAAATTTCCAACGTATATCTCTATAATACAATCCAATGGGAACACCGGCAGCTTTCATCTCAGATAGCAGTCCAAAGTCCACCTTCGGAGTAATCGGCAGATGATTCGGCTCTGTAAGGAGAGTGGGTATGGCGGATGATTCACTATAGACAAAAGAAAATCTCCGCCCTTTAGCCAATTGTTCTTTAACCTTACTCGCCCGTTGTCTACGCTCTTTCACATAACCAGCAACCAATTCAACATTATACCCCAATTCTCTAAAACCTTGCAACATTTGATAGGGACGCACCTGGCTGCCAGAGCTACCATTCTCTATAACTGGAAGTGGATGATGAAAAACGATAACCTCGTTTATTTTTGCACCTCCCTTAAAACAAGCCTTGAAACTTGGCTATAATAGTATACAATCCCACCCGATAACCATAGCAAATAGTTTCTTGAAACGTCCATTGAAACAAAAGAATTAAAAAGGGCAAAAAACCACACTGCAATAAGAGGATTTATTATCAACTCATTTGGTTGCAATTTTCTTTTACTATTTATGTTATGATTTTAGAAAATGATAGTCAAAAGTTTACCGTAAATCACAATCTATACTGCGAGCGAGCACCGACTACTGATATTATTTTCACATTCTCATCCTTTATCTTCACAAGTTAGGCTCCTCAACCTATCTATTTTACAACAATTGTCCAGCATACTAAAAACACCACATCAAGGCACAGGGCTGCAGGAACATTGACGCACACATCCAGCTGGCCACCATCTGCCACCATCAGCTGAAAAACAAACACATTGCTTTGCGCAATAATTACCCAAATTATTCCGACATATAGTACAATAGCGTATTCCTCTAACCTGAAGAAAGGAATTACCAGGGTTACGCTTGAAACGACCATCACTTCGAACCCAGAAAGGCTGAAGATCGGTGTTACAATTTTCCCTTGCGAACCTCTCATAAGCATAACTATTAGTCTCCGCGCCATGATGTGGTGCAGTGATAATCATGCCATCATCCCACTTAATATCATGGCAGAAGCCAAGGTCGGAGTCTGCTGTGAATAGCACCGAATTTCCTCCGTTCCCGGGTGGAAAATAAAAAACAAGACTTTCCTTGTTTGCTATGGTAAGAGCAAGAAATTCAAGAGCCGTCCATCTTTGTCTTTGCACCGCCTGGATTTCCCGAGCATTCACAGGAATCAAGAAATCAGGCACACCCCCACTCGCTGGTTTTGAACCCCACTCAAACCAGCGAATCTTCGCTCCAGCATAATATGCTAACCTGACAATCTTTGAAATCCGATCCGCTGCTACGATGGCCTGAGCAAGCATCTTCTCTTTCGACGATCTTGCTCCCAGCACCTTCTCAAAGATAAAGGGGCACAGATATGACGATTTTTTGCCATGCCATAGTGAGCCGGGAAACCAGCCATCACATAAATAATAATCCTCTGACACTTCAATGGCACCAGCCAATGTCTCCATATCATACTTATCAGCTCTCTCACGATGAGTCGTTTCAAGCTCTTTCCTTAAATCTTCGGCCAATTGGTTTCCCAGGTTCTCCAACGATAGGGTAAACGACTCAACCTGAGTCCTTCGAAGATTACAAATATTATCAATAAGTTCTTCAATAAACCGAAATGGCTCTCTTAGAAGATCCACAAGCCGTCCTCCCCACAACGCAGGGAGCCATACCTCACAACATTTAAGCCTGGATTGTAGATAACCAATAAGACCTCCGACGTGGTCGGCATCATTATGTGTACATACTAAGATATTTACACCGTTTAACCCAGTGTTTTCTTTATACAACGCTGGAAAAGTATTTACGGCCCCCCCATCGACCAGTGCAGTCATACCTTTTTTTGACGATAAAAAAAGAATCTCCTTGCCCCACCGGAAGAGCCATAAATCTTGAATCCTCAAACATAACGTTCCCCCTTCATTTGTACTTGCACAATACCGATGCTATTACATAGTGAAAAAAGCATTTAATACAACCAACTTCGTATATAGCCATACCACTTGAATTTTTCTATTTCCACTCAGGTGCTTCCAACACTGTAACCCCAAAACTTTCAATATCTAAAGTGCTTGGTATGCAAAAACTCCTTTTGTTAGCTTAAAACCATCTTTATCCACAAACCCTTCAAAGTTCTCTCTCCTGGCTGTTATGAATTATCAAGAAGAATTGCTTTATAACCTGATTCTACAAGTTCCCAACGAATATTTGATCAAACAAATACAGTATTACAAGTTACCAGAATATTAATTTAAAGCTTCTTATTATAATCGTTATGAATCGCTTTAATCAATACATCTGCAAAATCTTCATAAGTCTTAACCTTACCAAGCTCTAAATTATTTCTTTTTTCGATCAAGTCAAATAAATTCTTTGCAAGATGGTCATAATCTTTGTAGATTATTCCATAGTTAGTAGCTTCTATAAGTTTTTCTAGTTCATAGCTTGCTCCTATTTGTGAGATAGGAACAACATCTGCCATTTGATATTCATAGACTCTATTTGGTATGTTTATTTGTTGAAACTTCTCTAAAGGCTTATCAAATTCAGGTATTTTCGGATGCAAAAAACCAGCATCGTATCTCTTCAAAATTGTGTAATCTTCGGAACCAACAATAAGATCTAGAGGGTTCTCGATGTAAAAAAGGTCGCTACTACTCTTTATTTCTTCATAGAGATTTCTCCCATATCGATCTGGTTCAATGTGTATAGCGTGTAGATGGACAGCTATTCCCCGGTTTATCAGCTCTTTTATAATTGATATGAAATAATATCTATAACCTGAACGGGTTTCTCTTGTATCCGACAACGCTCTACCTGTGAGAATACAAACATGAGGTGTGCGATCTCTTTTGGATAGTTTCTCGACCTTAATACTTTTTACCCAATTTACCAACCCTGAATATCTCCAATCAAGATCTGCAAATAATGTTTTACCCCCAAGATCAATTCTATAAAGATCCCTAAAGAAATCAAGATATGAGCAGTTGGGAAATATGAGACGAGTAGATTCTTTTAAAGTAATATATTCCTCCCAACGTTTTATGAATCTTGTTTCTTTATAACTTCTTATTATTGGTAGTTCGTTTGAAAAAAACTTTTTTAGCCCGACGAATAAATCATTTGAACCGTCAAAATCATTATCTCCTATCCATACAGCATTAATATTCTTACAATTGTTCTTAATTTCATTAATTAGAGGTATTAGGCTTAAGTTTATTAAGAAACTACTATGCAGTTCTCTCCCTACTTTTTTCAAAAGTTTCTGATATATGTTAGTTTTAAAATAAAACACACTAATTTTTCCAAGTAAATACTCACGCTGAAAATATCTAGCGGTATAATATAAATCATTTAGATATTTTTTCTGGTTTTCATCACAAATAAAAATTAGCTGATCAACATCATCTCGATTAAGCAAATCGAGAAACCTAGATGAAGACAGACCAATACCACCTAATCTAAGTATTCTTAACATGATTTTAACCTTTCCTCAAAAACATCTAGCGCTCTTTTTACTATATCGTCCATATCATAATATCTATAATCAGCGAGTCTTCCAACCAGAACAAGGTTTTCAAATCCATCCGCTAGCTCTCGGTATTTATTATAAAGTTCTTTACTTTCTTCCTTAAACACTGGGTAGTAAGGGATATCTTTACCCGTTTGATAAGCTTTTGGATATTCTTTGAGGATAACTGTCTTTTTGCCCTCAACTGGGTGGATATGTTTAAACTCTGTTATTCTTGTAAAATCATAGTCATTAGGATAATTAACCACCGCAGCTTCTTGAAAATAATCTCTCTCTAAAGCTTCAAACTCCAAATCAAGTGAGCGGTAAGGAAGTGCGCCAAGTTTATATTCGAAAAGCTCATCAATCATACCTGTAAATATTACCTTTCCTTCAAATTCTTGGCCAAAAAAGTAAACTTTTTTATTTTCCCAATCTATCTTCATAACCTCTTTGAAATCTGTATTGAGCATCAGTTTTATATTAGGATGATTTAGCATTTTTTCAAAGACTTTAGTATATCCCTCAACCGGCACCGCCTGATATTTATCTGTAAAATATCTATCGTCCCTGCTTATGTAAATAGGCACTCTTCCCGTAACTTCCGGCTCAATATCTTCTGGCTTTAAGCCCCACTGTTTGGCTGTATAGTTTAAGAATACCTTTTCATAAATATAATTTGCCAGAAATTTTAAATCTTCATCCTCTTCCTTTTTAAGCTCAAGTATAGGGACTTTGGAATTATAAGCATATCTACTTAGCAGCTTTTCTTCTATTCTCCGGGCAAGAACTTCAGGGAATACCATATAAAGAGTATTAAGGTTAAATGGGATAGGAACTTTTTTGCCATCAATAAAAGCTAAAACCCGGTGATGATAAATATGCCAGTCTGTGAAATTGGGAAGATAATCAAAAACTTCTTTGTAGTCAGTATGGAAAAGGTGAGGACCATATTTATGAATTATAATCCCATTTTTATCTTTATAATCATAGCAATTCCCACCGACATGGGTTCTTTTTTCTATGATTAAAACTTTTTCGTTAAGATGCGATGCTATTCTTTCAGCGATAACACTACCCGCAAACCCAGAACCGATGATTAGATAATCAAAGCACATAATAATTTCCCTTTATATACGAAAATTAATATTTAAGCACTCTCACGTTGCTTTCTGTTTCCCTTTCTATTAATTTACTTAATTTTTCAAGCTCGCCATCACTTACTATAGCAAAACTGTGAGGCTCTTTTCCTAAACTCTTGTACTTTATTTTGCCCAAATTGTGAACGCTAAAAATTTCGATTTGTGATAAGTCAAAACTTTTAACGAAGTCAATGAATAATTTTAAATTTCTTTCTGTATAAGTATAGTCCTTAACTATTGGAAATCGAACTAAAATTTTTTCTTTTTTCTTTTCTTTTGATAATAACTCAATGTTTTGCAAATACACGTTAAGATCTCCACCAATTGCTTTTTTACACTCATCAGAAGAGAGAATTTTAACATCTATTATAAATAAATCTACAAACCCCATTACTCTCCTAAGGCTATCTATAGGAGCAAACAAAGAAGATTCTAAGGTTGTATGAATCCCAAGATTTTTCCCAGCTTCAATGAATGGAACAATTTCTTGAAGTAATGGCTCACCCCCGCTGAAGGTAATTCCTCCACCACTATTTATAAAGTACTCATAATCTTTTTTTATGAGCTTTATAAAATCCTCAATTTTGAGTTCAAAACCATAAACCCCCAAAGCCTTAGTAGGGCATTGCATCTTAGAAACCTCAAATGCAGAAAAGTTATTTAAAACTTTTAAGTGCAAATCCTGTAAATTTTTTGAGTTGCAAAAAGAACAATTAATTCTTTTTTCAAGTAAACACTTCTCTTCTAAGAAAAAAACCTCAGGCTCACATGTTTGCGTTTCGGGGTTAGAACACCAAGGGCATCGCAATAAACACCCCTTGAGAAAAAATGTAGTCCTTATGCCTGGACCATCATGAACAGAAAATCTTTGTATATCAGTTATCATAAGCGATGTGCTCATATTGTCGTGCCCTTTCTACAACTAGTTCCTGATATTCACGAGGGAGATCTCTAAAATAAGCACTAAATCCCCATACCCTAACAATAAGATTTGGAAATGCCTCAGGATTTTTAAGCGCCTTTAATAAAGTCATATAGTCCAGCACATTGCATTGGAGTTGAGTTCCTCCTTTTAAAAAGAAGGTTTTAAATAAACATATAAAATTATTAAAATTTCTTTTTAAAAACCCAGAATCTATGACCACATCTGTTACTGCTCCATTGAAAGCTTTTCTATAATTTAGCTGTGAGGAAAAGTTAAACAATGATATATAGTCCCCCTCTTTGTGAGCAAAAGATATATGCACCCCCAGAGGTTCTCCTTTTTTCCTTCCATCAGGTGAAGCATCAATTTGTTTCCCAGATTCTACAAAAGTGGGAGAACTGAGACCAAGTTTATATTTACCCCCAAAAGGATTTTTATATTTTTGTAAAACTCTTGACACATGATCAATCAAAATGTTAGTAATGTTTAGAACGTTTTCTTCATCATCTCCAAATTTTGGACCACTCATTTTAAACCAGTATAGTAAATCTTCGTGTCCTCCAAAGTTATCTGCTAGTACCTTTTTATGCTCCAACAAGGAAATAGGGGGACGAGATTCTAAAGATTGTTTGATATTAAATAAGCTATCCACTATATTACTCAAACCCACTGTTAAAAATCCCAAATGATTGTACTTTGCACCTCCGTTAGATATGTCTTTAGTGCTACATCCTGTCAGAAGAGATAAAAGAGGGGATGGCCTAAACTTTATGGATTGAATTTCTTCTAATGAAGCTTCAACATAATTTTCTAATTCATCAAGATAAATATCTAAAAACTTGTTAAAAGTCTTTAAACTAGCAACTATTTCTTCTTTAGATTTAAAAATATTTTGTAGAGGTATTAAAAAATTTAATGTATAAATATTGTTCTGATCAAACGAAACACCAGCTATATGTGGTTCCCAGCAAGCAGAAACTACATAGTTATAAACATCTATATTATCATATCCGAATTCTATTAAAGCTGGAATAATAACATCATCGTTAGAAAATAATGGATAACCTAGACCTTCACTTAGTAAGTCTATTGCTTCTCTCCAAATGCACTCTGATGTTTTAGAACCAATCCTTAAAATAATTTTGGGATCGGGTAACTTAAGTTTTTTCATAACCTTCATAAACAACAGTGTTAATTCGTTATCGTCACATTCATTATTAGGATTTATACCACCTAAAACAATTACTTGTCCCGTATCTCCAGGAAGAGTATTGCTTTTATATTTAAATCCTTTGTGTAGAGTTTCAATAAATGACGAAATTAATATTTCTGCTTCTTCTTCAGAAAGTTTGCCATCTTTGAGATCTTTGATATAGTAGGGATAGAGGATTTGATCTAACCTACCCAGCCCAACTAAAGAATGATCATTCATCCAAATTAGAGAGTTTATAATTAAAATAGATTGAAGGGCTTCCTTAAAAGAATTAGCAGAAAATAGTGGAACTTTAGAAATTAGATCTATTAGCTCTTTTTTTTCTGGATAATTAGCATTAAGAAAACTTAAAACACGTTGCATATATATTTCTATCCCTTCACATACAATTATAAGAGCCTTTTTTAAATCGACTTCTGCAGAAGAACCTTCTATTTCTTTCTTGAGGTTCATTACACCTTTTTTAAGAATAAGTTCATAATTTATAGTAAGGTTTCCTAATATTATGCTGCTATCACTTTTTACAATTTTTAATATAAAAAAATCCGGATAATAAAAGAGGGGAGCTTGACTATCAAGTTTTAGTCTGGCTTTTTTACAAATTTCTTTAAATAGGACTCCTTCTCTTAAAATAGGATTTTCAATCTTGCTTTTTACAAAGACTGTATTAGGAAAGTTCTTAATGGCTGAAGCTAGAATTTTTTTTCTATCTTTACTAAAACCACAATCTTTTTTGCAAAGTACATAATATTTTTTGACTGCTTCAGTCATACAAATAGAATCTAACAAAAATTTAATATTTGATTTAATAGCACGCTTTATTATCATAGTATCATCTCTCTTTTTAAAATAAAAACTTCTATAAAAATAATTATAGTTTCAGTTAGAACGGTTGCAATAGCTACGCCTACTCCATTCCATAATGGAATAAAACTTACAAGCAATATTATATGTATTATAGAAGCAATTGAAACTGTAAAGGTAAATTCTTTAGTAAATCCAAAGGCAACTAAACCCTGAATTCCCAAAATGTTGTTTATTCCTATTGCAAATACTATAAATATTAATATCTGCATAATATTGATTGATGGGTTAAAAGCTTCTCCAAAAAAAACCTTTATTATGAACGGAGATAAAATACAACCGGCTAAGGATATAGCAAGAGTGAAAAACCCTGCTACTAACAAAATTTTCTTAAGGGCATGTTGAGCTTTTATCTTATTTTCATGATACAATTTTGAAAATACTGGATATAACGTTTGAGAAAATGGGGTCCAAAGACCTTGAATAGCTTTTACGATTTTTTCAGCTGCAGAATAGAAACCTACTATAGTATTATTAGTGAACAAACCTAAGAAGAAGGTATTTGATACTGTATAAAAACTTATGGCTACGGTTGATATAAATATAATTGATCCCTCCTTTAGCTGGTGCTTTATATCTGCTACAGATGGCAATTTAAAATTAACATTAAAATTCCTAAAAACTATCCACAATGACAGAACTCCCGCAACCAAAGAGCCCATAAAATTTAAGAATGGAACACAAATGTAGTCAGAAGCTTGATGAATAAAAACAAATATTGCTACAGTAAAAATAAGCCTGGCAGTTATATTTAAATAGGTTATATACTTCATCCTCTCCATCCCTTGGAAAAACCATACAGGAAATAAAACCTGCCCCACAACCATTCCAAAGGTTAGAAAATAAATAAGCCAGTCTTGCCTGAACTTCCCGAAGGAAAAAACAAGAACCGTCATAATTATAAATGACAAAATGAGCAGACCAAATTTTATAATCATTACAGAGCTGAATATTTCAGATACTTTCTCTTTATCATCTCTATATATAGAAACCTCTCTGGTAGCTGAAAGGTTAAATCCGTAGTCGGTAAGAATTCTAAAGTATTGTATAAACGCCTGTGCAAAGGCAATGAGCCCATACCTTTCCGGTCCTAAAACCCGAACTAGATAAGGCAAGGTAATCAAAGGCAATATATAATTTGCCCCCTGTAAAACCGATAGGGATACGAAGTTTGACAGTAATCGCTTTTTGTCTTCAGTATTAGTCAGCCTTTTAATTTTGTCTAATATACCTATATTTTCCATCTAGCTATTCTACCACCTACTAAAGCTTTACAAATTCTGGTACTTTCATTTCATCAGGTTGCCTATCTCCCCCACCACTTCCCTCTGTATCTCCTCTCCTATCCCCGGCCAGATGGGGAGGCTTAAGACCTCAGTGGCCACTCGCTCGGCTACAGGTAGCGTGGGAGAATTTTCTTTATAAACGGGTAATTGGTGCACTGGTACGGGATAATAAATCATTGTGCCTATGCCTCGCTCGGTAAGACGCTCTTTTAGCTCATCTCGCCGCCCATCTAACACCCGGATGGTATATTGGTGGTAAACGTGCTTCCCATCAGGGTCTTCATAGGGTGTTACAATGCCAGGTATATCTTTTAAAAGTTCATTGTAGCGATGTGCAGCTTTTCTTCGGCCTTCGTTTGCTTCGTCTATATGGGAAAGCTTTACTTGTAAAATTGCGGCCTGGATTTCATCTAAACGGGAGTTGTAGCCTATCGTCTCGTTGTAGTATTTTTTCTTTGAGCCATGGACGCGGAGCATTCTAGCAACCTCAGCCATATTATCATCATCGGTAGTTATTAATCCTCCATCACCAAAGGCACCCAGTGTTTTGGAAGGGAAAAAGGAGTAGCAACCTACATCACCAATAGTTCCTAATTTACGCCCTTTGTATTCTCCACCAAAGGCTTGAGCAGTGTCCTCTATCACTTTGAGATTATATTTTTGAGCCAGACTCATGATAGAGCCCATATCTGCTGCCTGGCCGTAGAGGTGCACAGGTAATATTGCTCTGGTGTGCTCCGTGATAGCCTGCTCGATAAGCTCAGAGTTGATATTAAAGGTGCGCTCATCAATATCTACAAAAACAGACGTTGCTCCCAACTGGCTGATAGCTTCAGCAGTAGCAAAAAAAGTAAAGGGAGTAGTGATAACCTCAACCCCCGGCCCGATACCGGCGACCCGCAGGGCAATTACTAAAGCATCGGTGCCTGAGTTAACCCCCAGGGCGTGTTTCACTCCCAAATAATCAGCCACTTCCTCTTCAAAAGCCTTTACCTTAGGCCCCATAATGAACTGACCCGATTTTAACACTTCCTGA
>LDZU01000101.1_pt1 | contig 15270 bp, 11 predicted proteins | sample 615531 | NCBI WGS metagenome assembly LDZU01 (sample SAMN03408293, study PRJNA278302) | terrestrial metagenome | isolation source: oil reservoir sample SB2 | place: USA: Alaska, North Slope, Schrader Bluff formation | collected 2011-09 | reverse complement strand
GTGGAAATCTCATCATATGGCAGGAGATCGAGCGAACGCCCTCTTATGCCTGCCCAGAAGCGCTGCATGGCAGCCTTGGACCTGGCACGGCGAAAGTCATCGAGAGCCTGGCGATAGGTATTTGCATCTTCCATGGCTTAATTTTAATCCAAATCAAAAAATCAGATTCACCCACCGTTGGACATGTATGCGTTTCAAAAGTCGGTAGTCAAGGAAAAAAAGAGGAAGTTCCTATACAATTAGTTTCAGTGAAAAAACAAAAGAAAGGAACTTCCAATGACCATAACAGTCACAGTTCGTATAAACGTCAAAGTAGAAAATGGGGAGGGCAAAAACCTTCAATCAAGTATCAGTACCGACCGATTAGAGGAAGACCTGAAAGGGCTCAGCCAACAGATAACCGAAGTAATGGGAGAAATGGTTTAGGCTGGAGTTGAGGCAAAACTGAAAGCGGGGGAATATAGGGAAGGGGTGAGTATACGTACAGAAGCACGCAGGTATCAATTTCAGGGGTTCAGCATCGATTATCGAAGGCGAAGCTATCGCATGCCAGATGGATCGGTAAGGAGCCCATTAGACGCGTTGCTAGGTTTTGAGAAGTATCAACGCCGCAGTTATAAAGCGAAAGAACAGCTGTGCGCCTTGGCTTCCAGTGTCAGTTATCGGAAGGCAGCCCGGATCAACAGTTATATCAGCCAGGAAGCAGTGAGCGCTTCCACCGTATGTCGGGTGGTGCGGGAGGTAGGCCAGAGAATAGAAAACCAAGAGGCACAGTTTGAAGCCGACGCAGCAGGAAAGGTCAAGGCTCCCATCTTATTTGGTGAGGCTGATGGTGTCTGGATATCCTTACAAAAGGCGAACAAGCGCAAGATGGAAGTGCGCATGGCGATTGCCTATACCGGCAAGCAATATATCTCAAAAGACAGGAGAAAACTGCTCGACAAGGTCTGCCTGACGGGAGTGGACGTATCCAGTCAAGAATGGCAGGAAAGGAACCGGGAAAAGTTGTACGCAAGCTATGATCTGGACAGATGCAGAAAAATGTTTGTTGGTGGCGATGGCAGTGAATGGGTGGGGCGTTCCTTTGACTTGGTGGGGATCAGGCAAGTGACCCGGGTTCTGGACCCCTTTCACGTCAAACGGGCTATTCACCTTGCCTTTGGCAGTGTATTGGATACACAAAAAGTGATCACCCAATTATATGAACAGGGCTTTGAAGCGGTTGAAAAGACCCTGCTTGAGGTTGTGCCTGGCGGAACAAAGGCTGCCGTCAAAGCCAGGCTGGATTGTCTGCAGTACTTGCGCAATCATGCAGATGAAATTGGTTCTGCAGCTTCCCTGGGTGCCATTGAATCCAATGTGGACAAGCTGGTTGCCCAAAGGATGAAAACACATGGCGTTAGTTGGAGTCTTGCTGGAACCATAGCCATGCTGGCCCTGCTGAGGCACCAAGAGGAGTTGTATGAACATAGCTTCCCGTATCAGAATAAGCGTCGGAAACAGAGCTTACTAACAAAAAGTAGCAAAAAAGGAGATCCGGGAACCGTCCACGCAGCCAGTTTTCCAGTGTTGAAGTCAGGAAAAATGTCCGCTCCTTATGCCAGTTTATTCAAGGCTATAATCAATGATGATCTTCCTCTTTCGTCCTAATCACGGACATTTGAAACAGATACCATTATCATGTTGCTCTTACACAGAGGAATCAACCGGTCAAACAACAAGCCGGCTAAGTGCAGCCGGCTTGTTTTGCATACAGGTGGTCCTGGGCTTATCTGAAAATTATCGGCAGGAAAATTTTGAGCGGTTCTGGATTCGGCATCGCTTCAACAGTTACTGTGATTGTTTCACACACCAAGTAAACGCTGTCGCTCACACATACGTTAAATGTGTAATCACCAAGCTCAAAACCAGTGGAGTCCCAGCTAAATTCACCAGTCGCAGGGGTAGTGTCAAGTATTTTTCGCACATTTAGGAATCACTTGGTTGGTATTCCTCCAAATGCTGCATGTTCAAGTAAGTATTCTGACCCCATTCGGACTGTTCCATATACCTGAGCCTGGCGCACACCAGCATCAGGGCAGAGCGGCCATCCGGAAAGGCACCGATGCTCTTTGTTCTGCGCTTGATCTCCCGGTTGAGCCTTTCCATGGCATTGTTGGTTCGAATACGCAGCCAATGCTCTCTCGGGAAGTCCATATAGCTCAGGGTTTCATAAGAAGCCGTCTCCACCTTCCCGGCAGCTTCATTCAGCTTCAAGTCTTTTAGTTTCTCAATGACGTCGCCGATCTTCTTCAAAGCTGCTTCTTTATCTTCCTGGGCGTGAATCGCCTTCAGCATGGCCGATACTTCCTTCACCTTCTTCCTGGGTACCACTGAAAATACATTCCTGTAAAAGTGCACGATGCAACGCTGGTAACGAGCCCGGGGAAATACCTCAGCCATGGCCTCAATCAGACCTGTGCATTTATCGGCAACGAATAGCTGTGTGCCCTGCAAGCCTCTTTCCTTCAGGTGACGCAGGAAGCCCAGCCAGCTTTCTTTATCTTCTTTCATCCCCTCTGTGGCCCCAATGACTTCCCGTTCTCCTCGTTGGTTGACCGCCATAGCGATCAGAATGGCCACATTCTCGTATTCCCCACCCCAATTGCGCTTCAGATAGATCCCATCCAGGTAAACATAAGGATAGGCTCCACTCAGCGGTCTGTTGCGCCAGACTTCAATCTGCTCATATGCCTTCCCATTGAGCCTGCTCATCGTGCCAGCACTCAGCTTTGCATCCCATAGCAGCTGGGTGATGTCTTCGATCCGTCTGGTGGAGACCCCTGCCAGATACATCTCCACCAGCGCTTCTTCCACACTGCTTTCACGGCGTCGATAGCGTTCGCTGATTGCGGTTTCAAATGTCAAAGTGCGTAGTTTGGGTACTTCCAATTCTACTTCTCCAGCTCCCGTCAGCAATTTGCGGGTGTAATGCCCTGCTCGCGTATCTTGCCTCTGCTCTGTGCGCTCATACTTGCGCGCATTGGTTAGCTGATCTGCTTCCGCGTCCAGCAGGCCATTGAGCACCTCCTGCACACTTTGCCGCACCAGTTCCTTCAACTCGGTCTTTATTACTTGTTCGTTTAACTGTACAATCTGTTCTGACATGGTTCTCTGCGAAGCGCACTATGTGTTTCTCCTTTGGTATTTTTGTTTTATCAACTACATCTTACCAAGTGATTCAGGACCATGTCCTTTTTAAATGTGCGAAACTTATGTTACCTTATCGACCTGCGTAAGAACCAAACGCAATTTCACCCCATAAAAAGAACACTGCTCTCAAGGCAGCGTTCTTTTATGGAAGAAGATCTATTGGGTTTCACCAAATATGGCTAATTACCAATCTGAAATCGTAAGTAAACCGGTCGGGTAAAAGTTAATTGACCATTATTGATATTGCAATAGGTGGTTCCATCGCAGACTTTTCCATACATATCAAATGCTTCGGTGACCTGACCAAATCGAGAAGTATCAACCGTTTTTTCCGTTCCATCCATCGAGAACAGGACCCAAGTCTTTGAGCCCCTTATGAACTCAAACGCGGTCACATCCGCAGTAGGCGTGATCTCTCTGGAAAAGGCGGTTCCATAGAGCGTTTTAGTCATGGTTTTGAAGGCATAATAGGCAGGTAAGGGGTTGTTTTGGGCATCCAACATTCCCGTCCCCCGCCAACCGCCTTTATCCAACGTATACCAAGTTGTAGCCATCAACCCTTTTGCCCAGTTGCGGGTGTAAAGCCAGACGACATATTCCGCCTTGTCCAGTTCGTATTCAGGCGGAAAATCCGTACAACTAGGACAGATAAGACCTGCTTCAGACAAATTGATTGATTTTGAGATGTTGTATCTGGACATAACCTCTTGCAAGAATGACACTTTACCTTCGACCTGTCCTCCTCTTTCAGCCCAATTCGGAATTTCATATTCTCTCCGGATGGGGCTGATGTTGGTAGCGTAGTAGTTGTAAGCATGGAAATTTACAACATCAAAGTAATCTCCTCCACCACCTTGAAGAATACCTTCAAAATATCCTGCCATTTCCTTCAATCCACACGAATCCGAAGCGGGATCACAATCCAGCAACAATCCACCCAGGACAATCTTAACATTCGGATTCACTGACTTCATTGCGGGGGTAACAACTTTCAGCATTTCGGCATAATCCCCCCCACCGTAAAATTCCGCGGTTTTATCGCCCCAACAACCGTAAGGCATATTTGACTCATCACGTGTGGTATCTGTATTATCACGAACGAGAAAATGATCAGGCTCATTCCAAAGCTCGTAATACATCACGTTGTAAGGCGGTTGACTATACTTTTGCACAACCATCTGCATGAAATTGGCGAAATCGCCCAGTTTATCGCTTCTGATCGGACCACAAACCGAATCCGGATATTCTCGCGCCCAAAGCGGGGTTCTGTGAACAATCAGAATGGCTTTTGCCCCAATGCGACTGGCATTGATCAACTCTTTCTCAAGCGCTGGATCTGCGCGGAACTCCGTACTGTTGTTTGGCTGATACCCGATCCACTGTAATCCATTAATCCTCACCCAAGCAGTATCAGCTTCCTGTGCCCACATGGCTGCTGTGTCATCGAGAGTATTCGCTTCAACGCCAAAGCTTGAATCCAACCAGGGCGTCATGACCAGGGGCAAATACACAGGAGAGGGCGACGTGTTCACTACTGGAAGGTAGAGCTGTTCCTGATCAGGTTCAGCACCGGTTTCCATGGGACTCCATCCACAACTAAACAGCACCAGTAGCGCGCTCGAAAATAAGAAGATTCTTCGTAACATAAGCCTCCACAATCAAAAGTAATAGCGATAGATTGAAATGATACCCCAGACAATCATTGCCAGCATACAAATAGATAAAACCAAACCCTGAATGTGCCAGGTTGCTGCCTGAGAGTCGCTGACCAATTTTACACCAAGTTTAAAGATGCTAAGCAGCTTATACATTCCATAAGAAATAAATAAAACCACAGAAATGATTACTGGATAAAAATATCGGGCAGGAGGATAGTATCGTCTGGAATACCAACTGCCAGCACCCCGGGCAAAAACTATAAACAGTTGCAGCAGCACAATGACAGCAAAAAAGAAAATGATTGTTTTTGGGATTGATCTGATGTTTTTTAATATGAAGAACAAGGTGATCAGGCTGCTTAAAATCATCAGACCCAGGAGCCCCTGGTAAGCATACGTGCCGAGTAATGGAACTGCACCCCAACCAAAGCAACCCCAGAATGTCTTGAAGAACATCGAAGCGGTCGTCCTTAGATACCAGCCTGAGCTCTCGGTATCAAACAATTCAAGAATTTGGGATACAGAAATGTTCGGATCCGTTTTTGCCAGTAACCAATCGACCCGGTCAGACAACTTTGGAAAACCATCTTCAATGGTGCTGTTTTTAATGGCATTAGCGTATTGAATCCCGTTGGAGCCGGAATAGTCAGAAGGATATTCAGTAATCAAAGATATGTCATCCCAATAGACAGGCGTGGCAGTGCTGCCAAACAACGTGAGCCAGGCGACATTATTCCCGGAGGGCATCTCAATGCTGGCGGTGTGAAGAGTTGGCTCTGTTGTGAGGTGGATTTTTTCTTCAGAAAGCACCACCGTCTTCGTGTCAAGTCGGCCGATCACAGGGAATTTGATATCCGTTTCCTGATCAGCCCAGATATATGCGGAGAACGTAACAGACTTTCCGGCTATTCGATTTTGCCCTTCCCGGGTAAGGGTCTGGTGGAATTGCTTCCCAGTATGCCTGAGCACATATTCACCGCTTGGAGCCCTGGGGTCAGCGACACGCAGTAAATTTTTCTGCGCATCCGCGGATGAATAGTGGATTGGGATAGTTTTGCCCCAGTCAATGGACAATAAACCGGCGGCGATCATCAATACCGCCAGCCCGATCCAGACATATTTCTGATTTTTGCCCCGAAAGAAACTGAAGAACAGAACTGGCACGCTCAAGGGAATTGCCAGCCAGGCTGTATTTTTGGAAAAAAAACACAAGATTACAGAAAAAAGCAATAAAACCAAACGCCGAAATGAAAAACCGCGCAGCAGCAATAACGTGGACGCCCAGATAAACAGTGAAAAGGACATAATCGCCAATGCGTCGTTATTGACCGCGGTCATCAAATCAACAAAACCAGGGATGGCAATCAGAAAGCCAGGTAAGATCCAACTCATGGGATGTTCAGGTCCAAAGAGGGTCTTTGCCACCTGCCAGGAAATCCAGACCGTTACCAGGAACATCAGTAATGAAACCATGCGGCTGAGGTAAAGTTGGAAGGCAATGTCAGTATGCTTAACCACGCGCAAAGGTATGGACGCCAGAAGATAGTAAAGTGGTGGATCACCCACTTGAGGGATCAGAAGTTTGACCGGTTCATATATTTGGGTAATTCCGAGACTCACGCCGGTGTACTCGTCGAAGTGGTGCTCCATCATGGAGGCTGCCACCTCTCGCCGCATGTACTGGTCGTAATCCCCCTCCTGGGGGAATTCGTCCTGATTAGCGATCAACCAGGCATATTCAAAATGACCCGGTTCATCGTAATGCATCCAAGGTGGAACCACAAAGACATAGGTCAGCCCCACCACCAAACCTAAAAAAAGCAGAATAAGTATCTGTTTTTTTTGCAGGAAATTCAGTATTGTACCGATTTTCAAAAGACTAAAAAGCTCCTTTACCCCGGATAACGACAAGGATGGTCTTCAACAATATCTGCAGGTCAAGCCAAATCGAATAATGCTGGATGTAATAGAGATCGTCTTGGGTATTCAGGTGCATCGGTTTGTCGCTGCGTCCATTAACCTGCCACCAACCGGTGACGCCCTGGGGAACGGTGAAGCGTCTTCGCTGCCACGGCTCGTATAAGCTGACCATTTCCGGAAGTTCTGGTCGGGGTCCGATCAAACTCATATCCCCTTTGATGATGTTGATTAATTGCGGCAGCTCGTCCAGACTGGTTTTTCTGAGAAATTTTCCGATTTTTGTGACCCGGGGATCATCCGGCCGTTTGTGCACCAGGTTGCCATCTTTGTCTTTTTGCATGATTTGAAGCAGCTGTTGATCCGCATTCACTTGCATGGTGCGGAATTTAATCATGCCAAATTCTTCACCATTTTCTTTCATGCGTTTTGAGATGTAAAAGGCAGGTCCTGGCGAGTCCAACTTGATCAGTATCGCGATAACCGCTAACAAAGGAAGCACAAAAATGAGCATCGGGATAACGATTGCAAGATCAAAGATACGCTTAGTCATACGTTGAAAGTGGTTCAGGGCTGGCGCACGTAAATCAATCATAGGCATGCCAGCGAAGTCAACTATCTTCGCTTCGCTAAGAGCCTGGTTAAAATAATCTGGAATAACCCATAGCCGCACGGGCAGAGTATGGACATCGCTCACCAACTGATCAACCTTGCTGTAAGCGCTGCGAGGGAGCGCGGTGACCACATGATCGACATGATGGCTTAAGATTACATCCTTGATTTGGTCAATGCTTCCCAGGACTCTGGTGTCTTTTTGCCTCACCTCGAGGCTGTCATCAACAAAACCAACAACCACGTAACCCAATCCTCTATAATTCTCAATTTGCTCTGCCAGGCGTTTTCCTACAACCCCCGCACCTGCTATTAGAACACGCCGTTCCTCCACCTGCTTGGACTTACTAAGCTTGAAAGATAAACGATACAACAGGCGATGAGTCAGTGAAAATAATGTCGCAAGAACTACAAAGGTCAGGAATAAGATCCTGGATATTTCCCGGTTAGATAAATAGAGTATGCCGGCCATTACAACTCCCGCCAGCAGAGAGCTTCTTAATACGCCACTAATTTCGTCAACTACCTTGAGGTTTTTTTCAGGATCATACTGATCGTTGAAAAAAAAGATTGTCACCCACACTAAACCCAGGATGATATGAGCATAAGTCGGGATGGCTGAGGGAGAGGGGAGATCCTTGATCCAACTGCTGAGCCCGCTCATATAAGGTCTTACTATGAATGCCAGCCTAAGAGCCAGGACCGTAAATATTCCATCCAAAAACATACAAAACAGCGCATGGTTGGTTGAAAAACGTCTTAACATCTACACCCTTTCAATAATTACTACGTTGTCATATGATTTTACCATTAGTAAGTAGAATTAAACTGGTTAAATGAATATATGAATCCCTAACAGTGTTTTGTTATTCCCCATTCTTGTTTTTAAGCAATTGAAGCGCAGCGTGATATAGAAATCTGGGATTGTGATGAAAATACCGTTTCCACAATCTTCTTGGTTCTGTCAGCAATCGGAACAACCATTCCAAACCCGATTTTTGAATCCAACCAGGAGCCTGGGGTTTGACGCCAGCGATAAAGTCGAAAGCAGCGCCAACCCCCAACATCACCACTGGAATTTTGCCCCTATGTTCATGCATCCACTTTTCCTGTTTCGGGCAGCCTAGACCGACAAATAGAATCCTGGCTCCTGAGTTAACAATCTGGTCTATAACAGCAAGATCTTCCTCAGTACTTAATTCTTTAAAAGGTGGGCTGTAAGCATAAACCACATCAATTTCAGGATGGATTCGGCGCACATTCTGAACTAAAGTTTTTACCACCTCATCGGTACTGCCAAAAAAACCAATCGGAATTTTTTCCTGGGCAGCCATGTCCAGGAGCTTCTCAGTTAAGGTAGGTCCATACACACGTTCCTGATCTGGATAGCCTAATCGGCGCAACATCCAAACCAAAGGCATACCATCTGGTGTTACTAAATCGGCTTGGTTTATAATCTGCTGGTAAGATGGAGAGTCAAAAGCCTCCATCGTCATATGCACATTCGCAACACAGATGTAGCGGCCTGAATGGTCATGACTCCACTTTTTCACCTGGTCACTTACCATAGAATAACTAGTCGGATCAACCCGCATACCCAGAATAGATATGCCATCGATTTTATTTCTTGTTGTCTTCGATTGCTCTTTCATAAATTTCCATCAATGAGTTGTATTTTTGCTGTTTGGAATACTTCATTAGATAACTTTGGCGGGCTTTTTTACCCATCTCTTGCAAAAGATCTGTATTTTCCCAAATTTCCTTTACAGTTTGGGCGAGATCATGTGCGTTCCCCGGTTCAAAGAGCAGACCGTTCTCACGGTGTTGGATAATTTCCTCGATGGTTTTTTGCCTCGAGGCAATGACAGGCACACCACATGCAAACGCTTCAATGATACCCAACCCAAAGGTTTCAAGCCACTCTGACGGAAAAAGTAACACTCGGGCTTTTTTTAATATATTCATTGTTTCATCATGCGATGTGCGGCCTAATAATTCAACATTTTCAATGTTTTCCAACTCGATTCGTTCTGCAAGGTCCCTCATTAACGGCCCGTCACCAATAATTTTCAATGAAATATCAGTCAACAATTTCCATGCATCAAGAAGAGTATTAAGACCTTTCTCTTTGCTTAAGCGACCAATGAACAATGCATAATTTCCAGGTTTATCATAAATTTCAGGTTCAGGGTCTGGATCTACAAAGTTGGGGCTAACTATAATTTTTTTTCCAGGAATTCCTCCCATTTTAAAAAGTTCACACCCATAGTTATTTAAAGCTACATAGATATTTACCTTTTTTTGCCAGGTTCTCAAAATTCTATGAAATGATAACATCATGAAGACCACAAAGGATTGGGAGACAGAACCTCTGTAACATGCATTAATCACACCTGGCCAAGGTAAGGATCTTTTTAAACAATCCATGCATATTTTCCCACCTCTCAACAAAAGTGCTCCCGGACAAATAAGCCGATAATTAGGCAATCTTTGAACTACAGGGATTTTGTGTTTTTTACAGGCGTAGTAAACTGAAGGAGAAATCAAAGGGAAAGTATTATGAATATGACATATATCTGGCTTAATTTCGGTTAACAAATGATCAATTGTGTGATAAACCTCAGAATTCCATATTGTGTTAATTGCCATTTTAATGCCAGACCAATTGGAAAGCTCTGAGTTGTGCCTTGTGTAACGAAATACTTCATGACCAAATTCCTCTAATAACCTGGTTTCATTTTTAAAGACCTGGTCTTCACCTCCAGATTGAAGGTAATAATTATGAATGTGTAAAATTTTCACTCAGTGACCTCAAGTGACTCTGTATTGGTTAAATTTTCTTTAGAAAATTCTTGTTGTATTTGGGGATGTTTTTTTTCAGGAAGCAAATACGTCATGGACATAATGTAGAATATTAAAAGTACAGCAGTATTATCCATTATAAAACTAGTGATAGTCAATAACATTAAGGAAATAAATCTGAGTAAATTGCTCCAGTAAATACGGTTGCTCTTCGATCTCTTCGGAAAAGAGGCAACAAAAAAAATTGCCACACTGGATAGCCACCCTAAAAGCCCTACTTCAGAATAAAAGGCTAGTAAATGACCATTATTACCGACAAATTTCTCTCGTGTGTGAACATCTAAATATTTCGATGGGCCGTCCCCCAGCAGGCTAATTCCCCTGGTAAGATAATAATTAAGAGCTGCCCCTCTTGCGTAACTACCTGACAAAAACTTTTCGGTGGCATTTTCACTTACACTAAGACTTCCTTGAATCGTTTTTAGCATGCTTTCGATGGGTTTGTTGAAAACACCAAATGCAGCCATTGTTCCAATTAAGATGATTAAAATTAATAAGCTATAAAATACTTTTTTCACTCTAAACTTGACCAAAAAGTAAATCCCCCAAACCATCAAAGCCACAAGTTTGAGTAACTCAGCTTCAGCGATAAAAATAGTCAAGGTCAGCCATGGGAGAATTAGCCACTTTCTTTGAATGAAGTAATTCCGTTTATTGTCAAACAATAAAAAAATGATTATCAAGACCAGGAAAAAAGTCATTCCAGAGTCATTATTGATGTCAAATGAACCTGTACCGATATCTATAAAGCCTATCCGCTGGTGGACAGCAGCGGGGAGATAAGGATATATTGCCTTCTGGATAAGAATGATTGGTAATTGAATTAATGCAACCAGCACACACCACTTGATGATCTGTCGAATATTCTGTTGATTGACACAGAGTTGCACCAGGTTGTATATGAGATAGGAAAATATCACGTTTCTGAGAAAAAAAATGATTTGTTGTATCGTTGATTGATTGACTAACCCAGATAACAAGATCACCACACTCAACACAACATGCCAGAGCGTAACCCTATCCAATTTGAGACCATACAACAACACTAAGGGAAGTATTAATAACGAAACGGTGATTCCATTTCGATAACTGAATTGACCACTGATAATAGAAATGATCGAAAGGAAACCGCTGAAACAGAAAACCAATAGAAAAATTATTTTAAACAAATCTTGTCTTAGATGAATTTTCATGGTTTCATATTCCAGTTACCTGTTTCAGCATTATCTCACAAAGCTCATAGGAATTATTTTCTCCAACAATACAATAGAAAAACACTTTACTTATAAATTTCATATTGGAAACTAAGTTTCCCAATTAACTCTCCAACCCCACGGCAAAAGATACAGAGACTTTTTACGATTCCGGGAAAACCAAAGAATAACCCATAAGGAATAAGCAATAAGATTCCTCCAAGCAGGTGTCCTCCACATTTAATTACTCTAACAATTCGCTTCCATATTGGTTCTTCTGATATTCGCTCGACATGAACAATCGTATTACCCATACGTAAATTACGCTTTAAGATCCATTTAAGATTAGCCCTTTTGGGGGAGTTGTACTCATGTACGATGGCTTCATCTACCCAAATAATCTTGGCTCCCATCTTGTAAGCTTTCGTAAAAAACAAGCTATCTGATCCACCAATAAAGTTGAGTCGCTCCTCAAAAGGACCGTTCCACTTGTACAACCATTTTGTTGAAACCAGTAAATTGCCCGTACCGCTAAGCTTGATTCCCGTACCTGTTTGATACCTTGGTCTGTCAAAAAAACCTCCTCGAAGAATCCATTCTTCTGGAGGGACTTCAAAAGCGGCCAAAACAGGCCCAGCAACCATGTCAGCCTTGTATCGAGTCATGCCCATCAATAATTCATCAAGCCAATTGGGTTCGGCAACCTCATCATCATCGACGAAGGCAACATACTCAACATCACCTGCTAGCTCCACCGCAAGGTTCCTGGCAGACGCAATACCTCTTTTAGGTTGGACCCCATATATAATTGGAACCGGAAAATCTTTGCTTAGCTCTTTAATGAAGTTTTCATTTGTAGCTAATTCATCGTTATCAACTACAACAATATTCCAATCCGGTTTCTTATTTTGGATAAACTCTTGTATTCGCAACGACTCGAGTAATCGGTGTAATCCTTCCGACCTTTTATATGTGGCTATACAAACTGTAAGGGTTGTTCGAATCATTACCATAACCTCAAAATTCTTAATAAATCTCGATATCTATGCCAAAAGAATCGGGGTTTTAAAGGAACAAGTTTATGAAAAAAGAAATATTCAATTTTTTCAACAGTAGTGAATCTGGCAAAATACTTATGTTTAAACTCATCCTCATCCTTATAAGCAAAGGATAAAGAGATGAGTTCACGAAAATTCTGTTTTCGGATGGCCTTTTGGAACCGATGATTTGAATATTCATTGAACTCGTCTCGCATATTAATTGTCTCTTCAAAGAATTTTACGGATTTATTAATTGATGTTTGATTTTTTGTCGACCATGAGTTTTCAACTCCCCTATGATACACCGCAGTGACTTCGTCTAAATAATAGGTTTGCCCGCTCAGGACTGCAAGAAGGTACAATGCGAAATCACCATTCGCTGGTAGGTAGAACCATGTGTTAGCATGATTGAAGATATCCTTACGAACGATTGTTGTCACAATGTCTGAGAACCTACCGCTTCGCCTAATTACCTCATCACTTGAAAAGTAGTGGTTTCCTCGGTGGTAGCGCATAATTTTGTCGCGCTTCTTTTTATTCACATAAACCCATTTCGTAGCGGTGAAACAAAGCGAAATAGATGGGTCGTTATCCATCACAGTAACTTGCTTTTCAAGTTTCAATGGGTCCGTCCAGTAATCATCCCCTTCACAAAAGGCAATATACTTCCCACGCGCAACTGGAATCATCAGCGTTGCTGGGATTCTTACTCCTTTTGAATACTGATTTTCTTTTTGTAGGATTGGAATGATCAGCTCTGGGTGTTTATCAGCATACTCCTGGATTATTTTTGCGCTTCCATCTGTGGAGGCGTCATCATGAATAATGATTTCATAAGGAAAACTGGTTTGCTGCATTAAACAGCCTTCAATTGCCTGTCGAATGTACTTCTCGTGGTTATACGAAGTTATGCATATGCTTACTACCGGGTCCGCCATAACACCCCCTTCAATTTTATGATGGATTGATTTATCCCGTCTAGCATAATCGATTGAACTTCTCCTAGTTCTACTGAACTCGCCTTTAAACTAATCAAATAATACACCAGTATGCCCGTAAGTGTTTGGAGCAAGATTTTTAAAAGATGGCTTTCGATGGAAATCAATCCAACCAGATACATGGCAGTACCCATTATTACTGCTGATATAAAAGAAGGAATTAAGTCCTTGATCTGATTCCATTGGCTGTAATTGATCAGGTGCCCTGAATAGTAACTGTTTAACAAATATGAAATTATGGAAGTAATTATTTGTCCATATAACATAACAATGATTCCATGGCGGTAAGTTAATACGATTGCTAATATGACAGTCGCCTTTTTTATGATTTCCAGTCTCAAAAATAAATCCGAGCGCCCTTTTACTTTCAGTATATTTAAATTTAGTACATGCAGTGGATAGAGCAGTCCGGCGATGCACAGTAATTGAAAATATGGGATACTTTGCGCCCACTTGTCCGTCAGCAATAACCGAAAGAGGGGATCAGCAATCGCCCACAAGCCAATCATCAAAGGGAAATGCAGAAAAAGTGAAACACGAATGGTCTTCCGATATGCTTTCTTTAAACTCTCAACATCATCTTGCAGGTGAACCATGCTGGGAAAAAGCACCTGTCCCAACGATGAGCTGGTAGCCTGGATGGCAGCAGTTTCAATGCTTTTAGCTTTCGAGTAAAAACCCAGATCAGCAGGGGAATAGACTCGACCAATAAAGGTTTGGTAAATGTTGTTAAAGATTGTGTCTATTAACCCTGAGATCAGAAGCTTTGACCCAAAGGAGAACATAGATCTAAGTGATGAGACGTTGAAAACTGCTGTTGGACGCCAATCATTGAAGATCCAAAGAAATATTGCCTGGAAGAGACTTTTGGACACCATCTGCGCAACCAGGCTCCACACACCAAAACCTTGGTAAGCCATTATGATGCCAATCACGCCTGATGCAGCCACAGCTAACAAGCTTATCTTCATCTGGGTCTTGAAATCCAATTTTTTGGCTAAAAGGGCTCTCTGCACCAAACTGAAAGCATTGATGATTAGGGTCAGCGAAAGCACTCTCGTAATAGGAATCAGCTCAGGCTGGAGATAGAATTGAGCGATCAAGGGCGCTGCCAGATATAAGACCAGAGCAAGAATTACTCCAAGAAATAGGTTAAAGAAAAATATTGATGAAGAATCGGTCTGATCCGCATCCTTTTTTTGGATAAGTGCTGAGCCAAAACCGCTATCCATGATCGATTGCGCCACGGCAGTAAAGATTATTAACATGCCGATCAAACCAAATTGGGCTGGCTCCAACAACCGCGCCAGGAGGATTTGAACCAGTAATTGAACAGCTTGCACACTCAAGCGCTCACTAACTGTCCAGAACATGCCATTAATTGATTTTTGCCGGAGGTTCATCATAAATAAATCATCAATACTTTCATATTTTATTTAATAACTCAGTAAAGAAATCTACAACCAGAGGGTTCTTAAATGCTGGACAATAATATTGGAGAAATGTATAACCTTGATGAGAATTGTTCTCGAGGATTTTAAACACTTCATCTGTTAACACAATATCATAGCCCATATACTTAATCTGGGGGATATATTCACTGATTGCAATAATCGTCTTAGTAATCAGTTCCCAATGTGGAAGTATTCCAGAGACTCTCACCCCTGTATCCGGATGATACTCTGAAGGCACTAACCGCTTATTTTCTAAGATCACAGGACGCGATAATTTGCCAGTTTGGAGGTCTACAGAGCATGCTACTCCGCCAGCAGAGGCATTGTCAAGTACACCTGTTTTA
>LDZU01005552.1_pt1 | contig 15285 bp, 9 predicted proteins | sample 615531 | NCBI WGS metagenome assembly LDZU01 (sample SAMN03408293, study PRJNA278302) | terrestrial metagenome | isolation source: oil reservoir sample SB2 | place: USA: Alaska, North Slope, Schrader Bluff formation | collected 2011-09 | reverse complement strand
GTGACTCCACGAAGCAAATGAAGCGATTTAAAAAATCATCATGGGTCATAAATGGCTGAATCTCCACGCAGCCGTTTATACTGATAACCCGTCTGTTTTTAGTATCATCATTCAGCGGCAACGATTCCGAAATCTTGCATGCCGCTTCATTATACTTTTTTATCCTTTCTTCATCTTTGGCTGTAGGATTGCCGATTCTGGTTAAATCCATATTATCGCATAAGTCTGCAAGTTTTACATGGCAGGCAGTATCATTTAGAAGCATTCTATCAATAAAATTGTCATAACTTTCTCCGTTACGCCTTGTTAAATGGTCTAATACGTCAATGATTTCATCTGAAAAACCTTGTTTCTTTATATCTTCAAGCGTCATAGGAGTATCCTCTATAACATCATGAAGGACAGCGCATATCCTCTCTATTTCACTTTCACAAGCTAGCATCACTCTCAGTGGGTGCAAAATATAAGGATTGCCGCTCTTATCAACCTGCCCGGCATGAGCTTTGGTTGCTATTTCAATTGCCTTATTCAACATAGGTAAATCCTCCTTCCAACTTCATTGCATCATATCCATATCTGCTGTCTAATAAATGGCATACTGATCTGATTAGTCCAATAAAGATTACAGGAGCCAGTATTGACACATCAAATATAAATTATGACCGTGCATGTTTCTTTATCCACTTTAGTATTTTAATGGGGTCGTCAAACAATTCTTCATCAAGCTGGTCAAGGTAATCATCTTCTCCTTTATAATCGAATTCATCATCTTCTACTGCGTCCTCGCCAAGAAGAGCATTTTCCTCAGCGGGTTCTATGGTATCCATCTCAAGTTCAAGCAACTCTAAAGAAAAATCTTCTGTACTAAACGATTGTACTTTTAGGTTATTTTCATCTAAGTTAAAATATTATTGCAAATTTTAGCATAAATGGCTATAATAAGATAGCATAAATCGGCCGGCAAGTTTGCCGGCAATATAAGGACGGTATTAAGATGAAGAATGAGCCTCTTTTTATGGGCACTGCTCTTCAAGAGGAGGAACCCAGTTATAACGTTTGGGAAAAAGCTGGTTTTCGTTTTGGTGACAAGGGTACTCACACAAGTAGAACCATTATGTTGGAAGAACTTTCTTTGCTATTTCAAGAATGCTCAGGAAGCTCGACTCGTGAAGATTATTTAAAGGCTATCGTGGAAGATAATTGTCTCGGAAAGAGAACAGTGGCGACACGTAAGCTTTCTGCTCAAAGATTAACAGAGTTATATGGTTTAAACCCTGCAATGCAGCTTTTTCGTTTTTTTCGTTACTATTGGGATTCCGATCAAGCAGGGAGGCCTCTTCTTTCTTTATTAACAGCCATGTCCCGGGACCCTCTTTTAAGAATCACTTCAGCAGCGATATTAGATATGCAGCCAGGGGAAGAACTTACCCGGCAAAAGATTATCAATGTTCTCCAGGAGAACGTTGGTAAACGGCTAAACGAAAACACCCTGGACAAGGTTGTTCGCAATGCGTCATCATCCTGGACCCAGTCAGGGCATTTAAAAGGACGAATGAGAAAGATTCGCCAGGAGGTCAGTCCTACACCCATAGTAACATCTTATGCTCTGCTGTTGGGATATTTGCTTGGCGTACGCGGACCCGGCCTTTTTAAAACGTTATGGTCTAAAGTATTGGATACGCCGGAGGAAGAACTTCAAAAATTGGCCTTAGAAGCAAAACGTTTGGGTTTGGTGGACATGAGCTTATCCGGTAATGTTGTTGAAGTTTCTTTTTCCAGGATGTTAAGCGAAGAAGGGAGGTTTATATATGGGAAGAATTGAAGAACTCGCCCGCCGATACAAAAATCATATAATTACTCCTTGGCAGCATAATTTATCAGGCCTGCAAAAAACAATCTTTATAGTCTATTCTAAAAACGATGAGCGAAAGCTCCGGGCAAGGTTAGAGCTTTTTGAAATGGCTACTTTTGCTTCAGGGCATAAATGGGTACTTTTTGATTTTACGAAAGTATTTGCCAGATGGATGGCCAGCGTGGAATACCGGGATTTGTATTTTGAGGAACCGGAGAACCTGGCCATGAAGTTAAGCAGTGATTTCCTCAAATCCGCGGCTGATGAATTGCGTGATGCGCTGACCGGAGAAAATGTTGATTCCGATACTGTGGTGGCGGCGTATGGCGTGGCAAGCTTATTCGGTTTCACTATGGTTTCTTTGTTATTAAAGGAGGTTGTTGGTGATATCCGGGGCCGGCTGGCGCTGTTCTTTCCCGGTGAATATGACAATAACAATTACCGCCTGCTGGATGCGCGTGACGGGTGGAGTTACCTGGCAATACCTATTACATTAAATAATGGGGTGAATGACGCATGATCAACCGTGAAATTTTCCAGCGCGACCCCGTACTGTCAAAACTGCTTAATGATGGTGTGGCCGCCGTCAATGAATCGTTTACATCCAGAGAGATCGAAACGTTAAGATATGAACTGGAACACTTTGTTTGCGAAGGTCAATACAAAGAAGGCATAATCCGCATTCTCGAATCGTACCTGGGCAGTTTGAGTTCGACAAATCAACCGGCTGTCTGGGTGAGCGGCTTTTATGGAAGCGGCAAATCTCACCTGCTTAAAATGCTGCGGCGCCTCTGGGTTAATACCAAATTTGATTCTGACAGTTCAACCGCCCGCGGACTTGCCCATCTTCCTACGGAGATAAAAGACCTGCTTAAAGAACTCGACACAATGGGCAAAAGAGGCGGCGGACTGCACGCAGCGGCAGGGGCTCTTTCCTCGGGCGGCGGCGAAAGCACCCGCCTGGCCATACTCAGCATCATTTTAAAATCGAAGGATCTGCCCGAATCTCTTCCCCAGGCATTATTTATTTTATGGTTGAAAAACAACGGAATTTTGGAACAGGTAAAAGAAACTGTAGAAAAAGAAGGCAAGATTTTTTTAAGCGAACTTCACGACCTGTATGTAAGTCCGGTTCTGGCCAAAGCCCTGTTGGATGCAGATCCCGACTTTGCGCCTGATTTAAAACAGGTCCGCACCCTTCTTCGCGCTCAGTTTCCAATTGTTGATGATATTCCCACTTCTGAATTTATCAAGATTATACGCGGCGTCCTGACCGTAAACGGCCAAATTCCATGTACTTGTATACTGCTGGACGAAATTCAACTGTTCATTGGAGATTCTGCCAAACGTTCCACAGATGTGCAAGAAGTAGCGGAAGCTCTTTGTAAGCAGCTTGACAGCCGTGTGCTGCTTATTGGAGCGGGTCAAACAGCTCTCGGCGGGGATGTGCCGTTGCTGCAAAGACTAAAAGACCGCTTTACAGTTCCCATCGAATTATCCGATACGGATGTGGAGATCGTAACACGCCGGGTTGTGCTTGCCAAAAGGGCTGACAGGCTTAAAGCAGTGGAGGAAATTCTAAATGTTCATTCCGGTGAAATTGCCCGGCAGCTTGCCGGAACCAGGATCGCCGCAAGAACCGAAGACCGGAATATTATTGTTGAAGATTATCCTATCCTGCCTGTACGGCGCCGTTTTTGGGAGCACGTTCTTCGCGCCGTCGATGTCCCGGGAACAAACAGCCAGCTGCGAACTCAGCTCCGTATTGTCCATGACGCCGTCCGCGATATAGCCGATAAACCGCTGGGCAGTGTAGTTCCGTCAGATGTTGTTTTCGATCAAATGCAGCCTGACTTGCTTCGCACCGGCGTCCTGCTGCGGGAAATTGATGAAACCATCCGCAATCTTGATGACGGCACGCCGGATGGCATACTGGCCAAACGCATTTGCGGACTTATTTTCTTGATCCGCAAATTGCCCCGCGAGGCTGTTATAGATATCGGGGTCCGGGCTACACCGGAAATAATCGCGGACCTGCTGGTAAGCGATCTTGCCAGCGACGGAACAACTCTGCGTAAGAATGTCCCAACGATTCTGGAAAAACTTGTTGAACAGGGCAAGATCATAAAAATAGAAGAAGAATACAGCCTCCAGACACGCGAGAGCAGTGAATGGGACAGCGAATTTCGCAGCAGGCAGACCAAGCTGAATAACGACTTGACATATCTATCAGTAAAACGGACAGCCCTAATAAACGCCGCTTTTGCCGAAACTTTCAGCAGCGGCAAGTTGACGCAGGGGAGCAGCAAGGAACCGCGCAAACTGCTTATTCAATTCGGCAATGAAGCCCCCGTCCAAAAAGGTATTGATATTCCTGTTTGGGTACGTGACGGCTGGGGAGAAAATGAGACTGCCGTACTTTCCGGAGCGAGGGCTGCAGGCAGCGACAGCGCAATAATATTTGTATTTATTCCTAAAGCGAGCGCCGAAGATCTGAAAAAAGCGGTTATTCAATTTGAAGCGGCCAAAGCCACGATTGACTCCAAAGGCCCGCCAACAACCCCGGAAGGGCAGGAGGCCAGGGATGCCATGCATACACGCATGACCTCTGCGCAAACAACGCGAAATAATATCATCAAAGATGTGCTTAACGCAGCGAAAGTTTTTCAGGGGGGCGGGCAGGAACGTTTCGAGCTTATTTTAAAAGATAAGGTTATCGAGGCGGCAAAGGCGTCAATGGACCGTTTGTTTCCCAGGTTTCGGGATGCCGATGATAACCGCTGGTCCAATGTGATTAACAGGGCAAAAAACGGCGACGGGTCCGCCCTCCAGTCTCTCGATTGGAAAGACGCGCCGGAAAAGCATCCTGTTTGCTCAAATATTTTGTCTGAAATAGGTTCCGGCAAAACAGGAAAAGAAATACGCGATACTTTCAAAAAGCACCCCTATGGATGGCCGCAGGACGCGGTAGACGGCGCCTTGATTGTTTTATTTACAACGGGGCATATACTTGCCGTTTATAAAGGTGTTCAGTTAAAACAGGGCGAGTTGGACCAGGCAAAAATAACCGTTACGGATTTCAAGGCGGAAACAAAAACTATCGATGTCCATGGCCGCATTAAACTGCGCAAATTATTCCAGACAGCGGGATTGAATTGCAAATCAGGCGAGGAATCTGCAATTTCCGGTCAGTTTCTTGCCGTGCTTTGCAAACTGGCTAATGAAGCCGGCGGTGAACCGCCAATGCCAGAATGTCCTTCAAAACTTTACCTGGAAAATATACAGGGACTGGCCGGGAATGAGCAGCTGGCGGCAATCCTTGATCAGAGCGATACGCTTGCTCAACAATTTAAAGATTGGACAGAACTGGGCAAACTTGCCGCTGAACGCAAGAAGAATTGGGCTGCTTTGGAGATTATGCTGGGACATGCCGGCAGTTTGCCTGAAGCGGAAGAATTGCAAAAACAGGCTGACGCTGTCCGTACAGAAAGAAGGCTGCTGGATAAAACCGATCCTGTTCCGGCAATTCTGAAAGATATTTCGACGCTGCTCCGCACAGCGGTAAAACAGGCCCATTCCAGCTTTGAAAATACCTATAACCTGGAAATGGAGGCCTTGTTAAAAAACGATAACTGGAAAAGAATAACTTCGGAGCAGCAAAAAGGTATTCTTGAAGCTGAAGGCATTGACGCTGTTCCCGATCTTTCTGTGGGTGATGATAAAGCGCTGCTGTCAAGTTTAAAAGAAACTCCCCTTCCGAATTGGAAGACAAAAAAAGACGCTCTGCAGAAGCAGTTTAAAAACGCCGCTCTTGCTGCGGCAAGGCTTCTGGAACCGAAGACAATAGAAATCAAATTAATAAGCGGCACTTTAAAAACAGAGCAGGACGTTAAAGAATGGATAACCATAACTGAAAAGAACCTCCTGGAAAATATTAAAAACGGTCCGTTAATTGTTATTTAGGCGGTGGGCGTTATAAAAACTTTAACTGCGGAACTCAGGAATAAACTTGAACGTACTATTATCAGGGCCAGGGATTTTGCCGAAGCCGGGGCAAAGTCTGCGCTTGAGTCGCTGGCTGTCCATCACTACGAACCATTCAGCCATATGCCCCCGGAAGATCGCCGGCTCAGGAATCACCTCCGGGCCAGAGCGCGCCAGTTGGGCGCCAGGCAGGATAAATACGGCAGCCTTGAAATATACCACCTTATTCAGGAGTGCGCGTATGAACACTGGCACCGGATGCTCTTCGCCCGTTTTTTAGCCGAAAACGGCCTTCTCATTGAGCCCGAATCGGGTGTGGCGATCAGTCTTGACGAATGCAAGGAACTGGCTGAGGGTGAAGGACTGGACTTATGGACACTGGCCAGCCGGTTTGCTCAACAAATGCTCCCGCAAATATTCCGGCCGGATGATCCTATCCTTTTGGTTGCTTTTGCCCATGAACATCAGCTGAGATTGGAAAACGAGCTTAGTGGTTTAGAAACAGATATTTTTACGGCAAGCGACGCATTGGGTTGGGTCTATCAGTTTTGGCAGGCCAAGCGTAAAAAAGAGGTCAATGATTCCGGCATAAAAATAGGCGCTGATGAACTGCCCGCTGTTACACAGCTTTTTACCGAGCCGTATATGGTTGAGTTTCTGATTCATAATACCCTCGGCGCCTGGCATGCCGGGAAGATGTTGTCTGCAAACCCGGAGCTTGCTGAAAAAGCACAGTCGGAGGATGAACTTCGCAAGGCTGTTTCTTTACCGGGGGTATCGTGGGATTACCTTCGTTTTATACATACAGATGAAGGTAAGGGGCCATGGCGGCCCGCCGCCGGCGTGTTTGAAGGCTGGCCCCAAAAGGCCTCTGAGCTAAAGATCATAGATCCCTGCTGTGGCTCTGGCCATTTTCTTGTTGCAGTACTGTATCACTTGGTCCCGATTCGTATGCTTGAGGAAGGTACATCTGCACATGAAGCTTGTGAAAAAGTCCTTGAGGAAAACCTTTTCGGTCTTGAAATAGACGAACGATGCACACAGATAGCCGCCTTTGCCCTGGCTTTTGCAGCCTGGACATATCCCGGCGCGGATGGTTATTGTAAGCTGCCTAAACTGCAAATAGCCTGCTCTGGCATTGCGCCCAACACAAGCAAGAAAGACTGGATTAATTTAGCCGGGGATAACGAGAGGTTCCGAAACGGTTTGGAAAAATTATATGACCTTTTTAAGGATGCGCCCAGTTTGGGAAGCCTTATCGATCCCGGTCATGTGGTTGGAGGCAGCTTGATTGAAGCTAGTTTTGACGAACTCACTCCTTATCTTGAAAAAGTAATGTTCATGGAGAAAGATAACTATGAACTGAACGAGTTAAAAGTTGCTGCCTGCGGAATAACTGACGCAGTACAAATTCTTAACGGACGTTATCATCTGATAATAACTAATGTGCCATACTTGGCGAGAGGGAAACAAATTAAATCCTTTCAAGATTTTTGTTTAGAACACTACTGTGAGGCAAAAAGCGATATTGCTACAGTATTTCTCGATCGCCTTTTATTGCTTAATAATCAAGGTGGGGTAACAGCTTTAGTTATTTCACAAAGCTGGCTTTCTTCAACGAGCTATGAAACATTCAGGATACGTTTGATAAAAAATAAACGATGGAATTTTGTTGCAAAATTAGGCCCTGCTGCGTTTGAAACAATTTCAGGAGAAGTTGTTAATGTTGCTCTTTTAGCTATTGCAAATGCTAAAGCTGAAGGTTTTATTGCTGGACTTGATGCCAGTCTTGCAACTTTGTGTCAGGAAAAAGCTTCTCTTCTGCGTAGTTCTGAAGTAATGGAAGTAAAACAAGAAGAACAATTGAAAAACCCAGATTCACGGATAGTTCTAGGGGAAATAGCAGATAAACCATTATTAGGCAATTTTGCAGATACGTTTCAAGGTATAAAAACCGGAGATGATTTACGTTATAAGAGATGTTTTTGGGAAATTGAACCTTCAAAATATCGTTGGCGTTTTTTTCAAAGCGGAGGGACCGGGGAATTCCCTATTAGTGGTATGGAGTATTGTATTGACTGGATAGATCAGGGTCATTCAATGGCAAGATTACAAGGCCTACAAGCGTTAAATAAAATTGGAATTGGAAAAGGTACAATGTCTTCATTGCCTACCTCTATATACTTTGGGGATCTTTTTGATAGTTCTATATCACCAATAATACCAAAACAAAAAGAATACTTTCTCCCTATATTAACCTATTGTAAATCAGAACAATATTTAAAAGAAGTTAGAAAAATAGATCCAAAAGTTGCTGTGACTAATGCAACATTCTTAAAAGTTCCTTTTGATTTTGAGTATTGGAATGAAAAGGCTAAAAAAGAATATCCATTAGGTGATCCTAAACCATTATCAGAAAATCCAACCCAATGGGTTTTTAAAGGGAATATTATTAATTCTAGAAATGAACTTCATGTTGCCGTATCACATTTATTAAGATATTGTTGGCCAAATCAAGATGTTATACTTGATGGTAAATTTGATAATGACGGTATAATATGCCTGACTCCCATTGTTGGAAAAGAACCTGCTGCAGAACGCCTGCGTGCATTACTTATTGCCGCGTATGGTGATTATTGGACACCAACAAAAGAACAAGAATTGATTGCCTCAACCTGGTCAACTGCAAATGATCTTGACGAATGGCTGCGGAATGATTTTTTTGAACAGCACTGCAAAATATTTCACCACCGGCCTTTTATCTGGCATATCTGGGATGGACGCAAGCGCGACGGTTTTCATGCGCTGGTAAATTATCACAAACTTGCCGAAGGCGGGGGTAAGGGGAAAAAGCTGTTGGAAAACCTGACCTACAGTTATCTGGGAGATTGGATTAACCGGCAGAAGGATGGCGTTAGGCGGAATGAAGATGGAGCGGAAGACCGCCTGGCGGCTGCCGTTGAACTGCAGAAGCGGCTGATTGCGATACTTGAAGGCGAGCCGCCGTTTGATATCTTTGTCCGTTGGAAACCTGTTGAGAAGCAGCCAGTAGGGTGGAATCCGGATATAAATGACGGGGTAAGAATCAATATCCGCCCGTTTATGGCTTCTGATATCCCCGGTGGAAAAAACGGAGCCGGCGTTCTGCGCTGGAAGCCGAATATAAACTGGTCCAAAGACCGGGGCAAAGAACCTGATAGATCAAAAGAACAATTCCCCTGGTTTTGGAAAAACGGCGAGTTTGCCGGGGATAGAATTAACGATGTCCACCTTGCAAACTCTGAAAAACTCAAGGCTCGTGAAAGAGCGGCCGGAGATCCGGAGGTGGATATCAATGTATAAAACATCTAAGAAATCACCGGCTGCTTTATTAGAAGCTGTGCTTAACTCTTTAATACACGCCGGCCGCTACAATCCTGGCGATGTCACAGCTCCGGCAGCAATCCTGTGGACAGATGCGGACGGCCAGTGGCGGCAGTTGGCGGCTCAATTGCGCCCCCTCATGCCTGAACTTTTTACCTTTGGGGAGTACAATCCGGAAGAAAAAACCGGGCCGGCAATTTGGCTCAGATGTATAGTGGACAGAACATTGCCGGAGGTCGATTTTCCTGAGGATTCGATTCCGATCATCTATATGGACAATTGAGGCTTTTCTTACTTCGGAAGATATCGGTCTTTGTCTTGACCTTGCCCTGGACAAGCAGACCCGGAAAGCGATGCGCGGGGCGCTTGCCCAGTTGGCAACGACCCCTATCGCAAGGCTTCGGGGCAAACGGCTTGAAGCCGAAGACTTTGATAAGCTGATGATTGCGGATACACAAAGGGATTTGCTGATCTGGTTGAACGATCCGGCGCGATTACGGGAAAATTGGGACGATAACAAATGGGCGGCATTCTGTTCACGCTGCCGGGTTGAACTGAACTACGATCCGGCTAATGAAAGCGATCTCGCCGGCGGCGAAAAGCTCGGCCTGCGCGAAGGAGCCTGGTTGGCCATATGGCGGAGGTACTCAGAAGCCCCGGCCCTTTATCCGAATATACCGGATTTGCTCAAGCGCTCAAAACCTGGCAGGTTGATCTTCGATAAAGAACCCTGGCCTGATGAAAACGAAGCAGAGGAAGATGCGCTTCGAGACAGTCTTCTGGAATTGGAACATCATAATTCCGCTATCTCCAGGCAGAATATAGAGAAACTTGAGAAGCAGCATGGTATGCGCCGCGATTGGGTTTGGGCCAGGCTTGGCCGCAGTCCGCTCGCCGGGGCTTTGAAGAGCCTGGCAGTGTTGGCGCGTCAAACATCGCAAAATATTGGCGGGGATACTCCGGAAAAGATGGCTGAAAATTATTCGGGCGGGGGTTATCTGGCTGATGACGCTGTCCTGAAAGCTGTTGCCGGTGTTAAAACAGCTCAGGATACAAAAGCGGTGGAAACCGCCATCAGGAGTATTTATCTTCCCTGGCTTGAGGATGCAGCCAGGCATTTCCAAAGCCTGATTGACGCGGCTCCTCTGCCTGATCATACGGATAACTCCAACATAATTGCTGCGGAACAAGGCGAATGTTTGCTGTTTGTGGACGGATTACGCTTTGACTTGGGCCAGCGATTAATCAGAATGGCCGGGGAACAGCATATTAAAGTTAGCGCAAAAAGATATTGGACGGGCTTGCCGACTGTGACAGCCACAACAAAACCGGCAAGATCGCCCATAGCTGAAAAGCTTGCCGGTCAACCGCAATCTGAAGATTTTCAACCGGTCGTTGCTGAAGGCGGCCTGCCGCTGAATACCAACCGTTTTCGAAAGATGCTTGCTGAAGCGGGCTACCAGTCGCTTGACTCCACCGAAACCGGCGAGCCGGATAAACCGGAAGCGCGGGCCTGGACGGAATTTGGTGAATTTGACAAGATTGGTCACGCAATGCAGGCGAAACTCGCCGGCAGAATTGAAGATCAGCTTCTGCTGCTTCTGGAGCGAATTCAAACCTTGTTTGAAGCCGGCTGGAAGAAGATTCGTGTAGTGACAGACCACGGCTGGCTGCTGGTTCCTGGCGGACTGCCCTCCCTGAGCCTGCCGAAATACCTGACTGAAAGCCGTTGGGCCCGGTGCGCCGCAATTAAGCCGGGTTCACATGTTGAAGTTCCAACAGCAGGCTGGTATTGGAATAAGCTGATGAATTTCGCTTATCCGCCTGGCATCCATCTTTTTATAAAAGGTGATGAATATGCTCACGGGGGTGTAAGTCTGCAGGAATGCCTTGTCGCCGATTTAATATTTGTTTCGAATATTGCCGCTGCCCCTGTTTCAGCGAATATTGTGGGCATTAAATGGTCGGGTATGCGCTGCCGCGTTTCTTTGGACAGTGGCAGCACGGAAATTTCCGCCGAACTGCGGACCAAGCCAAATAACCCGGAATCCGGAATTACCAGGCCAAAGCAGAATGATCCCGAAGGGCAGATATCTCTTCTTGTAGAGGATGAAACACTTGAAGGTACGGCAGTCAGTTTGGTGTTATTGGACCCTTCCGGGCAGGTAGTTAAAAAACAGGCAACGACCGTTGGAGGTGACAGTTAAATGCAAATAGATAAAATCGATAAACTGGGCGCGTCAGCTTTTGACGGCTATTTGGTCCGTAAGGATTTAGTCCGTAAATACAGCCGCCAGTATCCGGTTCCTACCTATGTTGTGGAATTCCTGCTGGGGCGTTACTGCGCAACCATAGATGAGGGAGAGATAGAGGAAGGCCTTCAGATTGTTGAAAGGCAGCTTAAAGATCGTACAGTCCGGACCGGAGACGAGGAACTCTTCAAAGCCAGGGCCAGGGAAAGAGGTTCAATCAAAATAATTGATCTCCTGAAAGCCCGCCTGGACTCCCGGAACGATTGCTTCATCGCGGAACTCCCCAGCCTGGGCCTTAAAGATGTCAGAATAGAAGATAATCTGGTCCATGATAACGAAAGAATGTTAACTGACGGTTTTTACGCCGAGGTTAACCTGACATATGATTCGGCTATTGCCACCGAGAAAAGCGGGCGTCCTTTTGCGATTGACAGCCTCAGGCCCATTCAGTTATCCAAGACTGATGTGTTAATGGTGTTGGAGAAAGGAAGAAGGGAATTTACAACAGAAGAGTGGAAGAATTTTCTCATCCGTTCTATAGGTCTGGAGCCGGAGAACCTCACCGAGCGGGCGAAGATGGTAACCCTGTTGAGGATGGTCCCTTTTGTGGAAAGGAACTACAACCTGGTGGAATTAGGCCCGCGGGGCACTGGCAAAAGCCATATTTACCAGCAGATATCGCCTTACTCCCATCTGATTTCGGGCGGCAAGGCCACGGTTGCCAAGATGTTTGTGAACAACTCCAACGGCCAGAAGGGGCTTGTTTGCCACTATGATGTCGTCTGTTTTGATGAAGTTTCCGGTATTTCCTTCGATCAGAAGGATGGCGTAAATATTATGAAAGGTTATATGGCTTCCGGTGAATTTTCACGCGGCAAGGAAAGTATCCGGGCTTTTGGCGGAATAGTGATGCTGGGAAACCTTGATGTAGATGTTCAGCAGCAGCAGCGTATCGGCCACCTGCTTAGCCCTCTGCCAACTGAAATGCGCAATGATACGGCTTTCATGGACCGGATTCATTCCTATTGCCCCGGGTGGGAATTCCCCAAATTAAATCCACACATGCATTTTACCGACCATTTTGGCCTGGTCAGCGATTTTATTTCAGAGTGCTGGAGCAAGCTCCGCAATGTGAACAGGTTATCGGTCCTGCAGGGGCGGGTTAACTGGGGAGGGGCGCTTAGCGGAAGGGACATTGAAGCCGTAAACAAAACCGTAAACGGCCTTATTAAACTTATTTTTCCCGACCCTGAAATATCAGTTCCTGATCAGGAACTTGAAATAATCATCCGTATTGCGTTAGAAGCCAGACGGAGGATTAAAGAACAGCAAAAGCGCTGCTTGAAAACCGAATTTAGAAACACGCATTTCAGCTATATGCTGGGCGTTGATGGAATTGAGCAGTTTGTTTCAACTCCTGAGCTGCATACCAATGAAACCATTGAAAGCGATCCGCTTCCTCCCGGACAGGTATGGGCGATTAGCCCCGGCGGACAAGACGCCTCGCCGGCTTTATTCAGGATTGAAGCTGCAGCAGGACCGGGAAATGGTGTAAGGATTCTCAATACTCCTGTTCCTCCGCCTTTCCGGGAAAGCGTGCGTTATGGTGAACAGAACCTTTACATAAGGGCAAAAGAACTCGTTGGTGACCGCGACCCGCGCGCCCATGAATTTTCAATTCAGCTGCGTGCTATGGATATGGATCATTCCGGACAGGGGCTCGGCTTGCCGGTGCTCATTGCGCTCTGCAGCGGGTTAATAGAACGAAGCGTAAAAGGCGGTTTAATAATTGTTGGCGCATTAAACCTGGGTGGTTCTATTGAAATGATTCCAAACCCGGTTGCTGTTGCGGAACTTGCTGTAGAGAAAGGCGCTGCAGTATTGCTCATGCCCATCTCTTCCAGAAGACAGCTTTTCGATCTGCCGGATGAAATGGCAACAAAAATTAATATAGAATTCTACGCCGACGCCGCAGATGCTTTTTTAAAGACGATTGTGGATTAATCTCAAGGAAGATATTCTTTATATACTCAACTTTTGATCGACCGAGCCTAGGTTGTGAAGTTTAACAGGTTGAAAACCTGGTTGGAAAGGTTAGAACCAAGCCACAATAGCAGTTCTTATACAGTATTTCTACTAATGTTGGATTCTTATAATTTTATGATATAATATAAATGATATTTTGCAATATAAAATTTCTCGAAAGGAATAATATATGGCAATTACTGATTTATTTAGAAAGGATGAAATAATTCATAATACGACTATAATCATAAAAGGATCTGAAGGCAAATTTGACGAAGGAAAATCTGAGGAAGATAAATGCTTTGTAACGAAGAAAGTATATGATGAAACTGAGTTTAGCCGGGTCTATTTTTAGTAAAGATACATTAGTTGAGTATAACACTTTTATGGTTGACGAAATTGTAAATAAAATTTATGAAGAGTTTAAGACAAGGGAATGGGAAGGTAAAATTTTAAAACTCCCGGAAGGTGAGTATACCAAAAATCAATTACCACCCAAAGAAGTAATTAAAAAAATAGTTAGGACTTCAATGGATAAAGTAGGAATCAAGGGAAATAGATTAGTTGAGAAAAATAGGCAAAAGATACTTCAAGCATTTGGAACATTGCTAAGAAAAAAAGGAAAAACTGTTGTAAATATAAGAAAAGCAAATAAACCAGAACCTTTATCTTCATTGGATATGGATAAAGAAACCATTGCTGTTGGAAATTTAAGGCGTAATGTAACTGTTTTTTATACTGATGTTTATGAAAATGAATTGACCGAAGAAGTCAAAGATATTCTTCAAGATGTTATAAATGATGAAAGTTTCCTTAAAAGTGCAGAAATAAAGATAAATCAATACCTGTTTAAAACACCTCTTGATATTATCTTTACAAAAGCAGAACCTGAAAGAAGATTTGTAGAACATTTGGGTAAAAAAGAAAATGCTGAAAAAATTGATGCCTGGTTTAAGTCAAGAGATCAAGGGTTTTATAATATTGAATATTCATGGAGAAAAGGAGAGCATCCTGAGCAAAAAGCGTTTAATCCAGATTTTATTATTAAAATACATCAAAACAGAACTGATTTTATTGTAGTCGTTGAAATAAAAGCTGATGACGATGATTCTGATGAAAACAAGGCAAAACTGCGGTGGGCAAGGCAACATTTTATAAATCTAAATAGAGAATTAGAAGATGCAGGGATCAACCAAAGGTATATTTTCCATTTTTTAAGTCCCAACAGCTATGCTGAGTTCTTTGAATATCTAAGAGATGGAAGATTAATAAAAGGAGTATTTAGAAGTGACCTCGAGGATAAGTTAGAAGCAAACGGTAGGGGGGTAGGTAATAACAGTATACTAACCTCATGATATACGACAATTAACAAGAGTAAAAACCCATGTATTTCTTTGTAATCTAATCCATGCGGATAGGTTAAATGGACAGGTAATTAAATATAGAAAAGTGCCGGAAAAAGTTCCGGAATAATCTAAAGTGAGCTTAAGATGAAAACGGATAAAGAAGAAAAGATAAAAGAAAAGAAAGAGGAAAATCTAAACAGGAATAAAGCGCAACCTCACGAACAATTGGAACTCTTTGCGCCGGAGGAAAAAGCGGTCCGAAAAACCGGGCCGGTAAAAAAGGACGCCGGAAAGACCCTTTCCGCCGCCAAGGATGTTCAAGAAAGGGCAAGGCAAAAAACAAACCGGGAAGAAAGAAAAAAAACCCGGAAAGAAACTCTCCGCTGGAAGGGGGCAATTTTTAAGGCTCAAGAAGAGCCCGCCCCTGAAACGGAAAGCCAGGGGGATAGGGTACAAAATCCGC
>LDZU01000100.1_pt1 | contig 15321 bp, 10 predicted proteins | sample 615531 | NCBI WGS metagenome assembly LDZU01 (sample SAMN03408293, study PRJNA278302) | terrestrial metagenome | isolation source: oil reservoir sample SB2 | place: USA: Alaska, North Slope, Schrader Bluff formation | collected 2011-09 | reverse complement strand
ATGAGTGCTCCTTTGATGTGGTGTCTGAGAGGTATTCATCTTACCGCAGCTTACCTCTCTTTGACCTTCAAAGTTGCACTTGCTTGTTGAATTCAGGATACAAAATAGAAGTGGGAGTCATAATTTTAATATTATGGCTCTCACTTCAATAAAAAGGAATGAAATGGCAAAGAAATGGCTTATTCTTATTTTAATAAATTTTGTTTTAGTTGGTTGTTCACATACACAAGAAAAATTAGGGGTTAAAGAAACGAATCAAATTTCTATAGAAACAAATGAAGTAAATAAAGAAAATCTCCCTGAATTCGATATATATTATCCCATCATCCTTATCGAAGGATGGGAATCTCCCCAACCGCTGCCAGCTCTCATCGATGCGGAGGGGGATGAATTATCTCCATTTATAACGCTGGCTGGCGATGAACTGTATTATTTCTACACCCCTGACCTTTCCGTTTCTGAGGCGAAGCAGGCGTTGGATGGCATTTCGGGTACGTATTATTCAAAAAAGGTGGATGGAGTGTGGTCTGAACCACAGAAACTGGATTTCGCCACTGAAAATTCTCTGGATGGTTGTATCTATACCGTTGGGCAAACGCTGTGGTTTTGTTCCAGACGGGAAGGAAATTACGGGGATGTCGATTTCTACACGGCTACCTGGGTGGGGGGTGCCTGGCGTGATGGACAGAATGCGGGCGAACAATTGAATGTGGACTACGATGTGGGAGAGGTACATCTCTCCGCGGATCAAAATTCGATGATCTTTTCCGCTTTTCGAATAGGAGGATTCGGTCTGACAGATCTATGGCAGATTCAGCGTGTGGGAGAGGGCTGGTCAGAGCCGGTAAACTTGGGGGATGTCATCAATAGTACTGAAATGGAGGATTGCCCTTTCCTCTCGGAGGATGGTAATGAATTATGGTTCACTTCTCCTAGTAGAATGGGCTATCCCGGATTTGCTATTTTCCGTTCCATCTGGCAGGATGGCGAATGGGGAGAACCACAGGAAATCATTTCCAATTACGTTAGTGAGGTATCCATCGATCGGCAGGGGAACTTGTATTTTACGCATTTCCTCTATGATGAAAACGACGAGTTGCTGGGATCGAAGATCTATGTGGCATTCAAGAAAACTGGTAATAGTCCCTGATCTGTATGAAAAAGCGAAGTTTTCCTCATTCCTTCCTGGATAGCCGAAGCTGGAGCGCCATTCTGCCGGCGGCGCTGCTGAACAGCCTGGTGCTGGTGATCTTTTTCTCCGCGCTTTCCACCCAGCAGGTGGTGGTTGATCGCACCCTCAATGATTACCAGCGCACCACCTACGATATTCTGGTGCGCGCTTCTGAAAATGTGACCGAAATCGAAAAAGAATATGGCTTGGTGGAAGCCAACCACTTGAACGGCACCGCGGGCGGCATCACCATGCAGCAGTATGAACAGATCAAAGCCATCTCCAATGTGGAGGTGGCTGCCCCTATTGCCATGCTGGGCTATATGAATCGCAGCAGGATGGGGATTGCCATTCAGGAGGACCTGCCAGCCGGTATCTACCGGGTGAGCGCCAGTGATGGGATCATGGCGGGCGGGGAATATGTGACAGAAGCCAGCCTTACGCCTTATTATGTTGCGCATACTCCCGAATTGTCTGACAGTTGGAGTCTTTCCTCATCCAGCTATGAAGGATGGATGGAAGAACTGCAGCGCCTGCATTTATCGGTCACGTTTGGTGGCGCCAGCCCAATAATGGATGCGTTTTTGGTATCCCTCCCCAGCGCCCATGACCGCATGTTGATCGCTGCCATCGATCCCGAGCAGGAAGCCAAGCTGGTGCATCTGGACCAGATGCTGGTATCCGGAAATTATTTACCGCAAGATCCGCCTTTAACCATTGACCACGGTTATCTCTACGTTCCGGTGTTGTTCAATATCCATGATTACATCCAGCAGGTCCTTTCTCTTCAACTGGAGAAGACGGATTTCGAGCTGGATATGAGTGAGAACTATGCCAAGCAAGTCAGTGTAATCCCCGATCAAGAGGCAGTGGAAAGCATGCCGCTGGAGACGGTATATAAGGCGCATCTGACCCTGCAGCGTGAGTGGTATAAGAATGCCGTCCAGTTGCTTGTCAAAGGTAATGAGGTGGTAGATGTTTATCAAACCAATGCTTCGATAACAGGGCTGTTATATGCTCCCAGCGCGGTGCAGTACCGCAAAATGGAGGATGTGCCAGCTTCCCTGCCGGAGGATACGCTGGTGCTGGAAGCCATTCCACAGGGACTTACACAGGATGAGCCGGGCTTGTTCGATGATCTTTTTCCTGAAGAAACGCAGGATTGGCTTGATATCGTCCAATGGCAGATGGAACCCGAAGTAACCTACCGCTCGCTTTCTCCCCGCTCTCTGAATATATTTAACTTCAGCCCGTATGCTGAGGGTAACGGGCAGTTTGAGATCGATACCTCCACTGCCCTGGCTGGTTCCCCCCTCAATCAGGTGCCCCTGGAAACCTATCTGCCGCCTTCCGCGATCTTGAAATATGACGAAAATGGGGAGGAGTTGGAAACTCCGCTTACCCTTACCCCTACCCTCAACAATGAGGGTTATCTGGTCTCTCCTCCCGATCTGCTCATTTCTCTCACCTCTGCCCAACAAATTCTGGAAAATGCCTGCTATGAAGCTGTGGCTGATGAGACGGCTGGCTCCGGCTTTCGATTGAAAAATGTAGATTGTGAAATGGAGGATGATTTCATTTCCGCCATCCGTGTGCGGGTGGGCGGCATTGATGAGCTGGATGCGAATGCGCAGGCGCGCATTGAAAAGGTGGCGGATGAGATCGTGCGTCAGACCGGGCTGCATGTGGATGTGATGGTGGGCTCTTCCCCCCAACCGGTGCTGGTGCATATTCCCGGCTATGAGGGGGTGGATGGGCGAGGCTATGTCGAAGAGAATTGGGTGAAGAAGAACGTCAATACCCTCATTCAAACAGGCATGAACCTGGCGGATGGCATGCTGTTTGCTGCCATGCTGTGCGCTGGAGTCCTGCTGCTCTTCAATCTCAACACGTTCTTGATGCTGGGCAGAATATCCGAAGTGGCGCTGTATAACGCGCTGGGCTGGCGGCGCCGGGACATCATCAAGCAGTTATTGGGGCAGGTTCTCCCGCTCGCTTTGCTCAGCATTCTACTGGCAGCGCTGCTATCCCTTTTAATCATGCATATTCTGTCATTGAAATTGGTAGTGGGGCAGTTCGTGTTGATCATGGCGTTGGAGTTGCTGGCGTTCATGCTCAGCGCGCTGTTGCCCGCCTGGCAGATATCCAAAGCTTCTCCGGTTGTTTATTTGCAGAAAGGGGAGGCAGTTCCACAATATTCCCATGCTAGAAAAATAAGTGTGCGCGCTATCGTCATGAACAATATCGTGCGCAAACCGGCTCGTTCCCTGACCATCTTTTTCAGCGTGTTGTTGACCAGTGGACTATTGACCTTGATCAGCCTGGTACAAAGTGGCTTGCAGGGGCAGTTATACGGAACCTTGTTGGGTCGCTGGATCCACTCCTCCATCCAGCCCTATCACCAGCTCATGGCAGTCGCTGCCCTCTTGCTGACCATTATCAACATCTTTCTTTCGACCCGCGTCAATGTCAATGAGCGTAAAGATGAAATTGGGTTGCTCAGTGCCATGGGATGGCGCCGCCGGGACGTGGCAGCTATGTTTTGTTGGGAGCAGATGTGCATCAGCCTGGCGGGTGCGGTGGCGGGATTATTGGTGGGAACGGCTATTTTTCTTGCTTCGTATCAGGGTGTAGCGGTTGGCTCGCTGACGTGGCTGCAGATCATCCTGCTGGGCATCATCCTGCCTGTGGGTCTCTCTTATCTGACTGCTTTTTCCCCGGCGTATCGTGGGGCAGGGCTACTGCCGCTGGAAGCGCTGCGCGAAAAAGCGGGGAAAATGAGAGAGACTATGCTGCGTTCTACGGTTGTGTACCTGGTATTGGGGGTCGTGGGAGTGCTCATGGTGGCGACCATCCTCAGATTCACGCTCTTTGAAGGGGGCACTGCCACACCATCAGATTCCGCAGAAATTGTCTCAACCAGTGCAGCCACCGCCAGCGTATCTATCCCAACTCCTCATGCAACCCCCACACCGGTTGTAACGGAAAGCGTGCCGGTTTACCAGATTGATCTAGCGGTTGACCCTGAGCAAATGCGTATGACAGGTCAGGAGACCATTACCTACACAAACAACACCGGTGTGCCGCTGGAGGAGATAGTGCTGCGTTTGTATGCCAACATTCCATTTGGCTTCGAGGATATGGAAAAGGATCCCACTATTGGGTATATGTTTTCCAACCGTATTCAATTAGATAAGGTAAATGTAGATGGGCAGCCGCTGGAGGTGGCGTTGAGTGAACACGATAGCGTAGCGACACTCCCACTGGCGCAGCCGTTGGCAGTCGGGCAATCACTGACCATCGATCTGTCCTTTACCTTGCAGGGTTTTTCTGAATTGAAATTTTTAGAATATGGATGGAGAGAGGATTCCTTTTTCCCCATGCTGGCGGTATATGATCAGGATGGCTGGCGGACGGATGTGGACAGTGATTTTGAAGATTGTGTCTACAGCCAGAGCGCTCTATTTGATTATTCCATTACCCTGCCTGCAGGTTGGCAGTCGGCGGGCAGTGGCGATCAGCTTGCGGTGGAAACGCTGCCAACTGGGCAAATGCGCTATACCTACCAGACCGGTTTAATGCGTGATGTTAGCCTTTCGATAAGCAAGCATTTCATCCTGCGGGAAAGAAAGGTAGGGGATACTACCCTGGTTTTGTATCTCATTGGAGATGAAGAAGACGCAGAAACTCTTCTAGACATCGCTGCTTTAATTTTTTCATTTTATGAAAAGCAATTTGGAGAGTATCCCTATGATACTTTGAGGTTGGTTTGCTCGCCTGGTCCCTGGAATAGCGGAAAGGAGTATCCTTCGTTGGTATATGTGTACTATAACTTTGACGAATATGTTGGTGCAGAGAAGATTATTGCACATGAAATTGCGCACCAGTGGTGGTACAGCACGGTGGGGAATGATATTTTCAACGAAGCCTGGCTGGACGAGGGTTTCGCAGAGTACTCCGCCCTGCTATATCTGCAAGAAACGCAGGGTGAAGAGGTATTTCAAAATTATCTAAGGGAATTTCAAAGCAGTGCAGCCCTGGCGGATGCTGATACGGGTGGCAAGTTGAAAGTGGGCAGTTCGGTGGCAGAGTTTGCGGGGACCGGCTATTATACAAATATTGTCTATGATAAAGGGGCGCTTTTCCTTGATGTGTTAAGAAATGAAATGGGCGATGAGGCTTTCTTCGCCGGGCTGCGTGCTTATTACCAGCAGTATCAATTTGGGGTAGCCGACCGGCAGGGCTTTTTGGAGGTCATGCAGCGCTTCAGTAAAACCAACCTTGCCCCGCTTTTTGAAGAATGGATTGGCATGGACTAAGTGAAAAAGAAATTTCCTGGCAACGCTAATGTAAGAGGATAACGGTAATGCCTGGATTATTCATACTAAAATCTGGATCGACTTTGAGTTGAGTATATTGATGAAGATACAGCAAGGTTTCTTCGTGTACCCCAAAACGCTCTCCGGGGATGAAATCTTTGATCTTACCACTTTGCTTTCGTTTGGCTAATTCTTGGCGTAGACCGCTGCGTAGTCTTCCCCCCACGCCACTGGAGCCATAGCCATGGATGATCTTGATGACACGCATTCCGGAATGTTGGGCTGTGTTTATAAATTGGTTCATGCGCACGATGGCTTCTGCAAGAGAAGGCATGCCTGCTTCAATGTTCATTTTGGGAAGTTCTCTGGTGAATTGTTTTTTAGGCATGGCAGCATCCTTCTTCTGTTGGGACAGATAATAACAAAAAAGGGATTTCTTTTCAAATAGTTCCTATTTATTCAACCGCAACTATTTCCTCTATTGGAAGTTTATAATAATGAAATGAACACTTTTTCTTTTCTGGCTGTGTGTTTGGGCGCATATTTGATTGGGTCCATTCCCTTTGGTCTCTTGATCGCCAAAGCGCGCGGAATTGATATCCGCCAGGTTGGCAGCGGGAATATCGGCAGCACCAATATCACACGCGCGCTGGGTTTCCGCTGGGGTCTGGTAGTAGCAATTCTGGATGCTTCCAAGGCTTATTTACCAGCACTGGTGGCTCGTCAGCTTTCTCCCAACAACTGGCAAATGCTGGTTATTTCCCTGATGCCGGTGATCGGACATATTTTTTCAATATGGATGGGTTTCAAAGGCGGCAAGGGCGTCGCTGCTACCTTTGGCCTTCTGGCTTTCTATTTCGGGCTTCCGCTCTTTGCACTTTTTTTGGCTATCTGGTACTTGACAGTGAAATGGGTCAAGTTGATGAGCTTGGTCAACCTCGGCGTTGGATTACTGCTGCCGCTGGCATTCTGGATTAAATACAAAACAACCCCTTATATTCTGTTCGGGGTTGTTTTATGCATCATTATTTGGTGGAGCCACCGCGCCAACATCAAACGGCTGCTGGCGGGTAAGGAACTCCCCACAAATTATTAGAGATTCAACAATTAAGCCGGGTAATATGCAATGCGTTCATTGGGCATGCGCTGGCTCAGTCGCTGCAGACGGCTTTGTACTTCTTGCTGAATGCGAGCTTTATCCAGCGTGAGCAACTTGCGTCCCTGCATCAATACTTTTCCGTTGCACAGCACAGTATCCACATCGCTTGATTTTGCACAATAGATGAGGAATGCCAGTGGATTAGCTTTGGGAGTGGAATTTAATCCGTCCTGACGAATGAGAGTGATATCCGCCAGCATGCCGGGTTTCAATTCGCCGATCTTCCCGGGCAAATGCATCACTTTCGCACTGCCATGGAAGGTGATTTCCAGAATATCTTCCAGTTTCATGCTGGTCGGGTCCAATTTCAAGTATTTAGCAAACAAACCCATTAATCGCATCTGTTCCATGATATCCAGTGTGTTGTTGCTCACCGCTCCATCAGTTGCCAGACCGAAGGGAATGCCATATTCCATGTATTTTTGGATGGGAGCCATGCCCATACCGGATTTGAGATAGGTTTTGGGAGCCTGCGCGATTCCAGTATCCGCCTTTTTCAGGATATTAAAATCATCTCCGCGCGGGGCAATCCCATGTGCCAGAATAGTAGGAACATCCAGAACACCACAATCCCGGATTTGTTGTACAGGGGTGATTCCGTATTCTTTCAGGCTCAGGTCTACCTGAGCTTCTGTTTCTGAAACGTGGATATGGATGCCAAGATCGTTTTTGCGAGCTTTTTCAGCGCATAGTTTCAGAAAATCAGGATTGGTCGTGTAGGGTGCATGCGGTCCCAACCAGGTGGTGATGCGCCCATCCGCTTTCCCCTGCCAGCGTTTGGTAAAATCAATGGTCTTATCCAGCATCTCTTCCCCTTGATGAGCAAAGACCGCCCAGGCCAGATTGGCGCGCGTGCCGGCTGCTTGCACTGCTTTGGCCACTTCATCCATGAAAAAATAATGGTCGGCTACGCAGGTGATCCCATTCTCGATCATTTCTGCCAGCCCAAGCTGTGCACCCCAGTAAACATCCTCTTCGGTGAGGTTGGATTCCATCGGCCAGATGTAATCATTGAACCATTCCGATACGGTCACATCTTCAGCCAGGTTGCGGAATAGAACCATGGGAACATGCGCATGGGTGTTGATGAAACCCGGCACAGCCAGCAAACCGCTGGCATCAATGATCTCTCCAAATTCAGATTCCGGTAAGGTGCCTGAGTTTGTGATGGCTGTGATGGAGTCGCCTTTGATGGCAATATCGTGATTGAATTCAACGTGGGCTTTCCCCCCATCAAAACTGAGCACGTCGCAATTTTTTAGGAGTAGATCGGTCATGGATGCATACCTCTTTCTAAGAATTATGAGCTTCTGGTAAATATGTCTTGTCAAGTATGATATACCCGATAAAATGACAATGCAACAATCTCAGGAAGGAAATCATGTGTTTAGCCCGGAGAAGGGAGTAGCCGGTCACCGATAAGGACAGTTAAAAACGTAAATCCTGCTCTCATTTCGGAATAGAAAAGGAGTTGGAATTGAATCTCGACTCCTTTTCCATTCATGTATGAAACAGAAAATAGTTTACGAGATTTTCTGTTCTTTCAACTGCTTGATAAACACCCGGCGGCGTTTGTGCTGGCGATATTCAAAATGTTTCCACTGTGCCTGCACATTGATGTTATCTTCCAATTCCGGATTGGATTCCACCGATGTGATCCCCATTTTGGCGAATACATCCAGCAGGCGTGTCATCAACATGGAATTCACACCCTTTCCTTGAAAGTCCTTGCGGACCGCGATCAAATAGAGATCACCTTTATCATTTTTGCGCAGTGCGTGCAATAAATAGATGAATCCCAGTGGAAGCATTCTCCCCTTTGATTTTCGCAGGGCTTGCGAGAGCGAAGGCATGGCAATGCCAAAGGCGACCATTTTATCATTTTCATCCAATACGATCGGTACAAATTCCGGTGAGATGAATCCTAAATACTGGCTGATATAAGCATCCACTTGCTCCCGGGATAGGGGAGTTACCCCATACAGGTGCTGGTATGCTTCATCCAGTAATTCAAATAACTGGTGTGCATAGCGCAGCAGATCTTTCTTGTTCCTGGCTTCCAGGTAATGCAAGTGGTAGCGTTCTTCCACGATTTTCGCGAGTTTCCTGATTTTTTCCACACCACCGGCTGGCACCTTGATCTCAAATTCGACCCAGTCGGTATCTTTCACATACCCGGCGTTCTCCATGTGGGTGCGGTAATACGGGTAATTGTAGATACCAACCAGAGTGCCCATCTCGTTGAAGCCTTCAACCAATAAGGCTTCAGGATCAAGGTCGGTGAATCCCAACGGACCATGCATGGCCTGCATACCCTGTTCGAGTGCCCACTGTTCAACCGTGTTCAATAAAGCCTGAGAAACCTGAGGGTCGTCGATGAAATCGATCCAGCCAAAGCGTGCGTATGCATTCCCCCAGCGTTCTTCATAGCGCGGATTGATGATCCCGGCGATTCGCCCGGCCAGCTTGCCATCTTTATACGCCAGCCAATATTTCGCTTGGCAGAATGCAAAAGCAGGATTCTTATCCCAGCGCAGGGTGTTCATTTCATCCGAGCGCAGTGGGGGAACCCAGTTGGGATTGCTTCTATATAATTTGAATGGAAAATTGACAAATTTCCGCAGCAACCTGCGGTTGGTTACTTCTTGAATGGTGATGGTCATAATAGCTTAATTCCTTAGCAATAATAATGAAATGAAAATAATAAATCTCTTGATAACAAGAGATTTATTATCATAACAGTTTAATTCTAAAAAAGATATCCATGCTGAAGTTCTCTGAATTCTTTGATCAAGCTGTCAACTGTTTGATGAATATCCGTCTGCGTTTATGCTGGCGGGTCTCGAAGTGCTTCCACTGCGATTGCACTTTGTAATTATCCTCCAATTCGGGGTTCGATTCGACCGATGTGATGCCCATTTCGTGAAAAACATCCAGCATGTGTGCCATGAGCATGGCATTGACCCCCATACCTTGATAAATGGGGCGGATGGCGATGAGATACAGGTCGGCTTTATCATTCTTTTGCAGTGCTCTTAATACGGGGATAAAGCCGAAGGGGAACAATCTCCCTCTATTTTTCTGCATGGCTTTGGAGAGGGAGGGCATGGCAATTCCAAAGGCGACCATGCGCTCGTTTTCATCCAGCACGATGGGTACGAATTTAGGGGCAATGATGCCCAGGTACTGGTCAATGTACCCATCCACCTGCTCGCGGGTGAGGGGCGTCACGCCGTAATGCTGGTAAGCTTCTTCCATTAGGTCAAATATCTGTGGGGCAAAGCGCAGCAGTTCTTTTCTATTTTTCGTGTTCAACAAATGGAAATTGTTGCGTTTGGCGACGATCTCTGCCAGCTTGCTGATCTTCTCTACTTTGCCCTGCGGGACCTTGATTTCGAACTCGACATAATCGGTATCTTTGCCGTACCCGGCGCGTTCCATATGCTCATGGTAATAGGGGTAATGGTATGAAGCAGCCAATGTGGCAACTTCCTCAAAGCCTTCCACCAGCATGGCTTCGGGATCCAGGTTGGTAAAGCCGAGCGGTCCATGGATGGCTTCCTGCTTTTCCGAACGCGCCCAGTCTTCCACCGTTTTGAGTAATGCAGCGGAAACTTCGTTATCATCGATAAAATCAAACCAGCCGAAGCGCGCATAGCGATGCTGGAAGCGATCCTTGAAACGGGGATTGATGATGCCGGCGATGCGCCCGACAATCCGGCCGTCCTTATATGCCAGCCAGTATTTTGCCTGGCAGTATGCAAAAGCCGGATTCTTATCCCGGCGCAGTGTATTGAGGATGTTCGAGCGGATGGATGGCACCCAGTAGGGATTACCGGCATAGAGTTTTAAAGGAAAATCGACGAATTTTTTTAGAAGATCAAGGCTGTTTATTTCTTTGATGAGGATGGTCATGGGTCAATCCTGGATTTTTTTTAACGCAAGCTTCGCTCACAATGACAATGTTATTATGATATCAGCTTCGCAGGAAAAATTGTAATCCAGAGGGAACAATTCAATCCATACATCACACGGGAGCAGAATTTATGACAAATTGCTACCAATTCCTTGACAAACTTCCCATTCTCTGATAAAAATGCCCCTAATTAAGTACCTTACAATTGCATAAACGGAGAAATAGCGGCTGGGTCTCACAAGTTGAGATCACGAGGTGAAGGTTCCATCCTGCGAGGGATGGTTAACCCGGAAAACCGGGGAAGATCGGATTGATCAGCGGATGCCTTCGGAGTTTTGCCACGAACTCCTTTCTCCCTTCCGAAAAAAGCGCAAGGTGAAACCCCGCCAGTGATGGTGGTAAGAAGCCGATCGCGGTGGCCGGGATGATTTTCCCGTTGTAATAATGGAAGGGCAGCCTTTATTTAGTGGAAAACAGGCATGCCCGGCATGCCTGTTTGTTTATTTAAGTACCAATGCCAAAGGAGCAAAAATATGGACAAGAAAGAATTATTTGATCGGATTAAAGCGGATGGGGTTAAGTTCGTCAGCTATCAATTTTCGGACGTGACCGGAAAAGTGAAAAGCGTGGATGCCCCGGTGGAAAGGCTTGCGGAAGCCCTGGAGGATGGTATTTGGTTTGACGGTTCATCCGTAGAAGGATTCACGCGCATTCAAGAGAGCGATATGCACCTGACCGTAGATATTGATTCCTATGCGGTACTGCCGTGGACGCCGGCGGATCACAAGCGCGCGCGCTTTTTCTGCGATATTTTCACCCCCGAAGGCGAGCCATTCGACGGTGACCCGCGCGGTCTGCTGAAGAAATGGGTGAAGAAGCTGGATGAAAAAGGCTGGATTTATAATGTAGGGCCAGAACCAGAGTTTTTCCTCTTTCTGCAAAATGATCACATCCATCCCGTGCCGCATGACGTGGGCGGCTATTTTGATTTCTCCTCGAATGATTCCGCAGCCCAGGTGCGCGCGGAATTGGTAGAAGCACTCAATTCCATGGGTCTGGAAGTGGAGGTTGCCCATCATGAAGTGGCGCTTGGCCAGCACGAGATCGACTTCCGTTTTGCGGATGCGCTCAAAACAGCGGATAATGTTCTGACCTTGAAATACACCGTCAAAGCCATCGCCGCCCAGCATGGGTTGGTAGCTTCCTTCATGCCCAAACCGATCTTCGGGATCAATGGGTCCGGAATGCACTGCCACCAATCCATCTTTGATAAAAATGGAAAGAACTTATTCTTCGATGCCAAAGATGAATTCCATCTTTCCAAACTGGCCTATGGGTTCATCGCCGGCCAGCTCAAGCACGCCAAAGCGCTAACCGCCATTGTGGCTCCCACCGTCAATTCTTACAAGCGCCTGGTGCCGGGCTATGAAGCACCCGTCTATATTGGCTGGGCACAGATCAACCGTTCTGCGTTGATCCGCATTCCCCGCTACACGGTTGGCAAGGATAAAGCCATGCGTGCCGAACTGCGCTTCCCCGATCCTTCCAGCAATCCCTACCTGGCATTCAGCGCCATGATTGCAGCGGCTCTGGATGGCATTGATAACAATCTCACCCCTTCCAAACCGCTCAATAACGTCAATATCTACGACCTATCGCGCGAAGAGCGCATCACGCGCGGTATCGAATCGCTGCCCGGTTCGCTCAAGGATGCGCTGGCTGAGCTGGCTGCTGATGAGGTGGTCAAAAATTCCATCGGCTCCAAACTCTATTCGGCTTTCTATCGCGCCAAGGAAGAAGAGTGGGAAGATTACCGCATTCATGTGACGGATTGGGAGGTGGAAAATTATCTGATGGGTGCTTAAGATTCTAAGGTGTATGCGTAATCGCAAGAGGGCTTTCCAGGAGGAGGGCTCTCTTTTTATTTTGATCCAACCAGGCGGCAGAATGTGCATAAACCGTCACTTTGGGTGGGCTGCCCGCAGTTTTTGCAGCGTTTTTGCTCCAGCTTTTCAGCGGATTCCTGCGGCTGTGGAAAAACACCCGCTTCGAGAGCGCGCAGGTAACCCAGATAGAACTGGCTCTTAAATCCGGTTTGCTCATCCTCCAGCATGTTCAGATACAGTTTATTGCGCAGTTGTTTGCTGCCTTTGGAATAAGGGCATTCGGCATACACATATTCGATCCCGCTCAGAAAAGCGTACGCAGTGGTTTCGCGCTCATAAAACAGACAGAAAGGTTTTGTTTTCCGTGCGAATCCGGTGGTGGCAGGCAGAAGGGGATGCTGGCATGCTTTTTCCTTTAGTGCCGCTGAGCAAAATAAGCACAAACAGCATCATCAATGACGCTGCTGTGCGCGTGCAGGCTGGTGAGCGAGATGGTGACGGCGATGGCCTTCTTTGCAGGAATGACACGATGATGCGCTGCCCGCCAACACCGCAGGCGGAAAAAGAATGCAGGCTGTTCTTTTCGCGATTGTGATTGATCCACCAACCATACCCATACTGATCTTTTTCATCCACACGCATCACCGGTTGGGTGGCGAGCTTCAACCGTGTTTCCGGAACGATGCATTGATCATTCCATCTGCCGTCCTGCAGACAGAGCCTGCCAATGGTGAGCATATCCTCCGGCCTAGGGTAGAGATCCGATCCGCCGAATGGCACACCCTGTGGATCGCATTCCCAGAAAACCTCCGGGATCCCCAAGGGTTGGAATAGATGCTCGACCGCGAATTGCAGCAGACTTCCTCCCAGCACACGCTCCAGCAGACAAACTGCCAGGTGAAAGTTAGTCGAGGAGTAAGTATAGCTTTGCCCGGGTTGGGTTTGCAGGGGATATTGTAGAATGGTCTGTGCCCAGTTCCCGGTGGAAAACAGCTGGCGCATGGAGTTGAAATCTTCGATGGTTGGCAGCCCGGAAGTGTTGCTCAACAGGTATTTCAAGCAGATGGCTGCTTTGGGATCATCAGCCGGGATCTCCGGGAAATAGATGCGGATGGGGTTCTCTAATTTGGCGGAAATATCTTCCCCAAATACCATGCCGGCTAGGAGCGAGGTGATGGTTTTGGTGACCGAGCGCACATTTTTCAGCTCCCCGTGAAAATCGCTCAGTGGAGCGCGTATGAATGGCATTAATTTTACGAAAGCGTTGGCAAATATCTTTAGTAGATTGGTCTCTCGATCCAGTTTTGCATCGGGATGGCTGGCATCCAGCAGAAGGAGACCATCCTGCCAGATGAGCATGCGCAGCAGGTAGGGGTGCTGTACTTTCAAGATTTCAAATAGAGCCGTGAGTGTTTTGATCACGGACATGGTTTCCATCCTGATGTTTCCTTTGCTTAACTGTATCGCATTTTTATCTGTACAGCCAAATTTCTGGTTATAATCACTTCCATATCATTTGGGGCAGGTTCATTATCCATGATCTTTGATAAAACCATCACGCGTATTTTTCAATTTCTGCTGGTGCTGTTCTTCGTCCTTACGGCATCCAGCGCTGTTTTGGGCTTCTTGAAAGTATATTCCCCTATTTCGGAGATCAGTGTTTCGGTGCTGTTGACCGGCTGCCTCCTGTTTTTTTTATGGAAGCAGGGAAAAGACAAAGCGGATCCCACTCCTTCAAAAATACCGGCCTGGCTTTCTGCGGTTCTGTTTGGCTGCGGGATCGCCATCCTGTGTACGCTGATCATCTATCCGGTGCTGCGCTGGCCTGCTTCCCATGTGGGTGATTGGTTCCCCTGGGATGCCGGTTTGTATCACTTCCCCAAGGCAGTGGAACTGTACCGCAGCGGATCGATTTGGGATCTGAGCATCGCGTATGGCGATTATCCCTTCGGGTATGAAAGCCTGCTCAGCTTTGGACTGCTTCTGACGGGTGACCTGACCCTATTCGGACCCATCCATGCCCTGATCGTGCTTTTCTTCATCTGTGGATTCTGGGTGCTGGCGCGCCGGATCACCAAACTGGATGGCGGGTTGCTCATGCTGCTGATCGCGGTGTTCATTCTGAGCGACCGGCTCTTTCAATTCATGAACCTGTGGCGTGTATTCACGCTGGATATCTATACGGTTGGGAAAAACGATCTGCTGGTAACTGCGTCGCTGCTGGCTGCTCTGTACTATTTCTACCAGGTGCAGGAACGCTATGAGAGTGGAATACTGGGATTCGCCCTCGCGAGCGGGTTGGCAGCCAGCATCAAACCGAATACCCTGTATGTGCTCTTCCCGCTGTGGCTGTTCCTTTTTATCCGCAATTATCGCGAGCGCCTGGGCTCTCTCGCAGCCCATGCACTGCTTTTAATTCCGGGTTTGCTGTGGCTGGTGCGCAACCTGATCGTGCTGGGTGCGCCGGTCAGCGCGGATGCCGCACGCCTTTCAGCCTGGAGCATCGTATCCAACCTGACCAATCCGTACTTCTACCAGAATATACCCAAAAACCTGTTGTTGGTGGTGGGGCTGGTTGCCCTGGAGGTCGTATTGGCTTTCAAGAACAACAAAGCGCATTTTTGGAATGCGGTAGTCGCTGTGGTGCTGCTGGCGGCGTTCATCAGCACGCCGGTGACTGCTTACTTCGGAGATACCAACACCATTCCCAGCATCAACTGGCGCTTTGGGGAAGCGCTGCTGGCTTTTCTGGGCATCCTGGTGCTGAATGACCTGGCGATCCTGGGTCGATCCTTCAAGATGAAGAAGGCACTCCCCAGGGCAGCGGCTGCTTTGCTGGCAGGTACGGCGCTGGCAGGCAGTACCTTCTT
>LDZU01003416.1_pt1 | contig 15327 bp, 10 predicted proteins | sample 615531 | NCBI WGS metagenome assembly LDZU01 (sample SAMN03408293, study PRJNA278302) | terrestrial metagenome | isolation source: oil reservoir sample SB2 | place: USA: Alaska, North Slope, Schrader Bluff formation | collected 2011-09 | reverse complement strand
GCTTTGTCCAATATCCCTTTCAGGGCATCATCCAGAATAACCCGCTCACGCTTCTTCTCTTTCGGGAAAAGGAGTTCCCCTTCAGCGTATATTCCATCCTTAGATAATTCATAAAGATAATGAGCAAGCTGCATTCGGGAGGCTTCCCTTGCCCTGCTTGATTTTTTGATCTCTCCTATAACAAGAACTCCGTCCTTTTCCCGGACAATATCAAACCGGCTGTTTCCTTCCTGAACATCGTGACTATCCCGGGAGTAACTGTTTCTGTCCAATAAGCGGCCAAGCAAAAGATCGTCGTGCTGGCGATCCGGCTCGATACCCCGAGCCATAAGCCAGACCTCTCTTTTGCAAATGAAGTAATACCAGACAAGTGTCCCACCTATGCGGGGAGGTTCAGATAAACAAATCAAATAAATCAAGTCCTCAAAAACAACATAGGGAAAAATCCCCCGGCTCCAGCAATGCCAATCCTGCTTCACGGGAATAAAGATCAGATTTTGTTATTCTCGGGATAATGGCCCCCGAGGAATCGGCCATTTCTGAAGCCAATTCCAAGGAAACAGGAACAGTGAAAAATCCGAGCAATGAAATAAAGCGTTTCCTTTCCAGGAAGTCCAGACTCGCCATCCAACTCCTATTAAGATAAAGATCATAGAGGTAAGCCAGCCCTTTAGGGGAAAAATGGCTCAAGATTTGCAAGGCCTTTTCATCCAGCAAATCTTCCCCGAAAGGAACAAAGACATCAATCTTGTAGTTATCCCCGCCAAATGGTTCAATTCCTGAGAGGGCAGACCATTCGCCCATGGCTGCCCGAACGATCTTTTCAAGCCCCCCTGTGGAAGGATTGCGAGTTATCAGCCCCTTATAGTAATCCAGAACTATCCCTTCCGACTCGTCTTCTTTCCAGGAGGTGTGGCTTGACAGGCAACGATCCGTCTCTTCTCTGGAGATCCTGTTCCTGTACACCCATTGTCTTGTTTCCTGTTCGCCTTCCCTCAAAAAGGGGAATACGTATACTTCGGCCATATCCCCTTCTGCGTGCCGGTTCGCCCTTCCAAAGGCCTGTATTATCGAAGGTGTAATAGGTATGGCACGAAAAACGCATTTAAAGCTTAAATCTACCCCCGCCTCAAGTAGCTGGGTGCTGATTACCATAACCTTTTTGTTACCGGTTAGAGTTTCCCTTATCTCTTTGATCCGTTCTGCCTTGTGGACAGATGTCATTGCGCCCGAAAGGAAGAAAATTGATCCATCCTCATTATATTTTGATTTAACAATCTTATAAACCAGCGCAGCATCTTTGATAGTATTCATAATCACCGCAACCGAACCTTTTTGACGCAACTTTTCCATGGCCATCTGCGCGACAATGTCTTCACTATGCCCCCCCTGAAGAACAGTTACTTTATAGCGATTTGGTCCTGGCTCGATTCTCGGGGCAAGGGGGATCACATCCAGATGGGAATTAAGGGGGGGCATTGTTGCCGTCGTAAAAAGAACCTTCGTGTTCAATTCGGCCGCCACAGCACTTAACTGGTAAAGAAAGGTCTGCCACACCCCCCAATCAATTATCTGTGGTTCGTCAATAATCACAAAGCAATTCCGTAAAGCTTTGAGCCGCAAACTTTGTTGGGCCTTGTAAGGAAATATCGCCCTGAAAAATTGATTGTATGTTGTAGCCACGACAGGAGATTGCCAAGATTCCATTGCCAGATACCAGGCATCGTCGATTTCCTGTTCCTGCAAAATCGATAAGTGATGATGTGACATTACCTCCATCCCCGTAGCCATCGATATTTCTTTGGAGGCCTGAGACAGTATGGATAGATAGGGCGCGACATAAACAATTCGGGACGTTTTCCCTTTTGCGCAACTACCGAGGGCAACGCGTAAAGCGCTCAGCGTTTTCCCGTAGCCTGTTGGCAGGATATTGCTGAAGAATTTTCGATCACAATTTGAGAGCCACGAGGAATATACCCCTTCCTGAATATTTTGCCTTGTCTCTACCATATGGCTGGGAACACCATGCTTGGCAACTTCCCGGGCCCTTAGGTCACAATATCTCGAAAAATAATCGAGAGCCTCCTCGGCCAGACTTGTTTCGAAATGGTTTTCCCGAATTTTCGCGGCGTCAAAACGATCCGCAGAGATTAATCTCGATGTATTGGTGCGAACATTAATTTTACACGCTTCATCATATTTTGAATTTGATCTGCCAATCCGAGCCCTTAAATACCGAGAGGCATTGTTTTTCCATATTTCCCATGTCTTTTGATAATTACTCCAATAGCTGTCAAAATCCGACCTTTCACAACAAAATTCTGGTAAATATTGCTTCACCAACACCATAAGGCCATCAAGATCGATCTCTTCAAAGGTATCTTTTGCAATGTTCCCAAACCATGGAGGATTTTCCGTCAAATCCTTCAGAGCTCCGTGATGGCTTGCGATATCTATCGCCAGGGAACATGAAATCCACTGTAACCTCTGCCTTGCTTCTCCCTCTTTTTGCCACTTTTCCATTAATACTCTGGAAGAAAAGAAGAAAAGTGCGGATCCAAGTGGTGAGTGCCAGGGAGATTCTTTCTCTTCCCCTTTTATGAATTTTTGCCATGATATGCGGGCTTTCCCCGCATCATGCAATAGGCCGGCAAGAAAATTAAGCTTCTCTTCTTCCAGGTTGCTTGACGGATCGCCCATCCCCCTGGCTACCGCCAGCAAGTGATCCACTAGGGGATTGGGCGATCCGTCTAGACTGCCTGGGCGCGCGATACATTTGCTAAGGGGTATCACCATAGACACAAAGTCTCTCCAGAAACATCGGCAAAATTAACAGGTATTGGGCAGGTTTCTCCCTTACCAAGAGGAACAAACTCTATCGGATCCCCCTTATCGCTGTAGATAAAGTCTATTGTGTTCTCAAATTGTCTCCCTCCAAGATACCGATACTGCATTCCGCTTACCCTACTGTAATAAATATTTTCCCGGAAAGACAATGAAGATATAACACTTGTCGGAACTATTGTTTTTGTTGTTATCCGGTCACGCCAGGTAACTTCAAAGCTTTCGGTCATATCAACAAATTCAGGGAAGGTCAGGCAATAGGCACTGCCAAGATAGGTATGGTAGCAACTCTGCCCACTGGAGATCTTCTCCGCCAAATCTCCAATATATTTGCCGGTGTAGTAGATACGGTAGTGTGGGTTAACAACGAACTCCACCGCTGTTGGTCTGTTGAAACTGTTATTTCCACCACTCTCAAATCCCTTCCCCAACATGGACATTTCCTGTGTGCATGTAGAGATGGGGCTTAAAAGACGAAGGGCTGTAAAATTATCGGCATCGTCTAATTGCTCCATCCCCAGGACAGAAGCCAATAAACCACGAAGCGCCGTTCTGGAAATAAAGGGATATGTCGCATGGGTCCCTGTGGTGTCAGGCCTCCTGAAGTGCCCTAATTTCCCTTTCAGGTCGAACACTAATATCTTCAACCTAGATCACCATCGCTAAAATGATAATTAGTTTAATTTATTTCAGGTCCAGAATCTGCGATGCTTCAATATTCCCCTCAATTGCAAAGGATTCATTACAGGCAAGCCTTATCCGGGATATCTCATTTTTATTTTTCCCGAGTAATTCGGCAAGGGGGGATATATCCAAACCGACATCAGGCAGGGACGAAGGGGGGTTGCCTCCCAGCCACTCCTCCCGCCCCGGTTTTATCTTAATATAATCTTCCAGGAACCCTATCCTGAAAAATGGGTCTTTGTATTCCACATGCATCAAAAACAGAGGCTGCTGCGCCCCTCTGCCTCTTGCCTGCCTTTGCTGGGTTCCCCACCATAGCCCCTTTAAAAGGAGTTCCAAGTCTTCTTCTGTCATCCCTGTATTTTTTGCAATACTTGCATTTATAATTCCTGGCATAGCAAATATCGCAAATGGCAGGATAAAACTGCTCCAAATTGTACCTTGTTCCTTTTCATCCCCTGATTTTCCACCGTCCTGGTCTTTTTCGCTCGATGGCATTACTGTTGTCCCCTGAACATACTTTGTTTCGACCGGGTGTAGAGAATGAGCCCAGCCAAACTGTACCGGCCCAACCTGGTTAAATTTCTCTTTCTCAACACTATAGACCAGGCCAAAAACCCTTGCGTCAAAGGCTACTTCAAGCAGACTTCTTTTTTTCTGAAGAACATCTATCTTGCCATTTTTGTCCCCTTTTTCCCCTTTTCCCCCCTTTTTTACCTCTTCTCCTTCAGTTTTTTCTGCTTCCAGTTCTTCCGCCTTTCCGGAATCAACTGTTTTTCCTGCCCTGTTCAGTATTGAGTTGGCAAGGCTTTTCCGCCCCAAAAGCTTGTTTCCCGAATCGTGTTCCTCCCGGCAAAAAATGAAATTATTTTTATTGCTCCCCCCATCTGGGAAACGTGCCAGTATATAATCCCTCACATCTCTTTTAATACTCACGTCCGAAAGAGATATCCGCCCATCTTCTTCGCCGAATATTCGTCTTGCATCGCTTTCGTTCAATGGATCCCTATTGGGGATACCGTCCTTTACGCACTTGATAAACAAAATTTCAGAGCTCCTCGCCGTTGTCATTTTTTCCCTTCCTCCTTAATCTGATTTTTATCATTCAAGATGTAACCTGACCAAAAAGCTGACATAAAGTTATCTTCTTTGTTTCTGACATCTTCCTGAAATTTCCTAAACTCCATAAGGACCAGGGCCAACAGTTTTTTTGTGCCTTTTGTCATGTGAATATCTCTTTGCAGGGCAATCTCGTTCATGGGCACCAATGCCCTTTTCCATAAAGTCTCCGGTTTAATTCTGCTGCCAAAAGTCATGACACGATGTTTAATGAAATCTTTTCCCTCGCTTTGATGCCAGTATTGATTCGAAAAACTCCTTACAAGCCAACCTGCTGCGAAACCCAGTTCCTCGCAATCTGTAAGGGTTTCTCCTGACAGATCCTCCTCAGATTCGAATAATCTAGCAAGATCTTTCCAATCTCTCATGCTGGCTGTCCCCCCTATACCCAGAATTTTTTGATCATAATCGTATAAAAATCGGGAAAATACGAGGTAGAACAATACTTCTTCCTTTATCTTTCTAAGAGCATATCCATCGGGAATTTTTATTGAAAGGTCAGCCATTCTGCGGGCTGTGTTGCTAATAAACCTCTTTCGAGAAAGGGGGCGATGGTGCACCACTTTCTGGAGGCTGTCCCAAATATATGGACCGCCGTAAGCATTGGTTAACATCCACGGAATCGAGAAGTAACAATTACGCATAAACGAAGCATCTTTATCGCTTCGCTTCGAAAATATCCTTTTTGCGACTATTTCATAATACTCTACAACCCCCCCCGACAGATCAGATAGCCTGGAAAGCGTGGAGGGGAGAATGTCCTCTATCTTTGCCCTAAGATGGATATCCCCTCTGGAAGTGTCACCTGAAAAATAGATCAAGTTCATTAAAAAATCCTGACTGTCAAACCCTTCCGGGAGACAGGCCTCAAAGCCGGTAATGGCCTTGATATGGGTTGCTTCCTTGCCTCCCTTATCAATTTTTTCTTCCATCATCAAAAAGAGACTCTCGGCAAAGTCCTCAGAAGACAAAGCCTTTTTGTCTGGCTTATCCAATATTGGCAGTACGTAACCGCAGCCGTAAATGGAGGTTGATTTCCCTCGTCCTGCGGAATCCCTTCCTCCGGGGCTGGCAACAGGGGAGAAAATTTCTTTAATTAAAAAGATTTCCAGCGGTCTGGTTAGCTTCTCGAACACCGCCGCACCGTAGATCATAGATTTATAACATTTCGGGCACATGGCAATCGATTTAACAAGTTCTTTCTCTTTAAGCTCCATCGGCAGGGGGCAGCCCCAAGTCGTTGTAAACCAAGGCCAAGATTTACAGTATGCTGAAACCAAGTCGTTTTTTTCATCGCAAAAGCTACAGAGCCCGTTTTTGTTTTCGCCTTTTTCCCGGCCTTCCGCAAGTTTCGACTCCCAGAACAGCTCCAACGTTTTTAGCAAATCCGCAACAATAAACTTACCTGGATTTATTTTGCTGGGAGCCACCAAAACATAGTTTTTATCCCCTGGTTCCGGCTCTGAATCCCAGAGGCAAAAAGGGCTATCTTTCCATGGGCCTACCAAAGCAACAAGGCCAAGTGTATTTTCATTCTGGTTGGTTGACACTACAACTTTTTTGGATCCTTTGTGCAGAGTTTCTGCAATACATTGTGCGTTAAGAACTTCCTTAATCCCAACCGTTCGCTGTATACGTTCGGTGAGAAAACTTTCTGCGCCTTTTGGTTCCTTTTGAACTTCTTCCCAATTCTTCTTGAAAGTTAAATATACAGGTAGGCCATATGCCCCTTGGGGCTTTATTGGGTTCCCCCCCGAAGGCCACACAAACGGGAGCGCGACAATCCGGCTGAAATCTGGTTCAAAAATAAGTTTCCTGCCTTTCTCCGAAGTCTTGACATATTCGCCCCATTGCATGGGATCATGTGGAACACAGTTATCGGGCTCCACCTCGATAACTAGAACGTTGGAAAAGAAACTTTTTGTATTTGGTTTTTTTATATCGGAAACCAGTTCCAGTATTTCTCTCGGTAAACCACCCGTTTCCAGGATTGGGCGCCCAAGCTTAATCAGATCTGAAATTAACATCGATACACCCCTCCCCAGGCCGGCATCCAGGCCAATCCTGAGAAGCTCCACAGGACCTTTAAGCCTGAAAATGCCCCACCATCCTTTTATTGGTCGCGGGTCCTCCTTTTTGAAAAGAGCAATTTGCTGACGGGCTGTTCCTATGGGTTCTACAGATATCTTCCCTTCAGGGACAGGAACATCACGATTGACAATACAAAACTTTTTTACAAGATTTTCATGGATCTGATTTTTAAATTCGGTTTCGGCAGGTGAGTGGTAGACCGTGTAGGGCGAGCCGTCCTTTCGGTACATTGTGGAATAACAAGTGACAGGGGAAAGAGCCCTTACCTTTATATCTTCCGTTAAGTCTGGTTCTGGCAATACTCGAACTCCTGTGCATTGCATATCGTTATTGCCTATCCTCAAAGTCTGGTTAACGAGGGCACCGTTCGCAAGGTCCTGCAATATCTCTGAAACAGGAGACGCAAGAACAATAGAAACCGGGTTCTGAAAAACTATTCGATCCTCTTCTATACTGAGCTTTTTCGCCTTTGGCCAAGAAAAAGCAAAAAGCTTGAATTTGCGGCCTTCATACTCATATCCGCGGGAATGGAGGAAATGTGCCCTTTCTTCCGAAAAGAGACTATAAATAAAACCCTGGAACAAATGAAGGTTGACCTTGGGTACAACAAAATTCTCTTTGCTAAATGTCTCCAGGAATAGTTCAATTTTCATTCTCTTTCCTCCCACGGGATGTTGCATTTCTTTAAAAAACTTTTTATATAACCTTTATTATTGGGTCGTCTTTACATTCAGAGAATATCTCGATATTTTGAATCTACTACAATCAAGCGTCATTTTAGATGTGGTATCGAAATAGAAAATTTTAGATTTTTGGAACAAATCAGGAGCCTTTGTATCGGGGCCCTTTTGTGTGAGTTGCAGAAGTGCAAATTTATCCTGCCGGTCTGATAGGAATGGTCGATTTTTGTCCGATCTGCGGAAAGGGCAATTTCACCTAAATAATAAATCATTTCCAAATTACGTACACCTCCAGCGGAGAGCGGAGGGGTCTATACTTTTGACTATTTCAGCTTTACTGTCAGCCTCTTTGAGCCTTTCCCCAGGTCCTTGTCCCTTTCCTTCATCTTCTCGAACCTGACGCAGGCCCGGTTTACGCCCGATCCGGTTACCCCGTAAAGCGCCCCGCTCTCTTTCAGCTTCGCTCCGCTGAAAGGCCAGCGACCGATGGGGGGATCCTCCCGACCGGGAGAGTATCGCCTCTGGTTTCCCCCATCTTCACCATTTGGTCAAAAGTGACTGGAGGCTGCTTCGGCTGCACATGATGCTGGAGTGAACGCCGGGGAACTTCGGGCGACCGCTCCGGCGGGCCGGAAGAGGGGACATCCGGGGATCACTGATGGACTCGATGTCCCGCGCAGGCTTCCAGTCACGGTGTGGATAACATGCCTCGACAGGGTGGCCTGTTGTCGGTCTTGAGCCGAGAAGGTGCGCCCTGGCGGAATCGCCGTTCCTTTCGCAGGATGATAAGGGGACACGCACAGGGTTGTCTGGTGGGTTCCTTTTCGATTAGCGAAAACATTAGGGATGAGGCTCCTCTCCTCTCCTCACTCTACTCGGTTTCGGGCGGATCTCGGGCCAGCTTCGCTGTGAATTGGCAATGGGTTTCCGTCAACGGTGGCGTTCCGTCGGCGCTACCGGAAACGGGAGAGGCGTGGAAGTGAGGATTTGATTGAATAAAGGTGCAGGGGTCCGTAAGGGCCGTTCTGCGAGGGACATATGAAGAGATGTTCCGGCGATGACGCCGTTGGAGGAAAATCCTCTGTGGGGAGGTTGTTTCCGGCACCGGCCATCCGAAAAAAATGGGATCGAATTGTTTCCCAAAGTCGACTTCTCCTGGAACCTGGAGCGGCCTCGGGAGAAGTCTGAAAGGCCCGTCACGGGTATCGGCAGGGGGGGCTTCTTTGAAGACGACGCTGTTGGATGTCAGGAACTTGAAGACCTGTTTTTCCATAGAAAGCGAAGAGATTGCCGTCGTCGATTCCGTCAGTTTCACCGTCGAAGCGGGCGAGACGTTAGGCATCGTCGGAGAGTCTGGTTCCGGCAAGAGCGTGACCGCCTTGTCTATCCTTCGCCTTGTTCCAAGCCCTCCGGGAAGGATCAAGGAGGGCGAGATCCTTTTTGAGGGTGAGGATCTGCTTCTCAAGAGCGAAGAGGAAATGAGGCGTGTCCGGGGCAACAGAATATCTATGATCTTCCAGGAGCCGATGACATCGCTCAATCCCGTCCATACCATCGGGGGCCAGATTTCGGAGGCCCTCATGCTCCACCAAGGGCTGTCGAAGAAGGAGGCCCTCGAAAAGAGCAAAGAGATGCTGAACCTCTGCAAGGTCTCCCTGCCTCACAAGCGGATCCGCCAGTACCCCCATGAACTGAGCGGCGGCATGCGGCAGCGTGTGATGATCGCCATGGCTCTGGCCTGCAACCCGCGCCTTCTTATCGCCGACGAACCTACGACAGCTCTGGACGTCACTGTTCAGGCACAGATTCTCGAACTCATCGTCGCTCTCCAGCGCGAAACGGGCAGCGCCGTTCTCTTCATCACCCATGACCTCGGCGTTATCAGTGAGGTGGCCGATCACGTGGCCGTAATGTACTGTGGCCGCATCGTCGAATACGGACAGACGGGGGATGTCCTTTCGTCCCCCCTTCACCCCTATACGAGGGGGCTTCTGAATTCTCTCCCTTCGATAGGAGGCGCGAAAAAACCCCTTCGCCCCATACGGGGTACCGTCCCCGCTCCCAATGAGATCCGTTCCGGATGTCGGTTCAGACCTCGCTGTGACGAGTCGACAGCGGAATGCGACAGCGAAGAGCCTCCTCTGATCGATCTGGGCGGCCGCCTGGTGCGATGCCGCAAATGGTTGAGTCTTGAGAAGACGTCATCCGTCAGGCTGAGAAGCCCCCGGCCCTGGCACGCGGGGCATCGCTCCTTCGGCGGTCCACCTCTTTCCTTCCAACCGCCGTCCGGCCCTATCTCCTTTTGCAGACAGGCGACGGGCTTTTTCCTGAAAGCAGCGGAGACGCTTGTTCTTTGCCCGCACGTGCGGCGGCTCTTCGGAGAGTGCGGCAGCGGTTGCGGCACAGTGGGAGAAGGATGCTTCCATGTCAGGCCCCATGCTTGAATTCAAGGAACTGCGAGTCTATTTCCGCGACAAGTCCGGCTTCCCTTTCGGTGGCGGAAGGTACATCCGGGCCGTCGACGGCGTCAGTTTCGCGATCGCGGAAGGAGAGACTCTTGGACTCGTCGGCGAAAGCGGCTGCGGAAAGTCCACCTTGGGGCGGGCCATCGTTAGGCTCGTCGGGGCCGAAAAGGGAAGCGGTCTGTGGTACCGGAGTGCCGATGTGCTCGGGTTTTCCCGTAAGGAACTCCGGAGCTACCGGAAAAAGGTCCAGATGATCTTCCAGGATCCTTTCCGCCGAGCGCGGCAGGAAAGTGGAGCGACTTCTCGAGGTCGTAGGGTTGCCGAAGCGGTATCGGTCGAGGTATCCCCACGAGTTCAGCGGAGGCCAGAGACAGCGGGTCGTCATCGCCAGGGCTCTTGCCGTCGATCCGGAGTTTCTGGTCTGCGATGAGCCCGTTTCGGCCCTGGACGTCTCCATTCAGGCCCAGATCATCAATCTCCTCGAAAATCTTCAGGCGCAATTGGGGCTGACCTACCTGTTCATCTCCCACGACATGGCCGTGGTCAGGCACATCAGCACACGGGTTGCGGTCATGTACCTCGGGAAAATCGTGGAAATCGCCACGACGGACGGGCTCTTTGAATCGCCTCTCCATCCCTATACCCAGGCTCTTCTGGCAGCGATCCCCGATGTTGCAGCCGGCCGTAGGAAGAAGCGGTCTCTTCTTGAAGGCGACGTTCCGAGCCCTTTGGATCCCCCCAAGGGCTGCCGGTTCCATCCGCGGTGTCCTCTGGCGAAGGAACGGTGCGCCCTCGAAGAGCCTCTTTGGGCCGAGAAGGGCGGAGGGCATGCCGTGGCCTGCCATTTCGCCTGAAGCGGGCGCGCGTTCAAAAGGACGTGAAAAGGCGTGACGCGTGATAAATGGGAGATACCCTGAAAAAAGGAGGTTGTTAGGAATGAGGAAGGTCTTTCGAGAGGTTTTTCTGCGCGGTCCGATGCGATGTCTTTTCGCCGTGTTTCTGGCCCTGGTTTTCTGTGTCGGAGTCTCGGTCGCGCCGACTGAGGCAACCGGGAAGAAGGTTATCGTACAGGGGATGAACCAGGATCCCGATATTCTGGATACCATCAAGGCTGCCTGGTATTCCGATGCGCTGATCTATCTGCACGATCGTCTCGTGACGAGAGACTACAATTTTCAGTATCAGCCCGGTCTGGCGGAGAGTTGGGAGACCTCCGGGGATGGGCTCGTCTGGACGTTTCATCTGAAAAAGGGCGTCCGGTTTCACGACGGAAGCCCCTTTACGGCGAAAGACGTCAAATGGACCTTCGACACCATCAAAGACCCTGAGACGGCCTCGCCCTTCGCCGGGGATCTGAAGGCCATCGAGAAAATCGTGATCAGGGATGATTACACGGTGGATTTCATTTTAGGTTATCCCTTCCCCAACCTGCTTTTCAATCTTTCCAACACCGCAGCCGGAATTCAGCCGGAAAACTGCTACGAGAAATACGGGAGCGATTACGGGATCAAGACCGTCATCGGCACTGGGCCGTTCATTTTCAAGGAGTGGATCAAAGGCGACAAGATAGTCCTGCTTAAGAACCCCGATTACGCTTGGGGCCCCGCCTGGATGTCCAACCAGGGACCTCCTCTTTTCGACGAACTGGTCATTCGGACGATACCCGAAGAGACGGTGCGGTTCATGGAGCTGGAGACGGGCGGCATCCACATTCTTCGCGAAGCTCGGCTACCTGGCCTATGCCTGCGACAAGAAGCCCTTCACCGACGTCCGCGTCCGTCGGGCGATCAATCACGCCATCGACAGGGATACGATCGTGAAGTTCATCTTCCGGGGAAAGGCCACCACTGCCTACGGCTACCTCCCGCCGGCCCTGAAGGACGAATACCTTGAGGAGAGCGAAGCGCTCGCCTACCGGTACGATCCGGCGAAGGCCAGAAGCCTGCTTGCGGAAGCCGGCTATCCCCAGGGCTTCGAGGTGTCGTTGGCCGCCGATAACGAGACGCTGAGCAAGAGACTTGCCGAGGTCCTCCAGGCCCAGCTGGCGGAGGTCGGGATCAAGGCGAAGATCCAGCTTTTCGACAGCGCCAGCTATGTGGCCATGCTCAAGGAAGGGAAGCAGGAGCTGTTCATCCGCCTTTACAGCTGGCCCAATGCTGACATCCTCGACTGGTTCCTGCTTTCGTCGCAGTTCCCCTACCCGAACCATTCGCGCTGGAGGGACGAAACGACCGATGCCATGATCAATGCGGCCGCCACTTCGCCGAGCTGGGAGGAGCGGGCGGAGAAGTACAAGGAGGTGCAGCGGTACCTGATCGAGCAGGCCGTATGGTGCCCTGTTTATATCCCCAGCCAGATCACGGCTGTCAGGAAAGATGTCAAGAACTTCAAGCATCACCCATGGATGATCCAGTACAACGACGGCATTGACATCGATCTGTAGACAGGCGAAGCCGGGGGTCACGCCAAGGCGACGGGGAGGAGATGCAAAGTGCTTCGATACGTGATAAAACGAATTTTTCTGCTCATTCCGATACTGCTGGGCATGACAGTCATCGTCTTTTCCATGCTCCACCTGGCGCCGGGAGACCCCATCGACCTGGTCGTCGGCCCGAACGTCACGCCTGAGGTGAGGGAGAATATCCGTCACCAGTACGGGCTTGACCAGCCGGTGGTGATTCAGTACGTCAGCTTCGTGAAGAGGCTTCTTCGCGGGGATCTAGGCCAATCCATTCTGCAGCACAAGCCCGTCGCCGAAATCATCCTCGAAAAGTTCCCCGTCACGCTCGAACTCGGGCTGACGTCGCTGGTCATCTCTTTTCTGATCGCCGTTCCCATCGGCGTCAAGGCGGCAGTCAAAAGGAACACCGTGACGGATTACGGCAGCATGAGCCTCTCCCTCGTGGGGATGTCGATGCCCACCTTCTGGTTCGGGCTCATGCTTCTGTACCTGTTCGCCTACAAGTTGAGACTGTTTCCGATCTCCGGATACGGAACCTGGAGACATCTTTTCCTTCCCGCCATGGCCATCGGCATAACCGATGCGGCGCTGACCGCACGCATGGTGCGTTCCAGCATGCTCGAAGTCATCCGTCAGGATTACATCAGGACGGCACGCAGCAAGGGGCTGTCGGAGAAGGCGGTCATCAACCGGCATGCCCTAAAAAACGCCCTGATCCCCATCATCACGCTTCTGGGATTGAGAATCGGCTGGATCATGGGAGGGTCCGTTGTCGTCGAGATCGTTTTCACACGGCCGGGACTGGGCAGAATGATGGTCGAAGCCATTCTTTCCAGGGATTACCCCGTCGTTCAGGGGGGCATGGTTGTCCTGACGACGGCCGTTATCCTGGGGAACCTGCTGGCTGATGTTCTCTACGCGGTCGTCGATCCGCGGATCAAACTCAGATGACGCCTCTTAGGGGCTGAATCAAAAGCAGGGTGAGAGCACATGATGGAACAGGTCACTCAGGCTGTACCGGATAAAAGTGACAGCGGTTTCTCCGAATTCAAGCGGCGGTTGTTTCGAAACAAAGCGGCGATCTTCGGCGTGATCATCCTGTCGTTGATGTTTCTATGCGCGGTGTTCGCCCCATGGCTGGCGCTGTCCGACTATACCAGACAGGACCTCCCATCGATGCTTCAGGCTCCTTCATGGGGGCACCCTTTCGGAACGGACGAGTTTGGCAGGGACATCTACAGCAGAATCATCTACGGAGCGAGGGTCTCCCTTGTGGTGGGCTTTCTTGCCGTCGGCATCTCCCTTTTCATCGGGCTCCTTTTGGGAAGCCTCGCCGGCTATTTTGGCGGGTTTATCGATCATGGCATCTGCGCGCTCATTGACATCGCATTGGCCTTTCCGATGACGCTTCTCGCCATCGGCATCATCGCCATCCTCGGTCCGAGCCTTTTCAACGTTTGCCTCGCCATCGCCGCCTCCAGCTGGGCGGCATTCGCCAGGGTCGTCCGCGGGCAGTTCCTCTCGCTGAAAAGCCAGGAGTTCGTGGAGGCCGCGAGGATTCTAGGCTTTTCCGACACGCGCATCATCCTGCGGCACATCTTCCCAAACGCGATCGCGCCGGTCGTGGTTCTGGCGACCCTCGAGGTTCCGAAAGCCATCATCGTCGAGGCCACGCTGAGCTTTCTCGGCCTCGGCGTCCAGCCTCCGATTCCAAGTTGGGGGTCGATCATAAGCTCCGGCCGCTCCTTCCTCTTTGAAGCGCCTTGGATCACCCTTTTCCCCGGCTTGATGATAGTTCTGGTCGTTATGGGGTTCAATCTTTTTGGCGACGCTCTTCGCGACTCGCTCGATCCGCGGCTGCGGAACTGACAAGGACGGTGACGGGACAATGCTCGACCTACTGATTCAAGGCGGAACGGTCATTGACGGTTCGGGACGAGGGCGCTGGATTTCCGACGTGGCAATAGAAGGCGGCAAAATCGTTGAAATCCGGCCGGACCTGACCGGGGATGCAAGAGAGGTCATCGAGGCAAGAGGCTTGGTCGTGTGTCCGGGCTTCATCGATATCCATTCCCATACGGATTTCACCCTCTCGCAAAACCCGCTTTGCGAAAGCAAGCTCCGTCAGGGCATCACCACGGAGGTCGTCGGAAATTGCGGCTTCACGGCCGCGCCCGTTTGTCCGGATCATTTCAACGACCTGATGGGCTATCTCACTAACACCACCTCGATTACGGAAGAGGAGAAGCGAACCTGGTCCTGGAGGACCCAAGTCGATTTTCTTGATTGGGCTTGCAGGAACGGCTCGGCGTTGAATGTGGCCACCCTCGTGGGGCATGGGACTCTTCGGATAGCGGCCGCAGGATTCGAGAAGAAACGGCTTGATCCCGGCGATTTGAGCCGACTGGGGGACCTTCTGGAGGGGGAGCTTGAGAGGGGAGCCAAGGGGCTCTCTTTGGGGCTTCAGTACGAGCCGGGGGCCTTTGCCTCCGAGGAGGAGCTGTGTTCTCTTGCGGAACGCCTTCAGCGCAGAGGGGGCTTTTTGGCCGTTCATCTCCGCGATGAAAGCGACGGTCTGCTGGAAAGCATGGCCGAGGTGATCGGCGTCGCCGAAAAGACGGGAGTCAGCCTCCAGATCTCCCACCTGAAGACCGAGGGACGGCGGAACTGGGGAAAGGCCCTGGAGGCGCTTCACCTCGTCGAGCAGGCCCGTACCAGAGGACTGCCCGTCTCCTTCGACGTCTACCCCTATCTGGCCTACGGGAGCGGCCTGGTCGATCTCGTTCCTTCCTGGTGCAGGGATCGTGGGATCGGGGGGCTTCTGGCTCTTTTGGCCGATCCGGGAAGCCGCGATAAAATCCTTCGGGAGATGCAGGACTTCTACGGGGCGTCTTCCTTTCACGACTGGAGCAACTATCGGATTTCCTCGGCCGCCCTCCCGTACCGGAAGGAGGTCGAAGGGAGAACAATCGCCCAGATCGCC
>LDZU01004920.1_pt1 | contig 15388 bp, 10 predicted proteins | sample 615531 | NCBI WGS metagenome assembly LDZU01 (sample SAMN03408293, study PRJNA278302) | terrestrial metagenome | isolation source: oil reservoir sample SB2 | place: USA: Alaska, North Slope, Schrader Bluff formation | collected 2011-09 | reverse complement strand
TCAGTTAGATATGGTCACCTCAATAGTATTTGGCAGGATGGCATCGACGTTAATATCGCCATTTTCCAACTGTATTTCGGGTGCCAGGGTATAGGTGCCGGGCTCTCTATCTTCGAGATTGATGATCACAACTAGATTTTCCAAACTGAGATCATCAAGCAGGTCAATTGGTCCTGAAAGGAAGACGTCGACATTTTCTGGCGAAACTGTTGCATTTAATCCGGCTGCCAGTCCCACAATTTGCACCGGGATATTGGTAAAGCTGATGCTGCTTTCGATTGGATCGATCCCAATCTGTACGGTGATATTCTGACTGCCGACCACGTTGATTCCCTCAGGTAGATTCAGGGATACCCGGATTTCCATATCCTGGTTCGCCCCATTGAGATTGATCGGTGTTGTCTCAACAAATCCAGGGTTGCTTTCCACGAGTTGGGGATTGGAAGAGTAGATAGTGACCGTTGGTGGGTTGGAGAAGATGTTTGTCAGCCGGTATCCGGATTCGATTTGACCACTTGTGACGATTTTGACCACCACTGTGCGATAGCCGGGACGCTGGGTGACCGGGATAGATACCTGGACGCTGCTGGGGGTTATGCTAAGCTCTTCAATTTGATTTCCCTGGGCATCGAGCGCAATCAAGTCCACCGTGCGTTGGATATCCTCTGAGACATCTACAATACTAACCTCGGTGATCACTTTGCTGACAGAACTTACGACAGATTCTGGTCCTGATATTATGACGGTATCCTGGGCTAAGGCTGGTGTTTCCACATCAAAACCAATGGCAGGATTGCCAAGCATATTCACCTGGATTGGGAATTGTTCGGTAATGATTGAATCGAGTTTAACAAACACAGTTCCGGGGTTCATCCGAACCACCTCAGTGGGTGAAAGGCTGATGTTGACCTGGGGTGTCAGGGTATGGACGCCGGCTTCAAGACCGGAGAGATCCAGCGTTACATCGATCAAGTTGTGGTCATTTTGTAACTGCGCGAATACCGATGAGGGCGCACGAATGGTCAGGTTGACCTGCTGTGAAATTTCGTTGACAATGGTCAGTGATGGGTCCAAGCCGATAACCTCGATTTCTATAGGCTGAGGATAAGTTTGTGTGACCGTTGGGTCCGCTTGGGTAACGGCAAAAACCCACACACCCACCGCAAAAACGAGGGCTGTGAGTAATGTTGGCAGATTGCTGATGAGCTTTCGTGTTTGTTTCATGGCTGCCCCCCATGTTTTTCTTGTGGCTCTTTGACGTTGATGAGGGCTAATAAACGAGCCCACAAGCTCTTTCCAGCTTCAAACTCCGTTGGCTGGAAGAAAGCATGCAGTGTGTTTTGTAATCTTTCCATGTTCAATCGTCGGATCATTTTTCCATTATGGGCAATTGAGATGCTGCCGGTTTCCTCAGAAACGACCACAGCAATGGCGTCACTGACTTCTGAAATTCCCAGGGCAGCGCGGTGACGCAAGCCCATTGTTCGTTCAGGTGAGCGGTTTAAAACGCCGCTGGCTGAGAGGGGCATAACGCAGGATGCTGCCCGGACTTCGTTATTCACAATAATGACTGCGCCGTCATGTAAAGGCGTATTTGGATAAAAAATTTGTAATAATAATTCAGGCGTGACAACAGCATGCATTGGGACACCCGTCTCGGCATATTCAACCAGTCCTTGCATGCGCTGGATCACAATTAATGCACCATGATGACGTTCAGAAAGTCGTCCGGAGGCTTGAATGATGGCATTGAGGGTCTCTTTGAATTGTTCCTCAGATATGATTCTTGACCTTGCAAGAAAGTTTACATTCCCGGCTCTGCCAACACGCTCCAGTGCGCGCCGAATTTCAGGAGCGAAAATGACAGGGATTGCAAAAACAAGGGCAGGCAAGACAGCGCTGATCAACCAGGAGAAAGCAGGAAGATCTACCAGGCTGGTGAATAGCACCAACAATATGATGATAAAGAACACACCGCGTAAAAGGACGAGGGCTTCAGTATCCCTCAGCAGCAGTAAGAGAATGTAAAAGACCGCTGTTACAAGGACAATATCCAGAAGGTCGGTCCATCGAAATCGCTGAATTAAAAAGGAGATGTCGTTAAGAATTTGTGTCATACTTTTGCCGTTTAAGGTTTCTCACTTATCAATAATTTCAACAGGTTCTTTTAAAAATCTTATCCAGATCTTTTCATCATCATCAATAATTTTTGAAGCTGCCTCCTGCCATGCAGGATAAGGCAATTCGTCAGGCATTAGCTTTCTAAATCCAATTTTAGCAGGAAATAAGGAATTTTTTAGTGCTTTGTCTATTGTAAAAAGAATGACTTCGCATTCCTGCTGTTCAATTTGTTGATAAAAGGCATCAAGAATAGCTTTTTCCGAGAGCCTTTGCTGGTCATTTGCGATCCAACGGTCAAAAACTGCAGAAAAATTCCAGTTATCCCACAAAAGGAGACCTTCGAGTTGATCTTCCTTCAGCGCAGGCAAAACAATTCTGGAGCCTAAGGTTGCATACCAATCTGACGGCGCTTTCTCTGCATGGGATTGCCAGAATATTTCGGCGTCATCTTGCGGAATGGCACTCACATCCGGGAAATACCAATCACCAGATCTGACTGGCGTGGATCTTTTTAGGCTTTCAATGCCAATCATTGTATTCGCAAGCCCGTCCTGGATTTGCTGCCATGTTTGTTTGAAACTGCCTTCAGTATTTATAACAACATCTGCTCGATTTAGTTTCTCGGACTGCGGGGGCTGCGCCTGAATTCTGTCTTTAGCATCATTTTCGCTCAGATTCCTCGTCCGCAGGAGACGGTCCATTTGATGTGTAACAGAAGCATGACTAACCCAAAGCATATCACAAATTTCAATAAGATCAGATTCAAGGAGCTTGATGGCTTCAATGACCACAAAGGACCGAGAAGCCTCTTCAATACGCGTTTTGATGGATTTTGAGACTTCGGGATGGACAATCTTTTCAAGTTTTTCAAGTTGTTTAGGGTCTAAAAAAACAACTTTCCCCAATTTCTTTCGCGAGATTTTGCCGTTTTTTGTTAATATGCTGTCCCCAAAAGCCTCAATAACGGGTTGATAAGCAGGCGCCCCAGGATAAAGCATGCGATTGGCAACAACATCCGCATCGATTTCAAGACCGCCAGAATTTGCCAGCATTTGGGCCACCACACTTTTTCCAGTGGCAATATTTCCTGTCAAACCGATGATTTTTGGTAAATTCGTCATTTATTTTTAATCTCTCAGTGAAGTATACCCCAATTCACCTTCTCGTTTCCCGGGGTGCTATAATTTGAATATGTTCTTGGATGATCTAAAATATGCAGCGGTAGAAAAATGCGGGTTGAAACCGGATAGGCCGATCCTGGTAGGCGTTTCTGGCGGTGTTGACAGCCTGGGCTTGATGTTCGGGTTGGAGATTCTGGGTTTTCAACTTAAGATTGCACACCTTGATCACAGCCTGCGAACAGCGTCCAGGGAGGATGCGGATTTCATTGAAGATTTTGCTGCTTCGCGGGATTTGGCATTTGTTCGCAAACGCGTGGATGTGGGGAGGGCAGCCGAAGCGGCAGGTCAGTCCATCGAGGAGGCTGCAAGGCATGTGCGTTATAAATTCCTATTTGAAGAAGCGAGAAAAATTGGTGCGCAGGCTGTCGCAGTTGGGCACCATGCGGATGACCAGGTTGAAACGGTCCTGATGCATTTTCTGAGGGGCTCAGCCTTGCCGGGTCTGACAGGCATGGCATATAAAAATATCATTCCCCTGTGGGATTCCAGCATTCCCCTCGTCCGCCCGCTGCTGGGAATATGGCGAATTGAGATTGAAGCTTTCCTTGAAGAATTGGGCGTTGAGGCGCGAATTGACCAAACCAACCAGGATGTGACCTATTTTCGAAACAAGCTGCGCCTTGAATTAATCCCTGAGTTAGAAAATTACAATCCCCAAATCAGAGAGCTTATTTGGCGGATGTCGGAAGTTCTGCGAGAAGAAGACTGGTTTTTAGATGAACAAACGCAAACCGCCTGGAAAGATTGCCTGGTAATACAAAATCACAACCGCATCATCCTTAATATTGCCAGGCTAACCAAGCAGCCGATAGCGCTTCAGCGAAGGTTGTTAAGATTTGCTGTTTCCTTAATTCGCCCGGATTTACGGGATGTCGGTTATGATGCTGTTGAAAGAGGACTGGCTTTTGCGAATGATACTTCACAAAATGGCGAAATAGATTTTATTGCCCGGTTGAATCTTGCAAAAATTGATGACACATTAATTATTAAAACCTGGGGGAGTGATTTGCCAGACTGGGATTTGCCCTTGCTGCGAAGTGCGGATTCAGAGCTGATTTTAAATCTTCAAAAGGCTGCACTCTTAAGGCATGGATGGTCACTGCAAGCAAGGCTGATCACCGAAGTCAAACCTGGTGACCTTGATAAGGCAAGCACCCTGGATTCAAACGAAGCCTGGCTGGATTTTGACCTTTTAGAAATGCCTTTGATGGTGCGGGGACGCCAGCCTGGAGACCGGTGGCAGCCGTTGGGAATGCCGGATCATACGCAAAAGATCAAGGATTTTTTCATCAATGAAAAGATCCCGGTACATGTTCGGGATCTTTGGCCGTTGGTGTATTCGGGGGATGAAATTGCCTGGGTGGCGGGCTTAAGGCCTTCTGAAGTTTTTAAGATCACATCAAGCACACAAAAAATTTTACACTTGAAGCTTGTGCGCAAGATCGCCGGGTAATCAATTGTAATACGACATAGTAAAAATTCAAACTCTGGTTTAAGTTTCACCTGGTTCTTCGCTAGGGGTAAAGCCCTGCTGCATGGCTAATTTACGTAATTTTTGGCGTATTTCTCGAAATTGGATTTTTGATACACCCAATTTCTGCCTGATCTTGTCAGACTCGACACCGTCAACCAGGTCCTGTAAGACACTGGTCCAGCGGCACATGTCAAAAGAAATGCGTTTTTCAAGGCCGGCAGCTTCTTTGATGTCTTCTAAAATGTATTCCAGGCGTCGTGGGGTCCATGGGAAAAGGCGTTCATCTGGTTCGTATTGATTCACATATTCGTCAAAGGAATCAACCCAATCCTTTGAAAGGGGGATTTTTCTTTCCTTGTAACGATAGCGGGGATTGGTATAACGAATAAAAACGAAGGCTTTTTCAGGTTCTTCAAGGGAGAGATGTTTCAGGGCAATACTCTGGCATTCCCCTTTTTTGACGGCTGTTTCAAGCAGTAATTTAATTAAAGTATAGGGTCGGGCATCAGGCTGCTCCCCATACCGAAACTCCCTGGCAGCTGCCAGGGCTTTCTCAATTTCTTCCGGTGACAGGACATCGGGCAGAGGACTGGTCACCGAGCGCTGGACAAGTTTTTCTGCTGGGTCAACCAGTAAGACTGCACTGTTTTGCAGCCAGCGGAAGAAGCTTTTCAGCGATGTGATACGTCGTGAAAGGCTTTTGGGGCTGCAGGGAACGCCGCGATCATTTTCAAGCCAGTCAGTAAAGTTCTCGAGGTCCTTGAGAGAAATTTCTCCCAGGGTTTGGTCTGGCGGGAGAAAGTCGTCAAGTAAGTTGAGGTCAGCTATAAAGGCTTTAACGGTATGCGGCGATCGCCCCTGGTCATTTAAATAAAACCTCCAGGCCTGAATGGCAGGCTGGAGGAGGGCGTTCTCTGTTAAATGTGCGAGCGTACCTTTTTCTGTCGTTTGATTAGTCATGACACCTCTTTGTTTTTATTCGTGTAGTCGTGAATAATCTTAGTTTAAACCAAACGACAATCCTTGTCAATAAGCTTTACTGCAGTTGTAAGGCTTCAATCATCACGTCTCTGATTTTATCGTAATCCGGGACGAGCACCTGGGCACCTTGCATTGTCATCCAATCATAGGCATGATCATAGCCAATGACATAGGATCGGATATCACCGTTTTTGTTGATCTCGTTGGCTAAAGGTAGAAGCCCAAGAACATCGGTTAATTTGATGTCAGTATCAACATAGTTGATATAAGCATTGTAGAGGTCGGGCGTTTTGACGATAATGTCTAAACTCATCAAGCGGTTGAATATCGCTTTGATCACTTCCTGGGAGCGCCTTGCTCGATCAATATCATTGGTGGAATAACGCGATCTGGCGTACCACAATGCCAATTCACCATTCATATGCACAGAACCGGGGCCAACACTGCACCACCCGCTGGGATTGATCCATTTGGCGCAGGTATCGCTTAAACCCTTTTCGGTTTGAACGGTGATTCCCCCGAGATTGTTGATGACTGATTTGAATCCATTGAAATCAACCAGCATGTAATGATCAGGTCGAATGCCAAAATTTTCTTCGAAGGTATCCGCTAAGAGATCAAATCCACCGCGTGGAAAAGCCACGTTGATCCGGTTTTCACCGTAACCCGGGATGTACACGTACAAATCCCTGGGGAAGGAGACTGCACTGACGAAACCATCTTCAGGATTAAGAGATACCCACACGATGATGTCTGTTCGGAAACCGCCTTCATCCGGCCTGGCGTCAGAACCCAATAAGAGGATGTTCACCTGGCCTTCTGGCTTTTGTAATGCCCTCAGTGTCGAGGTCGGCGATGTCCCTGGGCTGCCGCCTGGTTCTGGCGTTCCGATGAGGCCTGATCCGCCTTCTGTTTCATCCGAAATTGGTTGAAATGGTGTTGGGGTGACCTGAGCTTGTTCCATTGCCTGTTTGGTTTGCATTGCGTAGGTATAGGCTAAGCCTGGGCTTTTATTTGCGGATATTCCTGACACCAGGATAAAACCAAGCACGCCTATTAATGTCACAAATACAAATACTGTAAAGATCTCAAGGATCTTAGGTGGACGATTTTTTCTTTGCTTTCTAATTTCATTTCTTCTCGAACTCATAATTCACCTGCTCTGACGGCATTGTTTTTTACTGCCTTCTTAATCTAATCAATTATAACTTATTGTTGTTCATTTTAATCAATAATTCTCACTGGCAGCTGCACGCGAAAGGTCGTGAACTCGCCTTTCTTGCTTTTGAGCCAGATCTTCCCATTGAGAACCCGAATTGCTCGTATGGCTTCCCGAATGGATTGGATGCTGCCAATGCCCGGGTTCATCTCAGGCTCAGCGCTGAAGAGCGATTTTTGTTCCTCAGGCGTCAAGCCTTCACCATAATCCGTGATCTGAATGATAAGCATCCCAGTTTCGAGGGACAATTTCTGGTTGACCTGGACTTTTCCACCGGGGCTTGAAGCTTTGATTGCGTTATCAAGTAACCCAAATATGGTGGCTTGGGTCAGCTCCGGGTCAACCTTGATCATCTGGTGCCCGTCAGGATTCACGATTTCAAGATCGATACTTAAGGCTGCCAGTTGTGAAGCGATTTTCAGCCTGACATTAGCAAGGATTGAATCAAGGCTGACAACCTGCGTTTCCATTGACAGGCGAATAGGACCGGTTTGCCCTTTTTCAATATTCAAAGTGTTAATCCGGGCTTCTGCTTTTGCTAATTCTTTCTTGAGCTGATCCCTTTCACTGGTTAATTGACGGATTTTAGCTGCCATTTGTTCCAGCTTCGAAGAAATATCACTGCGATCCTCAGGTTGTGCAGAGAACTGGTCAATTTGCTCTTGCAATTTTTCAATGCGATTGACGGACTCAAGTTTTTCGATCTGGAATCTTGCTTTCCATTGCTTCAGCGCGGATTCCAGATTTTCAATGGTGAATTCTTTTTCTACAAGGTCTGCCTGCAGGGATTCTTTATGATTGATAAGCTGCTGGATCTTTTCTTCAGCATTACTCAGTTCGATTTGCAGCTGTTCAATATCTGAGGGCGTGAAAAGCACCCTGCTCAGCGTTGGTCTAATTTGGTCAAATAAGGATGTCGTACTATTCTGCCAGATTCTCTCCGTATAGGGTGTTAGTAAAATCACCCCACCAGCCAATGGCTCTTCATCCGAGGGTAGGGGGTAAGCAAACATGTTCCCAAGATGAGGATAATTGATCAATTCAGTTAAGGTTTCAAAATCCCGGCCTTCTGTGAAGGACCGCGAAAGTTTTAATATTCGGTTTTCCTGCCAGGTCTTAAGAATATGTGGCAGGGAGTCGGTTGGAAAAACAGCCTGGTCTAAGAAAACTTCCCTTATCAGGTCATAACCTGCGATCATCTCAAATGTATCAGCTTCTTCGTTTAATTTAAATATACAGCAAATATCTGCGAGTGAACCCAGGCTGAGTGCCCGGGCGACAGCTTTGAATTTATCCTGCTGTGTTTTTTGCAAAGGCACGCTTAATAGATATTCGATCAATGTGGGTTTGGTATCCACTCGCTGTTCTTCAGACGGCATTTTTGGCGTCTCTCGAATTTCAACTTTATCAGATTGGCTCTTTGAGAAACGCTGTACGATGACGATTGTCCACGGGAGACTTAATATTTGCGCCAGACGAACGGCACCTAACTTGAGTGCCAATGAGTCTATCAGAATGATCTCAAGAGCATGCCCTGAGGCGAGCACAAGCATAATACAAACAGCGATGACCCACTGCGGCGGGCGCTTTAAAAAGGTCAGAACCAGCCCGAGGGCGATTAGCAGTATAGCGCCAAGCTGCCATGATATTATGACCATGTTTGGGTCGAAATTGCCTTGGGTCCCGCCGAGGTTTGTCATGATCAAGATTATGGTTGAAATGATGAACAAAGCCAGTGTCAGGAAAATATTCACACCTGTCAGGAAAAAGTTTGGGTCTTCTTCGTGAAAAATCCAAAACAACCAGATGATCATTAAGGTGCTCGCAAGGGATTCGAGCAGTGCAAGGGAAAAAGGCGTCAAACCCTGAACCAGGCTGGCTGCAAATAAAACGATGTGGATCAATAATAGGGTGCTGCAGCCGACAAGTATATGTCGGGCACGGTCCTCGCTGTTCGCAAGGTTAAGCCCGGGAATTGCCAGTCCAGATATCAAAACAAAGGCAAGACTGATCACCAGGTGATAAAGTAAATTACCTGGAGGGCTTGTGAGGATATTGGTGAGATAAGATAAATCAATTTCCACGGATTATTATTTCTTCCCAAGAAAAGGATGTTTCATTTCAACATTCACTCTTGCAAGTTATGTTCCAGTATGGAAATTTTCATTCGTAGTTAATTTATTGAAAAGCAAAATAGTGCCGCTCAACCTGAGAGGGATAACAGCTGAGATTAAAATTTCCTATCATAAATTTTAACAGAATAATTGGACTACCTTATGATTTCCACCACAACACCGGGTTCGGCCCAGGTATACAAATCTTCAGCTGCTGCCAGATCTAAAATAATGCAGCCGTAGGATGCGGGTGAGCCCAAGGTGCTTGCCCACAAGCGTTGACCGCTGGAAAGGAGGGGTAGACCATGAATGCCGTTCATAAAACCAGGCCATGCCTCATAGATGCCCATAAAATGCGGCATGTACAAATCCCAGTTGGAGGCGTAGGCGTTCAGCTCATGGGTTTGAACCTGGAATATACCAGCCATTGTGGGTGAATTTGAGACGCCGGTGCTGACGATATACGTATTCCGAATCCCCCCATTTTCATAGACTGTCATGCGTTGTTCGCTCATGTCAATCACAATACGCTTGTTTTCCACAACAGGCAAGGGAAGCAGAATGTTCTTCGAAGGGATGTTCAATACCATCCCGCTCTTGATGTTATTAGTTGTCAATTCTTCATTTGCTGCCATGATGTGATACATGGGAATGCCCAATTTAAGCGAGATTGACCATAAGCTCTCGCCCGGGCTAACGGTGTAGCTTGTGGGATTGTGCCTGAGCATCAGGTGGGGTGTTTGTCCTTCTTGCCAGCCTTTGATGATATTCTCAAGCTGGAAACCCTCAAACGTGCGTCCCTCACCAAGGTCTTTTTCCCATGTTTTGAGTAAGTCTCTTACTTTGTTCTGGTCGTATGCAATGCTGACTGCATAATCCTCAGGCTTGACGGATACCCAGCTTTGTTTAATTTCTACAGGCACTGACCACTTGAAGCTTTCATCCAGAATGGGATCATAAGCTGTCAGGCTGAGGTCCTGTGAGATGACGGTTTCAATTTCATCTATCACCGGGGATAAATCGAAGACGGTGGGGGATTGGGGTTTGATCTCCAGATGATGAGTCCCTGTCAACATAATGTTGAATGCGTCTTCAACCAGGCACTGGATGGTGCTGTCGATATCAAGCTTTCGCCCTTCGGCGCTTTCGTGGGCAAGCCACTGTCCATCTTTGTATTCGATTTGGGCATCTAGCGGTGTGATGTCAATGGATTTCACAAATTTTGCCAGCGTTTCTCTTGCGATGGTTTCGTCAAAATAAAGGACAGGAAATATGACCTCAGGCTCACCCTGTATGGATGCGCGAATATCTTTAAACGGCGCTTTGCTTCGACCAACAGCATAAGCAGCATCAGCGGTGCTCTGGGGGTTAACCCACAAACCCAATTCTGCCGGTGAAACCCAATAAGAAATTTCAGGGTCAGCATTTGAGATGAGATTGATTCGACGGTTCTTGTTCCAGGTGAGATCTATCGAGGCAGAAGTCTCCTGGATGCTCATCATGCCCACCGGTTGATCGTAAACGAATACCCCGGGCAAATTCAATTGGCGCACCTGGAAGTAAATGATCACACCACTGCATACCAGGGCAGGCAGAAGAAGGAGGAGGGCACCCAGGCTGACCCATAAACTGGGAGAGCCAAACCACCCCCGGTGTTTTTTCTCTGCACAACGGATCCCGCGATGGGTGTTGGCTGAATATTTCTCGATGGAATGCAAACTCGCCATAATATTTCCTTAAAACAAGCAGGCCAATATAATTATAAACGTATCGCATAGGTGTTTTGTTCCAGAAAGCGATCATTAAATTTAAAATCTGTTGGTAAATATTAGCTCGCAGGGTTTGGTAAGTGCTTTTGGTTATAATAGGAATACCATGATTACAAGAGATGGCAATTTACAAGCCAAAATCAATGAATTTATTGAGGAACCCGAATGATCATTTCTATCTTGTCCTGGGTCATACTCAGCCTTATTTTAGGTTGGCTCACATTTCCACTGGCATATCGCCTGTTTTCCAAACTTTCTGACCGGGGATACACCTTCAGCCGGATTCTTGGTTTGCTGCTGTGGGGTTTTGGCTTTTGGATTTTGACGTCGCTCAATTTATTGCAAAACCAACCCGGGGGCATTGTGTTTTCACTGGTCATTCTGCTTGTGATCAGCGTTTGGTCAGGCTGGGGAAAGCGTCACGAAATTTGGGATTGGATCAAGTCCCATTGGCGATTAATCCTAGTGTCCGAAATTGTTTTTATAACGGCTTTTCTTTTTATGATCCTGGTGAGAGCTTCGAACCCTGAAGCAACCGGCACAGAAAAACCAATGGAGTTAGCATTTATCAATGCCATCCTCAACTCGAAAGCATTTCCACCAAAGGATCCCTGGTTATCCGGTTATTCGATTTCCTATTACCATTTTGGGTATATCCTGGCAGGCATGATCGCAAAGTTGACCGCCACCAGCGGTGGTGCAGCTTTTAATTTAATGCTGGCGCTGGTCTTTGGGATGAGTGCTGTGGGTGCTTATGGCGTTCTCTACAACCTGCTTGTTTTATTAGGTCATCAAATTAAGAAGGCAATAACTGCCATTTCCTGGGCTTTATTGGGTCCTGTATTTTTATTGTTTGTCAGCAACCTGGAGGTGATCCTCGAAATGCTCCATCAGCGCGGCATTGGTTGGGATCTGAGCACGGGGACTTCCCAATTTTGGCAGTGGATCAATATTGAGAGTCTTAACCAGCCGCCGAGCCCACCATTGACCCTGATACCACAGCGGTTTTGGTGGTGGTGGCAGGCTTCCCGTGTGATCCAGGATATTGATTTGCTTGGCAATGTCAGCAGTCTTTCGCCAATTGATGAATTCCCGGCTTTTTCCTTCGTTTTGGGTGATTTGCACCCCCACGTGCTGGTGATGCCCTTTGTGATGCTGGTGATTGGTCTGGCTTTAAATGTTTTCCTTGGCGGGATGAGCGGCAGGACGAAAATTCTTGGTTTTGTTTTGCCTTACCGGTTGGACCAATTTTTTCTCAGTGCGGTTATATTGGGCGGGATTGCTTTTCTTAACACCTGGGACCTGCCCGTTTATTTTGCCTTGTTGACCGGGGCTTTTGTTTTGAACCGTGTCTTTGAAAAGGGTTGGTCGTGGCAGCGGTTTGGTGAATTCTTGCTGCTGGCACTTCCACTGGGGATATTCTCCTTAGCCCTTTATGCGCCATTCTTGATAAGTTTCCAGTCGCAGGCAGGCGGGATTTTGCCGAATATCTACTATCCCACTCGAGGGCTGTATCTATGGTTGATGTTTGGAGCACTTTTTATCCCCTTGATTTTGTTTTTTGGCTACTTGTTGCGAAAAAGAAAAAAGGCAGATTGGCGGTGGGGTGCATTACTTGTGCTGGTCTTAATCGTGGTTCTTTACCTGGTTTCGGTACTTTTGGGGGTGGTGATCGCCAATATGGATATTGGTCAGCAAATGATCACTGCCCAGGGGCAGACAAGCCTGGGGGGCATCCTTATGGCAGCCCTCAAACATCGGTTGAGCTATGGCTTTGGATTGCTGACTTTAGCGCTTTTGTTAGGCATTGGACTTTCGTATCTCCTGGGCACTTCTGTGAAGCAGGATTTGGATGATGAAAAACCATCCCCTTTTACCTTTGTTTTATTGATGATCGTTTTGGGGGCGGTCATGGTGATTGCGCCGGAATTTGTTTACCTGAGGGATAGCTTTGGTGCCCGGATGAACACGATTTTTAAGTTCTACTACCAGGCATGGATGCTGTGGTCCCTGGGAGCAGCATTTGGTGCAGTGTTGATCATCAAAGATGGCAAGCTTGTCTCAAGAATTCTGGTCGTTATTTTCCTAATACTGGGTCTGTTTTATCCGGCACTGGCTTATGATGAAAGAACCAACAGTTTCCAGACCTCACAGGGATTTTCGCTGGATGCAAGCGCTTATTATGCGCAATATCAACCAGATGAGGCTGCTGCGATTGACTGGTTGTCACAGGCGTCGGATGGCGTTGTCGCAGAGGCAGTCGGCGGTCAATACTCGGGTTATGCACGGGTTTCCACCCTGAGCGGTCAGCCTGCCGTCCTGGGTTGGCCTGGGCACGAAGGGCAGTGGCGGGGTGGTTATGAGGAAGTCGGCAGCCGGGAACCGGATATTCGAACTTTATATGAAACGCCAGATTGGTCAGCAGCACAAGAAATTATCCAGCGCTATCAAATTAACTATATTTTTGTGGGCAGCCTTGAAATGAGCACGTATGCCCTCAACCTGGATAAATTTGAGCAGAACTTATCCCCGGGCTTCCAGCAGGGGTTTGCGACGGTCTTTGTCGTTCCTGAAACTTTGTTGGATTGATGCGGGTTTTCACTCAGAAAATGCCGATTACGCCAGGGGTAGACTTCAATATCACTGAACAATCAGCAGTCTTTTGTGGTAGGATTTTTCTGGACAGATAATAAAATAAATGAAAGGTTGCCGAAAGATGGTACGAACAAGATTTGCCCCCAGCCCAACCGGTTATATGCATATTGGCAATTTACGGACGGCGCTTTATGCTTACCTGACCGCTCGACGCAATGACGGCGTGTTCATTTTGCGCATTGAGGATACAGACCAGGAACGCAATGTGCCTGAAGCCCTGGCTGCAATTTACAGCGGTCTTGCGCTGGCAGGGTTGGTTTATGATGAAGGCCCCGGGAAGGATGGCGGTTTCGGGCCTTATGTCCAATCTGAACGTTTACCGATTTACCAAAAATATGCCGACATCATAATTGAAAAAGGTGCAGCTTACCGATGTTTTTGTAAAAAAGAGGCTCAAACGATTGAAGATGAAGGCCCCGTCCGAAGGGACCCCTGCCGACTGCTGACGCAAGATGAAATTGAACAAAAATTATCTGCAAGTGAAAGCTTTGTGGTTCGGCAGCGCATTCCTGACGAAGGGAGTACCACCTTCGCAGACCACGTTTACGGTGAAATCACCGTCGAAAATTCACAGCTTGATGACCAGGTTTTGTTGAAGTCGGATGGTTTTCCAACCTATAATTTTGCCAATGTTGTTGATGATCACTTGATGGCGATCACCCATGTGATGCGCGGCCAGGAATACCTTTCTTCGACACCGAAATACAATTTGCTTTACGAAAGCTTTGGCTGGGATGTTCCGGAATATGTACATTTGCCGCTGATCATCAAAGAGGACGGCAGCAAGTTTAGCAAGCGCCTGGGCGATCCCTCTTTTGAGGACCTGGTGAAAATGGGTTATCTGCCAGAAGCAATCGTCAATTACATTGTGTTGTTGGGTTGGAGCCCGGGAAATGATCAGGAGTTTTTCACTCTGAAAGCGTTGGAGGAAGTCTTCAGCATTGACCGGATCAATAAATCCAGCGCGGCTTTTTCCTTTGATAAGCTGACCTGGTTGAATGGGGAACACATCCGTGCCCTGTCATTGGATGAATTCCATGCCTTAGCTGAGCCGTATTATCCAGAAGCGCTCGCCAGTTTCAACACACGCAAAATTAGTGAATTATTACAGGTGCGAACGGAGAAATTACCTGAAATTACGGAAAAAATTGGGTTCTTTATTCGGGTGCCCGAATATGATATTGAAATGTACCAGCACGAGAAATCCAAATGTGACCCGGAAGTCAGCCTTGAAATTCTCAAGTTGGTCACCCCGGTTTTGGAATCATTGCAAACCTGGGATAATGACAATCTTTATCTAACTTTGAAGGATTTTGGGAAAGACAATGGTTACAAAACAGGCACGGTCATGTGGCCAATTCGTACAGCTCTTTCAGGTGTATCCGTGACCCCAGGCGGCGCAACGGCTTTAGCGGAGATATTGGGGAAAGAAGAAAGCCTGAATCGCATCCAGGCGGGGATTGAGAAATTGGAGAGCGCATTACGGTAGTTTTTCATTTGCCAATAAAAATTCATCTAAAGTCTATTATGAAGGTAAAGTAGGGGTTCGGCACAAAGCGTCGAGGGACCGAAGACGGCCGAACCTCTACAGGCAAAAATATTCTGCAAATCAATTTTTATATGGTTGATTTTTATCCTGGAATTCCATTTGAGAATTTGTTATCCTCATTTTTTAGGCGATATTTTTCTGCTGACTTACGCCAGGCATTTTCCAATTGCCTATAAAAAGCTTGTTGATCTTTAATCCCCGTTGCAAGCATTATTTTGGTTTTATTACCTGTATCGCCTTCAAGGAGCATCCCTGTTTTGAGATCTTGTAGAGATGACCCGATATTGAAATTTTTGATGTTGAATAAGTCTGGTTTTGTGAGATA
>LDZU01003942.1_pt1 | contig 15429 bp, 13 predicted proteins | sample 615531 | NCBI WGS metagenome assembly LDZU01 (sample SAMN03408293, study PRJNA278302) | terrestrial metagenome | isolation source: oil reservoir sample SB2 | place: USA: Alaska, North Slope, Schrader Bluff formation | collected 2011-09 | reverse complement strand
AACAACAGGGTGAAGAGATGCGTTTGCAATACATACCCATCCTGGTGCTCCTGCTGGCACTCCTGGCCGTTGCGCCCGGCTCGGCGCAGGGCGTCAAGTACCTCTACGGGAGCCCCGATCTCTCTGCATCGATCGCCGGCACAAACGAGTTTGCACCCGGGGACGAGACCCCGGTCACGGTCACCATATCCAACAGCGGCCTGAATACCGTCAAGATCGCCGTCCCGTCGATGCCTCCAGATGACCAGCCGAACACAGCAAAACTGGCCACCGTGGCGCTGAAGAGTGGAGATGCGCCGTTCACCGTCAAGACAGACCCGCAGTTTGTGGGCGACATCAGGGGCGGTTCATCTGTGGTTGCCACATTCAACGTGAAGGTAGCGGACTCGGCAAAACCCGGCACATACACGCTGCCGCTCGATGTGACCTACACCTACATGGAGACGATGGATGATTACACCGATGTACTCCGCTACAACTACATCAAGAAGACCGTGACCCTGCCACTCGAGGTTCGTGTCACCCCTGACCTCAGGGTCGAGGTTCTTGACGTGCGCACTGAATCGCTGAACGTCGGCACCGAAGGCTACGTCTACATGACCATAAAGAACGTCGGGCACGATAATGGTGAGAATGCCATCGTAAAGATCGCGAGAAGCGGAACAAGCCCCCTCATCCCCACCGACGGCAGCGCCTACATCGGGACGTTTGAACCAGGGGAAACGGTTGACGTGAAGTTCAAGGTCTCGGTTGCCAACACCGCCGAAGAGCAGTCCTACCCCCTGGATGTTGCGGTAACCTATGAGAACTACGAAGGTGAGACGGTGACATCAAAGGCGGTGACGGTGGGGCTTCCGGTCGGCGGCAAGATCGACTTTGAGGTGGTCTCACCGCCCACAACCCTCTACTTGGGTCAGAGGAGCGTCCTCGAGGTCGTGTATAAGAACGTCGGGGCGGCGCCGGTCTACAGCGCTCAGGCCCGTATCAGTGCTGTCGACCCATTCACGAGCAGCGATGACACCGCTTACCTCGGCGACCTCGCTCCCGGCGAGACTGCAACGGCACGGTTTGAGGTGAACGTCGATACCGATGCCACCGAGAAGGAGTATGGGATCGATTCTGAGATCCGTTACCGCGATGCACTCGACAACAGCAAGATATCCGACACCATAAAGGTGGAGGTTGTGCTCGAGCGCAGACAGGGTGCTTTCTTCACAAACCCCATCTTCATCATCGTAGTTCTGGCTGTTATCATCGGGGCAGGGTATTATATATTCGTGTACCGTAAGAAACACTGATGAACGGCTGCTGGGACGGACCAATACCGGAGCCGCAGGTAAGGACGATCGAGGATATGCGGGATGTGCTTGCAGATCCCGACTGCACCTCTGATCAACCCCTCTATTTTATGTATCGGGATCTCGCCAGGAGCAGGAGTGACCGGGAGTGGCTCCGGCAGCACCATCTCCGCTACGACATCACCGTCATCCCGGCTCGCGTTCTCTGCGGGGAGTACGTCAAGACGAAGGGGCACTACCACCCCCGGAACGCTGCAGGGGAGTATTATCCTGAGGTCTACGAGGTTCTCAAAGGCAGGGGGCACTACCTCCTCCAGACATGCACTGCCGATGACGTTGTGATGATCGAGGCATCCATCGGCGAGAAAGTCCTGATCCCGCCAGGCTACGGCCACGTGACCATAAACCCCGGGAGGGAGGAACTCGTTATGGCAAACCTGGTCTCCTCGGATTTTTCCAGCGATTACGGCCCATACGTGGAAAGGCGTGGTGCAGCCTACTACGAGATGGAAGGGGGGGCGCTGGTGAAGAACCCTCGCTATCCAGACGCTCCGCCGGTGCGCTGCTGCGACCCGGTTGAGGTTCCGGAGATCGGGATCAGGAGAGGATGCGGGCTCTACGATCTCGTCGGGCAGCCGCATTCGGTTGCGTTCTTAAACCGTCCCGAAGAGTTCATGGAGATCATGGTCGGTGCTCTCCGGAGAGTCCCGCAGCGGGGGCGTCGCTGAAGGCGATATCGCCTGGATGGCCACTCCCTGCCACCATCGCAGGAATATGGATAATACCGCCATGATGTATGGGGCCGTGGCCCTGCCGTGCTGCTTGATATCCTCAGAAGAGCCCGGATACTGCCGGTAGACCAGAAAATAGGGATTTTGTTTATTCGGCTGCCGCTTCCGGACGGTTGAAGTATTCTTCCAGGGGCTTTGAACCGCGCTGTGTCACAACGGCGTTGACCTGGACGATATCAGCACTGATCTCGTTGCCGCGCACTGATTTCCTCCGGCGCTCACCCTCTCTCACGGGGTGGAACCCGACACCCCTGGATAGGAGGAGCCTTCTGCGTGCCGGCCCTGGAAGGTCGCGGCGCGCGGGAATACCTGTTCGATCGGAGGCGCCGGTGATCCGGATCCTGTAGCCCGCAAAACCGAGAACACCGCCCTCGATCTCCTCACCTATGCGCCTGCCTATGAGTGCCCCTGCGGCGGGACCGGTCGCATCGATCTTGTATGAACGCCCGGTCTCCCGGTCGGATAGAACTATTTTGAACTCTGCCATCTTGACGACTCCTTCAAAACTACCCATACATTTTGAGAATATGGTATTAAAAGACTACCTCTGCGCGGGCTGGAACTCATGAAGTGGTTTCACTTCCCCCAGAAAGGGTTTTCCCGGCGCTTGATAGCGGTGAACTCCTCCAGGGTCTCGCGGAGGTCAGGGCGCAGGTTATCTAGCATCTCGCGCTCGATCACCTTCACATGCCGTTCAGGTATATCAACGTAGAGTTCGTCATCGACATTGATCTGGCGGCCGACTGTTGGCCCATCGATCGAGATCGCCACCTCTTTACCCGCCTCAGCTTCCTGAATGGTCTCGTTCCTCTCCTGGATCTGTTTGATCCGGCCCACCTTCTTCCCCTCTGGCAGGACAAGGTCAACCCCGCTCTGGAGTTTCCCGCCGAGGACACGGACACCCACCACCGCCGGGTTGCTCTGCCGGAAGATGCAATTTGGAAGGATCCGGATCCTGGCAGGCATGATCACCTTCTCAAACCTCTGCCGCTCGAGTTCCTGTTTCTTCTCCTCCCGCCACTCGATGTAGTCGTCGATCAGCTGGTAGATAACCCCGCCCTCAAATATGCTGACGTGGGACATCGACGTGTCTGCCAGAGCGTCGATCGCGTCCGGCAGGATCGGGGTGCTGAAGGCTATGATCGCGCTGTAGAGGGGATCCCTGATAGTCCCGGCCTCAATGACGTCATGGCGGGTGACCGGGCCAACGGCTGCCCGCATAACCTGGATCTGGTGGCTATCGAGTTCTTTTGATAGAGCTTCAAGGGCCCCGATGGTGTCTGCCCGTATGATGACACCTGTATCCGAGAGTTTCACCTGGATATCCTGGACCTCGTGGCGGACCTGTTCGATCACCTCGTCCCGGTTCCCGTCCCGGACGACACGGAGTGGGGAACCCGCTATTACACCGGCGAGCTTCGGGGCGGCGACCTTTATACCCGCCGCTGCGGTGACAGATCTGACCCGCTCGAACCGCTCTTCGACCAGTATATCGCTCATCGGCCGGGGTTTTAAGAGTGAACGCACTTTTGTCTCGACGATCTGGTCGTTTCCTGCGACGACGATATCGTCTCCGACCCTGAGCGTGCCGTCGTAGAGGATAACATCGAGTGTCATCCCGAGCCCGCGCTCTTCCGTCACCTCAAGCACCGTGCCGGCGCCGGGGCCATCGGCGGTGACCCTGAGGCTCCCGGTCATGTAGCGCTGGGCAAGCCCTATCAACATCATAAGGATGTCCGGAATACCCTCGCCAGTGAGGGCACTTGTGGGGACGATGCAGATGTTCCGCGCGAAGTCCGAGACCCGGTCGAAACGCTCGGAGTTGAAGCCTAGGTCGGAGAGTTTGCCGACAAGTTCATAGACCCGTGTCTCGAGCACCCCCTGGACGCGCTCGTTCTGTTGTGCAAACGTCTTTAAAAATGGCTGCCCCTCATGGACGCGCCAGCCGTGTATGCGGTCGATCTTGTTTGCCGCGATCACAAAAGGCGTCCTGTAGTTGCGAAGGATCTGGAGCGCCTCGATCGTCTGAGGGCGGAACCCCTCGTTGATGTCCACGACCACGATCGCCATATCGGCGAGCGCTCCACCGCGCGCACGCAGCGTGGTGAAGGCATGGTGCCCCGGGGTATCTATGAAGAGGAGGCCCGGAACGTTTATGTTGACCCTGCTCAGCGCCCCGCTCATGCGTATTATTGCATCGATTGGAACGAGAGTGGCGCCGATATGCTGCGTAATTGCACCTTCTTCGGTGGATACCACGGATGAGCCCCGGATCCTGTCAAGGAGGGACGTTTTGCCGTGATCCACGTGCCCCATCACGCAGACGATGGGCGTTCTGATCGCTGATTGGTTAGCCATGATAATCACCTGCAGTATATTGTGTGGACAAATTAACCCGAAAAGCCCGTGATATTGACCTCGAACTCTCCAGAACCACGCCAGGGTCTGGATTGGTTCTGCTGACAGTTGGGCGTCAACAGATGCCTGATACTGGTATGAGAGCATGGACACTATTAACTTGTGGTGGTGAGTGGACAGAGGAAGAAGTTACCGTTCGAGAGGCGCGGAAGACGTCTACAGGGGGAGGGATACCTTAATCAAACCCGACTTCCAACTATCATGAGTACTTTGCCAGGGTGGGGTAGCTGGTTATCCTAAGGGACTGTGGATCCCTCGACCCGGGTTCGAATCTCGGCCCTGGCCTCTCTTTGTTGTGGTTCTGAGTGTTGCATTCCAGCAGGCAACACGGTTTATCACCCGCTGCTCCAAATGATTACAGAAGAGGGTATACCATGGAGATCACATTCACCAAACTGCATGGAAACGGCAACGACTTCATCCTGATCGATGAATTCGATCAGGAGATCATCCCCGAAGAGATGAAAGGAACTTTTGCAGCGCTCTACTGCGACCGCCGGTTTGGAATCGGTGCTGACGGCGTCCTCTACCTCCAGCCGTCTGATAAAGCGGATATCCGGATGAGACTCTTTCAGCCCGACAAGAGCGAGGCCGCCATGTGCGGAAACGGCATCCGCTGTCTCGCAAAATACGCCTACGACGCCGGTTATGTCAGAGAGCCCTGCACAGTAGAGACCGGGGCCGGGGTTGTACCGGTGAGGATGGGTTATGCGGATGATGAGTTCAGCGCGACTATCACCATGCCAGACCCGGCTTTTGAGCGCAGCGCAATCCCCGCTGTCGGGAAAGGTGATTACCGTGAGGAGATCTGCGGGTTTACCGTTTATGCCGCAAACATCGGTGTTCCGCACGCTGTTATCTTTGTCGACGATATCGATTCTGTAGAGATCGAGATCTTCGCCCCGCCAATCCGGCACCACCCCACATTCCCGGAGGGTGCAAACGTCAACTTTGCCGAGAAAGTCGCGTTCGATAAGATCCGGATCAGGACTTTTGAGCGCGGCGTTGAGTGCGAGACCGCGAGCTGCGGCACCGGCGCCACCGCCTCAGCGGTGGTTGCCGGTCGTCTTGGCCTTGTCGGGGATACGGTGCAGGTGGAGACGAGAGGCGGCCCGCTCGTGATCCGGTTTGGTGAGACTGTTACAATGGAAGGCCCGGCGGAGACAGTTTTTTCGGGCGTTATAACGTTCTGATTCCCTCGCCGGTGATAGCAAAATCGAACGAGAGTCCTTCCGGTCGGGACCGGTGTTTCAGAAGAACCGCCCGCCGGACACTCTCTCTCCTTTCAAGCCGAACTATGGCCTTCGAGAGGTGTTCAAGCGCCGTCCCCCCAAGACCGGCCACACGGTCGCGTTCCACGTCCATGTAGATCTGGTTTGTGATCAGCACGGGGATCTCGTACTTCCTTGCAAGCCCGAGGAGTTTTATCATGTGGTGCGAGAGTTTCCTCAACGCCTCCCGTCCAAGGTCAAGCTCCATCCGGTAGAGGGCGGTCGCCGAGTCCATCACCACCAGGTCCACCGGGGCCTTCCCGGTCTTCTTGAGCAGCGCCTCGGTATCGGCGATCATCGCTCCCTGCTGGGTGAAATCAAGCGGTTCAAAGAGGTACAGCCGTTCCGCGAGTTCACCTGCATCCCCGCCAGCGATCTGCGCAAACCGCTCCACCGAGAACCCCTCGGTGTCGATGTAGACGACCGAGTTCCCTGCCTTAAGGGTGGCCACCGTCGCCATCAGGCAGAAGACGCTCTTCCCGCTTGCCGGTTCGCCGTAGATCTGGGTGATGGCGCCACGCTCCAGCCCGCCGCCGAGGAGGCCGTCAAGGGCCTGGCTCCCGGTGCTGACCCGCTCAGTTTTCATGGGTCGAGCACACCCTGCTCGATGAAGAGGCGGCGGGCGGTTGCCTCCGCCCTTGCGGCAATCTCCCTGAAAGGAAGCCCCGTCTCCCGTGCGCACCGTGCCACCTGCTCATACTCCGCCTTTATGGACGTGATCCTGCCTTCCGACCATCCGCACTTCACATCGATCCACCACTCCTGCCCCCCAAACCTCACCTTAACGCTCTCGATCGTCCGTTCAGCGACTGCACGGTGAACCATCGGGAGGCAGCGTATCCCGAGTGTCCCGAGTTCCTGTGCCATCACCGCCGTGAGATGGCCTGTGGCCGCCGGCGGGGAGATCACCCTGACGGTATGGCCGCTGCGCCCTTTCTTCATCAACACGGGTATGGCGGTTGCATCCCGTGCCCCCTCCTCCATCAGGCGGCCCAGGGTGTAGGTGAGCATCTCCCCCGTCACGTCGTCCACGTTTGTCTCCAGTATATCGATCCGGTCGGACCCTCTGTTACCTTCCTCCGTTTCAAGGAGCATCGCCCGGAGGACGTTAGGTCTTTCCGCCGGGTTTCTGCTGCCCGCGCCATAGCCGACCGCCCTGATACTCGCCGGGCCCAGTTCGTCCGGCCGGATCGTCGAGAACTCGGAGAGGAGCGCGGCTCCCGTTGGGGTGCAGAGTTCCCGTTCTTCGCCCCCGGGAACCATCTGCAGATGAGATTCGGCAAGGATCGCCACCGTAGCCGGGGCGGGGAGGGGGAAGATACCGTGAGATCCGACCGAAAAACCGCGGCCGAGCGCCAGGGGCAGGACAGCGACGCCATCCGGGGCCAGGCTGTGTAGAGCGGTGCACGCCCCCACCACGTCGGCTATGGCATCGTCTGCACCCACCTCGTGGAAATGCGCTCCCGCCCCGTGGATGCTCTCCTCCGCCCGGTGTATCCGGAGAAAGACTTTTCGTGCCATCTCCAGCGCCTCTTTCGGGGCGTCGCTTCCTGCCAGGCGGTCGAGCACCTCATCCAGGGTGCGGTGCTGCGCGGTGGCATGCGTCATCACCTGCACCGCACGGATACCACAGCGGTCTACCCGTTCGATTGTCGGCTCCCCGACTACGGAGCGCATGGCTGCCCGGACAGCCTCTTCATCGGCCCCGAGGTCGAGGAGGGATCCGATTACCATATCGCCTGCGGCTCCGTTGAACGGATCGAAGAGAACTACGTTCATGCGACTCCAGTACCTATAAATTCCCGAAATATAAGAACTAGAGGTAATGCCCGAGATATACTTGAAGGTAGATAGCGCTTACCCGGAGGATCAGGGGGCAGGCAAGGCACGGCTTGACCCCGATACCATGCTGCACCTCCGGCTCAACCCCGGAGACCTTGTCGCTATCGAAGGAAAACGGTGCACCGTAGCGAAGGTCTGGCGCGCCATGGTGAACGACTGGCATCAGGGCAAAGTCAGGATCGATAACTTCACCCGGTTAAACGCCGGCGCGAGCATAGGCGACCGTGTCAGGGTGCGAACACTCGATGAGGAGATCGAGGCTAAACGGGTTGTGCTTGCTCCTCCCGAAGACCTCCCCAAGCACCTCCCCATCAACTACGGCAGCGTCGTCAACAGGCTGATCGACTTCCCGGTCGTCAGGGATGATTCCGTGCCTATTCAGGTGGGGCTGCCATTCATGCAGCCTCAAATTGTCGCTTTCAAGGCGGTGGTGGTCGAGCCGGAGAACGCCGTGATAATCACCAGGAACACAAAGATCGAGTTCTCAGAGAAGCCTGCGGCCGGTTTTGAGGGTGTCAGGAGGATCAGCTACGAGGATATCGGCGGCCTGAAAGATGAGTTGCAGCGCGTTCGCGAAACGATTGAGCTCCCTATGCGCCATCCGGAGATCTTTCGCAAGCTTGGTATCGAGCCTCCAAAAGGCGTCCTCCTCTACGGTCCGCCCGGCACGGGAAAGACCCTCATTGCAAAGGCTGTTGCAAGCGAGAGCGGAGCACACTTCATCTCGATTGCAGGCCCCGAGGTGATCTCTAAGTATTACGGTGAGAGCGAGCAGAGGCTCCGTGAGGTCTTTGAGGACGCACGGCAGCATGCTCCTGCGATCATCTTTATCGACGAACTCGACTCGATCGCCCCCCGGCGCGAGGAGGTGACCGGAGAGGTTGAGCGGCGCGTTGTTGCCCAGCTCCTGACGATGATGGACGGGCTTGAAGAGCGGGGACAGGTCGTGGTGATAGGGGCCACAAACCGGATCGATGCCATCGACCCCGCCCTCCGCCGCCCCGGGCGGTTTGATCGCGAGATCGAGATCGGTGTGCCATCTGAAGACGATCGATCCCAGGTGCTCCAGATACACACACGCGGCATGCCGCTTGCAGATGACGTCCTGATCGAAGAGATCGCCAGGCAGACTCATGGGTTTGTCGGGGCGGACCTTGCCGCCCTGGCGCGTGAGGCCGCTATAAAGGCGTTGCGCCGCTACCTCCCCGAGATCGACCTGGAGACAGACGAGATCCCGGCAGAGATCCTGGAGATGATGGAGGTGCAGGCCAGGGACTTCCGTGAGGCCCTTCGCGAGGTGGGGCCAAGCGCCATGCGGGAGATTCTCCTTGAGGTCCCGCACGTCTCCTGGGAGGATGTCGGCGGGCTGGAGGAGGCGAAACGGGATGTCCGTGAGGCGGTGGAGTATCCCCTGACCCGGCGGGAGCAGTTTGAGAATCTGGGTATAGAGCCTCCAAAGGGCGTCCTCCTCTACGGCCCGCCGGGGACGGGAAAGACCCTCATTGCAAAGGCAGTCGCCAGTGAGAGCGGGGCAAACTTTGTACCGATAAAGGGTCCCCAGCTCCTCTCCAAATGGGTCGGCGAGAGCGAACGGGCGGTTCGTGAGGTCTTCAAGAAGGCCCGGCAGGTGGCACCGTCCATAATCTTCTTTGACGAACTTGATGCCCTCACTCCTGCCCGTGGCGGCGGCACCGAGTCGCATGTCACCGAGAGCGTCTTGAACCAGATCCTCACCGAGATCGATGGGCTCGAGGAACTGCGGGGCGTGGTGGTTATGGGGGCGACAAACCGCCCTGATATGGTCGATCCGGCACTGCTGCGACCTGGGCGGTTCGACCGGCTCGTCTACATCGGCGAACCAGGGCGGGAGGACAGGGAGAAGATCCTCAGCATCCATACCCGTTACATGCCGATCGAGGGTTCGACCATGCATGAACTTGTTGAGATGACCGGAGGTTTCTCCGAGAGCGATCTCGAAGACCTGGTTCTCGCTATCGGAGCAAACCGGCAGGTGAGTCTCGATGAGATAAGGGAGCACCTTGCTGCGATCACGCCGGACGACAAAGAAGGTCTCAAGCCTTATCTCCGGCGAAAGAAAATTGTCGAGCTCTTCTCCCGCGAGAAGATAACCCTCGATGACCCGGTGCGCTCACACCTTGTCAGGAGGGTGGCGGCCGACACCGAGGGTTTTGTCGGCTCAGACCTCGAGGCGCTCGCACGGGAAGCGGCAATGCTCGCCATGCGGGAAGGCGCTACGGTAGTGAGCCAGACGCACTTTGATCGGGCACGGGAGAGTGTGCATGCGACGATGAACGAGCGGGTGCGAGAATATTACCAGAAGATCCGGCATTACTTCAAGGGCGGGCTGCCGAAAGAGACTCAGCCGCCTGAATACCAATAGGGGTGTCCCGGCACCCGAAAAACTCCTTTTTGTAGTGTGAGCGGCCCCGTTCCAGCGGAAGCCGGAAAAGGAGAAGGCCTCCTATCCACTCATTGCCGGCCGTGCCAAACCACGATGAACGCAAGCGCCGCGAGCGGGACCACCCAGGCTGCCGCTGCTTTCTGCGTGGGAAGGGGGGAGTGCTCCGCGCTCCCGGTCATCGCCCGCGCCAGGGTATCCCTGTCGAGTGGCACCCGCACCGTGTCGGCGCCACCCCGCCGATGAGGGATGCGTTGCTGTCCACCTGGATCCGGCCGTTTTCATCGAGCGATGCGCCCGAGAGGGAGCGTCGGGCCGATCGACTCGATGCCAAATGCCCCGTTCGTCCCGTACCACGAGACAATCGCGCCCGTTCCGGATTGTGTATGGACTTACAAGGATGGGCGACCGGGCCGTCGTAACGGTTGGGCCGGGGCTGTGTCCAGGACTCCCAGATGACCGCGGGCTTCCAGGTCCCGGGGTCGTAGAAGATCGGGATCCCCTGGGACGCAGAAAGCCTCTCATGGTCTATCCCGTCACCCTGCGCCCTGGCAAGATCGACCAGGTTCAGGGCGATGACCATCGGCACCCCGAGTTCGGCAACCTGGAGCGTCAGGTAGAGGGTCCGCTCCATGTTTGTCGCATCAACGACCTGGATGACGACGTCCGGGTTTCCTTCGAGGATGAAATCCCTGGCGATGATCTCATCCGCAGAGTAGGCCGTAAGGCTGTAGGTTCCGGGGAGGTCTACTACCTCGATATCATACCCGTTGCGGCTGAGCCGGCCGGTCTTCTTCTCCACGGTCACCCCCGGCCAGTTCCCGACATGCTGCCTCAAACCGGTGAGCACTTAAAGATTGTCGTTTTGCCGATGTTCGGGTTGCCGATGAGCGCAATCCTGATCTCTCGCTTCATGCAGACTCCTCGATGCCCCTCACCATGACCTTCATAGCCGCTCCCCTTGAGGGGGCGTAACGGGCACCGCCAACCGAGACGATGACTGAAACCCCGATCCGCAGAGACGACCTTTGCCCGGACATCCGGGCAGAAACCCATCCCAAAGAGACGGGTCTGCAGCCCTTTGCCGGCCCTGAACCCGGCGACCCTCGCCACAGTTCCCGGAGCCAGGAACACCAGCGGGCAGACGCTCTCCATCATTGCCCCTCCAGGGCGACCTCTACCAGACCCGCTTCGGCACGCCGCAGCGAGAGGCAGTAGCCCTTCACCCGGTATTCTACAGGGTCACCGAGAGGTGCGGCCCGGATCACGTCCACCTCGGCCCCCGGAACCATGCCCATGGCAAGCATACGCTTCCTGAGAGAACCAAAGGCACGGATGCCTATGATCCGGGAGCGGCATCCCGGCTCGAGACGATCGAGCGAGGTTATCCCCGTATGATCGGCTGAATTAGATTTCATGGGATATTCTCTCTTATCCGGTCGATATAACCCCGCTCCGAAAGATTTCTGGATCTAAGTCTCCATGTCGAAGATCTTTTGGATCTCAGACGAATTCCGAAAACCGGGGTCAACCCATCCTGCCACTACCATGAACAATTATATACATTAAAGTGCATACATGTCACAAGGAGTTCTCTCATGCCGAACTGCACCACATTCCTCGACGCCAACGCCTCCAGCCCCTCAAGGGTTGCTCTCATCGTCCCCTCAACAGGGGAGAGTTACACCCGCGCCGAACTCCTTGATCTGGTCTCCAGGGTAGGGCGCGGGTTCCAGGGCCTCGGTATCACCCCCGGGGAACGGGTCTGTATCTACCTCGACACCTCAACCGAGTACCTGCTGAGTTATCTGGCCCTCTGGCGCATCGGTGCAGTTGCAGTCCCCACGAACCGGGTCTACCGGGAGAACGAGTTGCTCTACGCTCTTCGTGACGCCGGCGCCGCTGCGGTCATCACCGACGTCGATGGTATGGCAGTTGTCGGCCGCATCAGGGAACATGTGCCAGGACTCCGGCACATCATCGCGGTCGGTGGGGAGGAGGCGGGGGCTGCAACCCCCTGGTCTGACCTCCTCGTGTCGCCACCGGGACTTCGCGCCGTCAACTGCCGATTTGACGACCTCTGCCAGATTCAGTACACCTCCGGGACTACGGGGAGACCCAAAGGCGCCATGCTCACCCACGGCAACTGGATCGCCGCAATGGACGCCGAGCGGGACGTCCTCGGCATCACAGACCGGGATCTCTACCTGGGGATATACCCGATGGGGCACGTCGGGATCAGCTGGGGCATATCCGCCCTCCGGGCCGGTGCAACCTATATCGTCATGGAACGGTTCGATCTCGACCGCTACCTTGAACTCACCCGGAAATACCGTGCGACGATCGTCGCCGGTATGCCCCCTGTAATCCACTCCCTCCTCCAGACACCGCCGGGGACGGAGGAGGCGCTTGCCACAGTCAGGGCGATGATCAGCGGCGGCGGACCTCTGACACCTGGTATATGGAAACCCTTCCACGAACGTTTCAGGATCCCGATCGTCAACGCTTACGGCCTCTCTGAGACGATCGTCGTCGGTACAGGAACCGCCATCCGCCCTGAACACTACGCGACCGCCGACGAGTTCCGGAGCGTCGGTACCCCGGTCGGTTTCTCGGAGGTGAAGATAGTCGATGCAAACGACTCCGCGCGAGAACTTCGAGCCGGCGAGGATGGTGAGATAGCCCTCCGGGGACCGGCTGTGGCGCTTGGCTACTGGCAGATGCCGGCGGAGACCGCCGATGTCTTTCTTCCCGACGGCTGGTTCCTGACGGGCGACATAGGCCACCTGGACGAGAACGGGATGCTCTATCTCACCGACCGCAAGAAGGACATGATCGTCATGTCCGGCTGGAAGGTCTACCCGACCGAGGTGGAGGATGTCCTTCTTCAGCACCACGGCGTCCGCGACGCTGCGGTCTTCGGGTGTGCCGACGAGCACCGAGGCGAGGTCCCGGTAGCCGTGGTGATCCCCGCCGGAAACGGGGTTACCCCCGAGGATATCATCGCCTTTGCCCGGGAGCGCCTTGCGGGATACAAGGTCCCCCGCCGTGTCATCTTTGTCGATGAGATCCCCCGTGTAAACGGCTGGAAACTGCTCCGCAAACGTCTCCAGGAAGACTACTGTGATGCATGCATCCAGGGCGGACGCTCGTATGCAGGAGTGCAGTTATTAAGGCAATAACTGCAAAGGATCCTCTCAAGGATATAACCGGGGCATCCATGTGGCAGGCAGCACCAAACGTTCTACAGGTATTGCAGGTCTGGACCTTGCGCTCGATGGCGGGTTCCCTGCGGGCGCCCGTATAGTCATCTCCGGGTCGCCGCTGAGCGGTCTTGAACTCCTTGCACGGCAGTTCTGGCAGGAAGGAGGGCGCACAGGCGCCTATCTGATGCTTGACGCCCTGCCGGGAGATGGGATGGTCGATGCACGGGGTATGAGCCTTGAAGAGATGGTTTCTGCGATGAGCGGGGAGAGAATCATCGTGGACTCGTTATCCACACTGATCGTCACCCTCGGGATCGAGGCTGTCACAAGGTTTGTCGTCGAAGACACCAGCGCCTTGATCGGTGAAGGGTCAAACATCGTCTACCTCCTCTACGCAAACCACCACACCGCCTTTGAGGAGGCGCGGGTCATGCGCGCCACCGACATCTTCATCACCCTGCGCCAGGAGGTCCACGGCAACGAGTTCGAAAGGACGCTTGCCATCGAGAAGTTCAGGGACGAAGACGTGCCACGGCGTGTGATACCCTACAACATCATGGCAGAGGGCATCGAGTTATCGACGACAAGCAGGGTCTTTTAGTCCGGGTGTTCCGCCCGGGCAAGCCTCGCGGCAGCAACCATATTCTTCAGTTTTCCGGACGCCGCCTCACGTGACTGCATCCTCAGACCGCAGTCGGGATCGATGAGCATTGTCGCCGGTGAGAACACCTCGATACCCATCTCAATCCTCTTGTGGATCGTCTCGACGCTCTCGATGCCGGGGTCGGCCGAATCCACACAGCCGTAGCCGATCATCCGGCCGTGCAGGTCTTTTTTAGAGATGATCTCACGGTTGTGCGGGTTGTTTGAGAACTCAAAATCGAAGATCTCAACATTCACCCGGAGGATCTCGTCGATAACGTCCCCCAGGTTCCCGCAGACGTGAAGACAGACCGGCACCCGGAGCCTCCCGGCGATAGCGTTCACGGCCTCGCGGCCGACGGTGAGGTTTGCCGCTCCGGTGGAGAAGATGGGCTCGTCAATCTGGATGAGCGCAACACCGGCGTTCTGGAGGTGCTCCGCCTCGGCTGCAAGCGCCTGCGCAAGATCCAGGATAAGTTCCTCCCTGTCGCGGTAGAACGTTGTCTCGATCGAGAGGCCGTATGCGATGGTGCTTGGCCCTGTGAGGATCCCTTTCACCTTCGGGTGTCGGGAAAGGGCATACTTAGTGTCAGCGAGCGTGATTGGCTGCCTTGCCGGCTGCACCTTTCCAACGACCGCCGCCCCACGGATGCCCGGGAGGTGAGATGTGAACGCATGGATCATGTCCCCCCGGACCTGACCGTCGGATATGATATCGATCCCGGCGGCGATCTGGTCGTCTACAGCTACCTCCACCGCGTGTTTCAGCGGGTCAACAAGAGCCATAAGCCCCGAGCCTTTCACCACCGGGTAACTCCCGACCACTGTAGTCGGGAGATGCATTGCGGTCAGGGTCATCGTCTCAGCACCTGCAGCGATAGATCGATCCATCAGTTCCAGGCTTTATAAACCTCATGGTGTCAGCCTGTGCCGGTCGCGCGGGAAGAGCACCGCCTCACGGATGTTTGGCAGATCGAGCATCGTCATCACCAGACGCTCGATGCCAAGCCCCCAGCCGGCATGCGGAGGCATACCGTATCGGAACGTCCTCAGGTAGAACTCGAAACTCTCAGGTGATAACCCTTTTGCACGGATCCGCTCCACCAGAAGGTCGTGATCGTGGATACGCTGGGCGCCGGAGGCAAGCTCCATGCGGGGGTGCATCAGGTCGAACGCCTTGCAGAATGCCGGCCGATCCGGGTAGGGCATCGCGTAGTAGGGCCGAATATCGGTTGGCCAGTCAACGATGAAGTAATGGCCTCCCATACTGTCGCCGATCGCCCGTTCGGCTGCCGGTGTGAGGTCGTCGCCAAAGGAGATCTTCTCCTCGATGCTGCGGTTTGCAATCTCTATCGCCTCCAGGTATGGTATCCTTGGGAACGGTCTTTCCGGGATTGCGAGATCGATCCCGATCTCCGCCAGGTCATCTGCGCAGTTCTTTGCGATGGATCCATATATATGAACAATCAGATCCTCGAGAAGTCCCATGACGTCGTTGTGGTCGGCAAACGAGACCTCGATATCGAGCGACGTGGCTTCATT